>Ga0308412_1000127_pt1 | contig 34053 bp, 24 predicted proteins | sample HotsprottomLayer_FD_202357 | JGI IMG/M metagenome (GOLD analysis project Ga0308412, IMG submission 202357) | Hot spring phototrophic mat microbial communities from Octopus Spring, Yellowstone National Park, Wyoming, United States -... | ecosystem: Environmental > Aquatic > Thermal springs > Hot...
CTGCAAAAAATGATGCTGGCGACTGACACCTGATTGGATTTTATCCCAGGATTGCCAGGTGAATAAATAGCAGTTGAGCCGAACATCGACTGTCATGCTCGGTTGCAAAAGCCATGACAGCCTCGGGCAAATCACCTGGTCCGATGACCCCCCAAGCTAGGCCAGCAATTCCCGGACAACTCGGCCGTGAACGTCGGTCAGTCGGTAATCCCGGCCCTGGAAGCGGAAGGTCAAGCGTTCGTGATTGAGTCCGAGCAGGTGTAAGATCGTTGCTTGGAGATCGTGGACATGGACTTCATGTTCGGCGATGTTGAAGCCGAGTTCGTCGGTTTCGCCGTAACTGAAGCCATGTTTCACACCGGCTCCTGCCAGCCAGACGCAGAAGCAGTTCGGGTAATGATCCCGACCGAGAATCTGTCCTTTCGAGGTTCGGCCCTCGCGGAAGGGCGTCCGGCCAAATTCTCCACTCCAGACGATCAATGTTTCGTCGAGCAGCCCGAGCCGTTTCAGATCGCGGATGAGGGCGGCGATTGGTTTGTCCATGGTGGCGCATTTGCGAGTCAGGCCGTCGCGAATATCTTCGCCGGGCCCGGTGCCGTGGAAGTCCCAGCCCCAGTCGAAGAGTTGCACGAAGCGGACACCCTGTTCCACCAGCCGCCGGGCCAGCAGGCAATTATTGGCGAAACTCGCGCCGCCGGGCGAGGCCCCGTAATCTTCGAGGGTTTGTTTCGGTTCTCGGGAAATGTCCATGACCTCCGGCACGGCCGTCTGCATGCGGAAGGCGAGTTCATACTGGGCAATCCGGGTTGCGGTTTCCGGATGGCCGAGTTCGTCGGCCTGCATGCGATTGAGATCAGCCAGAGCGTCGATGGTGAGCTTGCGGGTGTCACGGTCCATCCCCTTCGGATCGGAGACGTAGAGGACGGGATCGCCCTTGCTGCGGCACTGCACTCCCTGGTAGACGCTGGGCAAGAAGCCGCTGCCCCAGCAGTTTTGTCCGCCGCTCGGCTGAACACCGCTGGAAATCAGCACGACGAATCCCGGCAAATTCTCATTTTCGCTGCCAAGACCGTAAGTCACCCAGGTGCCCATCCCGGGCCGGCCCTGGCGATTCGAGCCAGTGAACAGCAGCAGTTCCGCTGGGGCGTGATTGAATTCGTCGGTCCGCATCGACTTGATCATGCAGATTTCGCTGGCCACTTCATGGAGTTTCGGCACCGCGTCCGACATCCAGATACCGCCGGGGCCGTACTGTTTGAATGTGCGTGGGGTGCCCAGCAATTTCGGCGTGCCGGAGGTGAAGGCGAAGCGTTTACCTTTCGTAAGTGATTCCGGGCAGTCTTCCCCGGTTCGTTTGACCAGTTCCGGCTTGTAATCAAACAAGTCAAGGTGCGGCGGCGAGCCCGACATGTGCAGATAGATCACCCGTGTTGCTTTCGCCGGGAAATGCGGTGGCTTCGGAGCCAGAGGATTGGCCGGCGAGCGGGGCGCATCAGCCCCCTGTGTACCCGCAGTCATCGAGGCCAGCGCGATCGCGCCGAGCCCGAGCGAACCACGGCCGAGGAAGTGCCGTCGCGTCTGGTTGAGAAGCGGTGTCGGATTCATGGCGAGGTATCCGGAGAGTGAACGAGGCAGTGAAGATCCCGATCGATGATCCTGGAACAGCAGACGCAATCGCAGAAATCGAGTTCAGCGGCAGATGCCTGTCGAAGTTTGTCGGCCTCCGCCGGAAGATTGAGAGATAGCGTTGGCATCGCCTGACTTCGAGCGATCATCGTTTCAAAAACATTTCATCAAGGTTCAGGAGTACGTTTGCCACCACCGTCCAGGCGGCTGCCTCGACGGGATCGACACCTTTCGGGAGTGGCCCGAGCGGGTCGGTGGCGAGTTTCATGGCTTCGGCGGTGTTTGCGGCGTATTTTGGCTTGACCGTTTCATAAAGTCGGACGAGTCTATCGACCTCGGCCGGTTTCGCCGGCCGAATCAAGCAAGTTTGCAAGCCGAAGCGAACTCGATCGGCGGCGTTATGGCTGGCCGCGATCATTCGCCGAGCCAGGGCTTGAGCACATTCCACATAAACCGGATCGTTCAGGGTGACAAGAGCCTGGAGTGGTGTATTTGTCCGAACTCGGCGGATGGTACAGGTTTCCCGGCTGGGGGCATCGAAGGCGGTCATCGAGGGGTAGGGATTTGTCCGCCGCCACTCGGTGTAGAGGCCGCGGCGGTAGCGGTCTTCGCCCGGGCTGGTTTGCCAGTCGATGCTGCGGCCGAAGGCGGCATTGAGCCCGAATGTCGGCTGCGGCGGTTTGACCGACGGGCCATACATTTTCGAGGACAGCAAGCCGCTGACGGCGAGCGCCTGGTCGCGGACCATCTCGGCTGACAAGCGGAAACGAGGACCGCGGGAGAGTAGCAAATTATCCGGATCCTTCGCCAGCCGCTCCGGGGTGACCTGTGATGATTGACGATACGAAGCGGAGGTGACTAGCAATTTCAGCAGTTTCTTGATGTCCCAGCCAGATTCGACGAATTCGACGGCGAGCCAATCCAGGAGTTCCGGATGAGTGGGTAATTCACCCTGCGAGCCGAACTCCTCGGAGGTGGGAACCAGGCCGACTCCGAAGATCTGTTCCCAGAATCGGTTGACGGTGACGCGGGCGGTAAGGGGATTATCCCCAGAGACGAGCCATCTGGCCAGGCCGAGGCGATTGCGGGGGGCATCCGGGGGCAAGGGCGGGAAGATGGCGGGAACCCCTTCGCTGACTTCCTCGGCGGTATCCAGGAAGTTGCCACGGCGTTGAATGCGGGTGATTCGCCGGGCATTCCCTTGCAGTTCGCGGAAGATCGGCACCGTTGTCTCGGGCTGATAGTGTGCGAGTTGCTTGCGAATCTGTTCGGCTTGTACTTTGAGCGTGGCTTGGATCCGGGCTTCATGATAATTACTGAGGCTTTCCAGGGCGGAGGCCTTTTGCGCGATTTCCGCTCGTTTCGCTTGTTTTTCCGGGGTATCGCCCACGGACAACAGCGGGCTCTCGTCCGAGCGGTCGGCATCGGCGGTGTTATTGAAGAAGGCGAACAACTGGAAATATTCCCGTTGCGTGATCGGGTCGTACTTGTGCGAGTGGCACTGAGCACAGGCGATGCTTGTCCCCATCCAGACGGTCATCGTGGTGTTGACCCGGTCAACCACGGCGACGTTCCGGAATTCTTCATCGTTCGTGCCACCCTCGTTATTCGTTAAGGTGTTGCGGTGGAATGCGGTGGCCACGAGTTGCTCTTCGGTCGGATTTGGCAGCAGGTCGCCCGCGAGTTGCTCGATGGTGAACTGGTCGAACGGTTTATTCTGATTGAAGCTGCGAATGACATAATCGCGGAAGGCCCAGATGGTTCGCGGCGGATCGTCGGCGTAGCCGGCACTGTCGGCATACCGGGCCAGATCGAGCCACATCCGGGCCCAGTGTTCGCCGAACGCCGGCTTGGCCAGCAGGTGATCGACGTACCGTTCGTAGGCACCTGGAGAGCGATCATCCAGAAACGTGGCGAGTTCCGATGCGGTCGGCGGCAGGCCGGTCAGATCGAGGGCAACGCGGCGGGCGAGTGTGTAGCGGTCGGCCTCGGGTTGCAGCGTGAGGCCTTCCTGTGCCAGACGAGCGGCGATGAACCGATCGATCGGGTTCCGCACACTTACCGTCGGCGAATGCCCCCCTGCGGGCAGTTGAGGTCGAACCGGCTTGACATACGACCAGTGCAGAGCATAGGGGGCACCCTGAGCGATCCATCGCTTGAGGGTCTCTTTCTCGGCGAGGGTCAGATTCTTCCCCGTCTTTAGGGGCGGCATCCGCTCGGCGGGATCGTTGCTGAGCACACGCCGAAGCAGTTCGCTGGCCTCGGGTTGTCCAGGAACGATTGCGCCGCTGCTGACGGCTTCCGCTCGGGTATCCAGGCGTAGCCCGGCTTTTTGCGACTTTTCATCGGGTCCGTGACAAGCAAAACAGTTGTTCGATAAAATTGGGCGGATATCTCGATTAAAGTTAATGACACCATCAGCGGCGGGAAGATGATGGCTGAGCACCATCACAAGGGGAATGACAAAAAGTGAACGAAGGTGAGTCCGTGTCATGGCATCGCTCGGATGGATTTCGGCAGGTCGATCATGGCGGGGCACCGCGGTTCTTGGGGAACCTTCAGCAATTCTGAGCTGCCGCCGGATTGTCGCTTAGCTGGCCCGCATATCTGGCTCACAAACCCGCCGATCGTTCCACGGCTGATCCGGTATCGGCACACGATTACGACGGCTCCGCAAGAATTGCGGCAATGTCCGCGGTGATGTTCAACCTGCTTCCGCAGGACAAGTAACTTCAGGATAACGGATCGTCGCGGCCGAGTCCATCATGAGATTACGGGGCAATTGGCGATGCCGCGGGGACCATCATTGAAGCTGTTCCCAAGATGACGATTCGCCGGGCGAACGTGTCAGCCGGATTATTCGCCGAGGGGGTTACCCTTAAGCAATCGCCAGAGTCGATGAAGTATGCGATCTTCATGCAGCGGCATCCGGCGTTGTTGAGCGAGTTCCAGGATTCGTTCTCCGGGAAGGCGATGAGCGGCATCGTGGGGACAGGCATAAACGCAGCGGGGTCCGGTAAGCGAGCCGCTACACAGATCACAGTTCACGGCCAGCATCCGAGCTTTGCGGACTGGGCTATCGGTATTCTGGGATGCCGTCTTCTGGGATGCCGAATCTGGCGTGCTGATCGCGGCGGCGGCAAGCGCCGATTCCCGGCTGGGCCACTCGTGGCGGGGTAGTTCGCGAATGTGGCCGTTATCGTCGTGGACCACCATGTGGATGCTTCCGTAGGGGCAGTTATGTGCACAAAGTCCGCAACCGATGCAATGATCATCGATGCGAATTTCGAGGGTGAAGCCTTCACGGTGGATCGCATCGACGGGGCAACCGGTCAGGCAGTACGGGTCGTGGCAACTCCGGCAGGAAATTGCCACCAGGAAGTGCCCGAAACGGGGGCCGTCACGAACGACACGAGTGACGCCGTCGTGTGAATCGGCACACGCCTTGACGCATTCATCGCAACGGGTGCATTTTTCCAGGTCCAGCACCAGCAGTTCCTGGCCTTGATAGAGTCCGAGGTCGATGTAACGGCCGGTCAGGTCGTCGGTCATTTCAGACCTTTCCTTCGAGGATACGGAGGCACTGATCCCGGAGCTTGGTAAAAATCGCGGCATTTTCGCGGCGCTTTAGAAAGGCGGAGAACACGTTGCCCGGCACGCGGATCAATTCGGCGTGGTCCAGGGCGATGCAAGTCGCTGTGCGAACACCGGGGAGGACATGCGGGGGCAGGCGCGGATCGTCCGCCGGCCAGATCTTGGTCAGGAATGCGATTTCGCCAAAACAATCGCCTTGTTTTAAGGGTGTCCGGATCCAGCCCGCTGTCCGTGAGGACGCAAGTCCGACGAAACCGAGCCGGATCAGATAAAACTCATCGGCCGGTTCGCCTTCCTTGAAGATGACATAATTGGGTTGTGTCCGGACCAGTTGCGCCGCAGGAGCGATATGCCCGGTAAGAGTTTTCATTTCGTCGGCCGTGAGGCAGCGAAAGACACCCGTTCCTTGGGCGAGACGCGGCAGGATGTCGTACAGTGCTCGTTGCGCGTAGAGATTATCGAGCTTTTCCCGGTTTTTCGGATCGCGGAGGAGGACGAACAAGACGTTCCGATCGATTTCGAGAATGGAGCCAGTGGTGACAGCGACGAGGGAAGCATTTCGGCGAGCATGGGACATGGGTGCCATCTCCCCGACCGGTTCGTTAGGATCGGGGCCTTGAATAAATAATACTGGTCCGTGGCTTGCTTTCAGCCGAGCTAGCCCGGCGGCGACTTCGGGTTTTTCAGAATGCGGTAGATATGGTGGAGATGTTGCGGCGCTGCGGCAAACCGCAACATACCCGTCTTCGATGATGAACGCGGTGGTTCCGTATTCCCCTTCCTGAGCAATCAGGTCGCCGGCTTGGACTTTTCGCCGCCGCACGGCACCGCGGTTCCACTCGAGAAAGGCTTTGCTCATTCGGGCGAAGAGGGGGTGGCGAAGCAACTCATCCGCTTCGACCACACTGGCCGAGCGGTCGAGAACCTCGGCCAAGCGTTTCGGGCTGGCGTCCATGACGCGGTACTGGAAGCTGATTGCTCCGGTGGGGCAAGCGGTCATACACTCCCCGCAGGCCCGGCAACTCGATTCCGCCATCGGTAAGCCACGAACATCGAAGGCAATCTGGGTGGAAGCACCTTTGCCGGAGCGGCCGATAACGTGGAACGGTTTGACCTCTCCGCAAGCGCGGATGCACCGATCGCAGAGAATGCAGTTGTTGTGGTCGACGACGAACGGCGGGGCAGAAATGATCTGTTCCCCATCAAGATCGCTGACCGTGTGGAGATCAACCTGGGAACTATCAATCAGGCCTTCGACCCAGCCGACCAGGAATTCGGGGTTCGGCGGTTTGACCGGAAACCGCGGCGTGGCGATCGGCCGGCCATCGTGAGCGATGGTGAGGATGCGGTCGCGATCGGCTTGCTCACGGGGCAGATGCGCGTCCCCAGGAAAAGCCAGCCAGCTGGCACGCAAGGTGTCGGCCAAATCCTCAAGCTCGTTGTGATATTTTCGGTCGCGGTGGCGAAGCAACTGGTCGCGGTCTTTGTGGTAATGATCGCCGGCAAGGAGTTCGTAGAGTGTTTGGACGGCGGACCGCACGGTCTTGCGGAACTTGGCTTCTGGCGACCAGAGTGTGTGAACTTCCATCCCGTCCTCGACGCGATGCTGGCAGGCGGGAAGGAGTTTTCTCTGCTCTTTCTTCTTGGTTGGATCTCGGGGATCGACGCTGACGATCTGCACCACACAGGCTCGGCAGACAGCCACGGGGGTCTGATGATCTTGATGGCAGAGAACCGGGATGCGGGTTTTCCCGGGGATCGGGGCTTTGCTTCGCTTGGCGGCATCGTAGATGGTTGTTGCCCGCACCACGGTGGTGCCGTCCGGGTGATAACGGATATTCCCCTGAGCATCGGTTGCCGGAACGGCTTTCGGAACTTCGAACCAGTCAGAGCCATCAATCTTGATCCGGACCTTCTTGGCAAGATCAACTTCCGTCGGGCGATCGACGCGGATCAGTTTGCCGAACGGATCTCGAGCGAAAAGCGATTCTTCATCGACCAGGGAATCCCGGAGGGCACTGTCTTCGGCTCCCTCGGGTCGGAGGGTGATGATCATTGTTTCATCGCCAAGCGAATTGGCATCCACAAACTTTTCGGCCATGCTCGAACATTGCTCCGGTGGAGGAATCGCGGTGGCGACAAATGCTCTGGGTTCGATTCGAAGTTGAACGACGCGTCCGACGATAATTCTCAACTCGCGTGGGACTGCCGTGAGCTCAGGCCATCGTTAGCCCGTGACGGGATGAATGAGTGTCGCATCAAACATGTAGCCTTTGACATCCGCTTCAAAGAACTGCAAGACACTGGCGAGTGGCTTGGCTGCCACTTGGCCCAGGCCGCAGATCGAGGTTAATTCCAGGGTGCGGTCGAGTTCCCGGACCGCGAGTTTTTGTTCGATGAATTCGGTTTTCCCCATTTCACCACGGCGAATTCGTAAACCGATGTCAACGAGTTTCTGCGAGCCGATGCGGCAGGGCACGCATTTGCCGCAGGACTCGTTGCGGAAAAATTCCGTGGCGTTGACTGCCTGATCAAGGAGATTTCGCTGGGCGGAGTAGACGACGAGCCCGGCACCGAGCATGGCACCGAAGCGGCGAAATTCATCGATATCCAGGGGAACCTCAAGAAGGTCCTGGGAAATCTCCGGGTTTTTACTGTCGCGGAGGATTCGGGGCAAAAAGCCACCGGACGGTCCGGACGTGGCGATTGCTTTGAGTTGTTCGATGCCGCCGATGACACCGCCGGCTGCCTCAATCAGCACTCGGAGCGGGGCCCCGATCGGGATTTCATAAACGCCTGGCCGAACCACATCGCCCGAGATCGAGAAAAAGCGGATCCCACCGTATTCGATCTTGTCGCTGCCATCCGGTTGTTTGATTTTTTTGGGATAATTCTTGGCGAAATTCCCGTACCAGTTAACTTGCGATTCCGGATGATCTTTACTGAGGACGGTGTTTAAAGCGATGCCCGGAACCCAGGCGAAGGTTTCAACGTTGTTGACCAGCGTCGGTTTGTCAAAAAGGCCGTTGGTCGCGAGTTCGGGGGGCCGGTTTCTGGGTTGCGCGCGTTTACCTTCCATGGCTTCAATGAGGGCACTTTGTTCACCGCAGATGTAGCCACCGGGGCTGATGAAGAGCGAGATCGGGAAATCGATGCCGGTGCGGCCGATGTTAGTGCCGCAAACACCTTGCCGTTCAGCATCAGCGATGGCAGCCCGCAGTGCGGCGGCTTGTTCGGGATATTCGTGGCGAAGATAGATGTAACCGCGACTGGCACCCGTGACGATTCCGGCAAGGATCATGCCTTCGATGATGAGCCAGGGAGTTCGCAACAGCAGTTCCCGGTCTTTGAAGGTGCCGGGCTCGCTTTCATCGGCATTGCAGACGATGTATTTGACGGAGCCCGGGGCTTGGCGAACATCGTTCCATTTTTTCGCGGCTGGGGCTCCTGCTCCTCCCATGCCGCGCAAATTCGCCAGTTCCAGTTTCGGAATCAGATCGAGTTTGGCCCGGGCTTCCTCGGGGTTATCCGCTAAACGAATCTGCTTCAACAAGCGAGCAGCGGCATCGTAAGTAGGTTTGCCGCGATAAACATCAATGTTCCACAGCGGCATCGTGGGGGGATCATTAGCATCGAGGTCAGGTGGCGGCGGTGGCTCGCCCGATTTGAGTCGTGTGACCGCATTGACGAGAAAACGGCCGTCGCGACTGCGGTAATAATAGTCGATGATGTCGTCCTCGGGTTTGCCGCCATGGGCAGAGGCGAAGCGACTCAGACACGCTGCCGGGGGTTTGTCGCAACGACCCAGACACGAAACCGGACGGATGGCCACAGAGGGGTCATTCTGGTATTTGTATTGCAGCTTACGGACCAATTCATTTGATCCCGCCAGATGGCAAGACAGATCCCGGCAAACTTGCAGTTCGATCAGGGGTGGCGGCGACCGGCGAAAATGCGGGAAAAAGCTGACCACTTCTTCCAACATATAAAGCGGAACCTCAAGCTCCGCCGCGAGTTCAGCAAGATCGGCGTTGGAAATCCAGCCCTTATGATGTTGCAAACGCAACAATGCCGCCGTCACTGTGCTTTGTGTCGGATCGTTCAGCGTGCTGGTCGGATGATTCGGGGAACTCGGCATTTTCCGCTCCCGCTCTCAGCACGGCGATTCGGATTAAATCATGATTGGTGTCATGTCAACCGTATCGGCGAGGCTGCTTGGTGTCAACCGCCCGGCGTGGAAGTTTCTTGGTGGTGGAATCCGGCTGGGATGACAGAGTTCTGGAGATGTTCGCTAGGCATGCGGACCATGGCATATCATAATTATCGCATCATGGTCGATTCTCCGATTCAATTGGATTATGATTCCGGGACGGTGATTGTCCGGGGTGGACCAGCGGGATTTGACTTCGGTTGCTTGCCGGGAGTCCTGTTTGACGCGCGGACATCAGTGTATCGTGCCCAGGGTCGGCATTACCGTGCCATTGTGGAATATCTGGTCCGCGAGAAAATTCCGTATGTGGATTCGGCACGAACATGGGACAATAAGCCGACCGGCTGGACACTGACCGATTCCCGGGTGCCACATCCTCATCAGCGTGAGGCGGTTCAAGCGTGGTGGAAATCCGGGGGCCGCGGTGTCGTGGTTTTACCGACGGGCACGGGTAAAACTTTTGTCGCCTTTTTGTGCCTTCAAAAAGTCAACCGGCCGACATTGGTCGTGACACCTTACATCGAGTTAATGAATCAGTGGTACGGTCAGTTGAAAGATTCATTCCAGCAAGAGATTGGCATTGTTGGCGGTGGCTACTACGAATTTCGACCGATCACGGTGACGACTTACGATTCCGCGGCAAGCCACGTCGAGCGATGGGGTCACCGCTACGGATTGTTGATCTTCGACGAGGTGCATCATTTGCCCGGGCCGACTTATGCGACGGCAGCCGTTGCCAGCTTGGCACCGTACCGGCTGGGCTTAACGGCTACTCCTGAACGTGCTGACGGTGGCGAGGCGATGTATCCGGAACTCGTCGGGCCGATCGTGTATCGCCGGGAAATCGTCGAATTATCCGGGGATCATCTGGCACCGTATCGGACCGAAGTGCTGGGGGTATCTCTGACTGCAAGCGAAGCCGAGACGTATCATCGTTGCCGGGCTGTTTACAACGAATTTCGTCAGATTTTGCTCGACCGGGGGGTGAATCTTCAGGGGGAAAACGGTTGGCGGACGTTTATTTTCGAAGCCGGGAAGACCCCCGAGGGGCGTCGAGCCTTGGCGGCGTTCCGCGAACAGAAACGGATCGAGCGATCAGCAGAAGGAAAGTTCCGGTTGCTAGAACGATTGATGGAACGTCACGCCGCGGATCGGATGTTAATTTTCACTGCCGATAACGCCACGGTGTATCAAATTGCCCGGCGATATCTGGTGCCGGCGATCACTCACCAGACAAAAACGCGCGAGCGGAAACAAATTCTCGAACGCTTTCATACGGGGGAATATTCGGTGCTGGTCACTAGCCAGGTGCTTAATGAAGGCGTGGATGTGCCGGCAGCGGGTGTGGGCGTGATTTTTTCTGGCAGCGGCAGTATCAAGGAAAATGTTCAGCGGCTTGGGCGAATCTTGCGAAAATACAAAGAGAAACAAGCGGTCTTATATGAGCTTGTCGCAGAGGGGACGGCCGAGGAATTTACGAGCGGTCGGCGTCGCCAACATCATGCCTTTCAATAATCCAGATTGGCTTGCTGCCACAGCGCCAAGGTGACACTTGCCGAGGGTTGCTGGTCGGCTTCTTTTAACGCCGCATCGACTTCGAAAATTCTCAGCCCAGATCCCGAATGAAGTCCGTAAAATTCTAACGAAGTGAGAGGAAATCAGGATTATGGCCTTGTGGGAGAGAACCGGGATGCTTTTGCTTCTTGCCGCGACAGTTTTGTGGGCCGACCCGAATCTGAAGGCTGTCCAGGCTGTCGGTGCCGATTCGGAGTCTGACTGGGCTTCGGCGGAAGCTCGGTATTTACGGAACATTCGCCAGGTTACACGGGGATTTGTGCGTGCCGGAGAGGGATATTTTTCCCCCGATGGCCGGCAAATCATTTTTCAGGCAGAAGAAGCGGGGAGCGGGAATCCTTTTTATCAAATTTACATCCAAGATTTGGATACCGGGCGATTTCACCGAGTCAGTCCCGGAGTCGGCCGGACGACCTGCGCGTATTTTCACCCGAGTGGGAAACGGGTAATCTTCGCCAGCAGCCACCTGGATCCCGAGGCGAAACGTCATCAAGCCGCGGAGTATCGGCAACGGGAAGAGGACCGCAAGAAAGGGGTCCGCCGACGTTATTCCTGGGATTTTGATCCGTACATGGACATTTTTGAGGCCAACCTCGACGGCTCAGACTTGCGTCAGCTGACGACGAGCCGAGGTTATGATGCTGAGGGGAGCTATTCATCTGATGGAAAGAGAATCGTATTTACGTCGAATCGAGATGGAAATCTGGAACTGTACATCATGAATGCGGACGGCAGCGATGTGAAGAAACTGACAAATGCTCCGGGCTGTTATAATGGCGGTCCGTTCTTTTCGCCGGACAATTCGAAAGTCATCTTTCGGGCGGATCGCCAGGAAAAAGATCGGCTGCAACTCTTCGTGATCAATGCCGACGGGACAGGGGAACGGCAACTGACGAAGAATGAAAACTGGGTCTACTGGGCTCCTTACTGGTACAAAGATGGCAAACATATTGTTTACACGGCGGCAGATCACTCGAACCCGATGGCCCGACCGAATTACGACGTTTACTGGATGAACATCGAGACCGGGAAAACGACGCGTCTGACATATGCACCTGGTCAGGATGTCTTGCCGGTGTTCTCGCCGGATTACAAAAAGGTGATGTGGACAAGCAGCCGAGATGGTCGCGGCCCGACGCAATTATATCTTGCCGATTTTGTACCACCGCCCGAGGAATAACCGCGCGTCCGGGAAAATCATCATCCGACTGGCGGATTGACCGTCCGCTGGGGCCCTTGTGAAGGTTTTATTATGGATAGAATGCCTCAGTTGAATCGCCCCTGGATGGTGGCAGTCTGGCCTGGCATGGGCCACGTCGCGCTGAATGCCGGGGTTTATCTTCTAGCAAAGCTAGGCATGACTGTTGTGGCCGAGTATGAAGCTGGCGATCTTTTTGATGTCGATCAGGTGGAAGTCAAAGAAGGTCTGATTCAACCGGGTCGGCGACCCCGGAATCGGTTTTTCGTCTGGACCGACCCGGAAAAACAGCGTGATCTGGTGGTATTTCTGGGGGAAGCACAACCGCCGCTGGGGAAGTATCCGTTCTGCCGCCAGGTGATCCGTTCTGCAAAGGAATTCGGTGTGCAAAAAATTTTCACTTTCGCGGCGATGGCAACAGCAATGTCACCAGACCAGCCGTCGCGAGTATTTGTCGCCGCTACGGATCAACAATTGTTGAGGGAATTCAAAGATCTGGAGGTCGAGATTCTTCAGGAAGGTCAAATCAGTGGCCTGAACGGAGTTCTGCTGGGGGCGGCGTTGGAGGCCGGGCTGCCCGGGGCCTGCCTGCTAGGGGAAATGCCTCACGTCTTTGCTCAACTTCCCGTTCCGAAAGCTTCGCTGGCCATACTGGAAATATTCCGGGAGTTGTCGGGAATATCGTTTGATCTTGGCGAATTGGCGGAACAGGCCGAATCGGTTGATCGGCAATTGAAAAATTTGATTGCCGGGATGACGGAATCGTTCCGCGAAGAATCCGAGGAGGAGGGGACCGCACCGGAACCCGAACCGGAAGAACCTGCAAGCGAGTCGCGCGAATCTCGCGAGACTCCGCCCCTCAAAGCTACCGACCGCGAGCGGATCGAGAAATTGTTTGCCGAGGCCAAGCAAGACCGCTCGCGTGCCTTTGTTCTAAAGCGGGAACTGGATCAACTCGGTGTCTTCAAAGATTATGAAGACCGCTTCTTGGATCTGTTCAAAAAACCGAGTTAAAGCGGCAGGAGCGGCGTTTTCAATCGCGCTAGTTGATTTCGAGGGAAAATGATGACTCGCCCGGAGAAGACAGCCCGTGGGGATCGGCTGCTGGGCGATTTTACGGCTGCTTTGTCAAAAAGCCGGTTGATTTCCCGAGAACGGCTGGCGGAAATCCTGCGAGAAACGGCTCCCGTCGGTCAGCGTTTGCCTGCACAACCGGGAGCCCGAGACTTAGCGGTCTCGGAAGTGGTGGAACGTCTTGTTCAGGCGGGGGAATTAACCCGGTTTCAGGTCGGCAAGCTTCAGCAGGGATATTGGCAGGGATTGAGAATTGGGCCGTATACCATCTTATACCCGATTGGCCGTGGCGGGATAGGGATTGTTTACCTGGCCCGAGATTTGCGAGAGCGAGCCGATCCGCGGCTTGTGGCCTTAAAAGTTTTGCCTCCAGGTCGAGCGCGCCAGGAACCGCGGACGCTGATCCGGTTTCAACGGGAAATGAGTATCGGTTTGGCGCTTCCCCGGGATTCTCATCTGACGCGCACTTTGGACGCAGGGCAGGCAGATGGGGTTCATTACCTGGCGATGGAGTATGTGCCGGGAAGGACGGTCAAAGAGGCGGTGTTGCAAGACGGACCCTTCCCGATCGGAGCGGCCAGCCGGATTTTTGCTGATGTGGCTTGGGGGCTAGCGGCGGCCCACGATGCCGGGTTTGTCCACCGGGATTTGAAACCGGCCAATGTGATCGTTACCCCGTCTGGCCGGGGCAAATTGCTGGATTTTGGCTTTGCCCTGCGTCTAGGCGAAGCAGAACCGACCGACCCCGCGATCCTCGGCGGGCCAGGTCACACCGTCGGCACGATGGATTATCTGGCTCCGGAACAGTCGCGGCACGCGGGCCGGGTCGAGCCGGCGGCAGATCTGTATTCGCTGGGCTGCAGTCTCTACTTTGCGGTGAGTGGTTCGCCACCGTTTCCCGGCGGAACAACCCAGGATAAAATCCGCTGGCATCGCCAGGCATTTCCGACACCGATCACCATCCTCAATCCGACCGTTCCGGTGGAATTTGATCAGCTTGTGGCCTGGATGATGGCGAAACGGCCGGTCGAGCGTCCCGGCTCGGCCCGCGAACTTGCGGCAGTTCTGGAGCAGTGGGCGGACCCGGTCGGCAGCCGTGAGATTGTGCCCGAACTTGATGAGCCGACGATCATTCGCATCGTCGAACAACGCTGGCTGTCACGTCAGGAGTTGCCGGAGACGGAACTCTCCGCACGGCTCGAAACAGAAAATTCTGCCAGCTTGGAAGAATTGACTCCAGTCAAGGCTGATGAAGAATTTCAGTCAGATGACCGTTTGAATTATCTGGAGCGGCGACCGGGCCTGTTCGTTGCGTTCCCCGGCTGGATGATCGTGCTGCTGTTGCTGGGGTTGTTCGGATTGTTCGGGATGGCTTTTGTCCTTGGATATCTGATGGCGTCGTTGCCTTAACTAGGCTCCCAGGCAATCCGAGAACCCGGAGAGTCTTCAAGTGAGAAGCGATTTTTGAGGGTGGTGTTCTTGATGGCCTGAGGAGCGAGTCCGGGGTATGACGAATTGGCCGTGGAATATTCGCTTTCCCCAGCCCCGCCGGCGAGATTGGCGGATTGGCTGTATCGGGGCGGGATTTATTATGCGGGACTGCCACCTGCCGGCGTATCAGCAAGCAGGTTGGCAACCCACGGTGATCGCTTCCCGCAGCCGGACAACGGCGGAACAAGTGGCGGCCTTGCGAAATATTCCCCGGGTCGCACCGAGCGTGGAAGCGTTGCTGGCGGATCGGTCGCTGGAAATCCTCGACATTGCTGTGCCGCCGCAGCATCAGCCTGGGATCATCCGTCAAGCGGTGGAGTTCGGGTGCGGCAGCCTCCGTGGGATTCTTGCCCAGAAACCCCTGGCGTTGAGTGTTGCCGAGGGGCGTGATCTCGTGCAACGGTGTGAACACGCAGGGATCACCCTCGCCGTCAATCAGAACATGCGTTACGATCCGTCGGTGCGGTCACTCCGGGCAGCGCTGGATCAGGGGTTGCTTGGCGAGCCGATCCTGGCGACGATCGATATGCGGGCTGTTCCGCACTGGATGCCGTGGGCGGCGGAACTCCCGAGCCTGTCCACGTTCGTAATGAGCATCCACCACCTGGATACATTCCGTTACTGGCTTGGGACACCGGACCGGGTTCTAGCCAGCACGCGACCGGATCCGCGAACTCAATTTCCTCACCGCGACGGGATCAACTTGTACATTCTGGAATATGCACAGGGGACACGTGCCGCTGCCTGGGATGATGTCTGGGCGGGACCCGACACAGGGCGAACAGCGGCTCCGGAATCATTCCGGTCGATTCACTGGCGTGTCGAAGGAACCGTGGGCACCGCGATAGGAAGCATCGGCTGGCCGGGGTATCCGGCCCGTGTGCCGAGCACCATGACGATTCACTCGCAATTATTGACCCCGGGTTGGCACATGACGGGCAGCGATGAGGTCTGGTTTCCCGATGCTTTTGCTGGACCGATGGCGGAGCTTCTTGTCGGAATTGAAGAAGGAGTGGAGCCGAGGCATAGCGGCCGAGACAACCTGGAAACTCTGGCGTTATGCACGGCCGTTTTCACAGCCGCGACCGAGCATCGCCCGACCACCGTCCATGAATTCTTGAGTTGATCGATGTCGCAGGATCTGAGTGTCGCTCAACTCCTGATCGTCCGAGATCGGCACGGATTCCGAGAACCGGAAGTGATCGCTGCAAGTCCGGAAGTTTCGGCGGCGGCGGAATCGGCGGCCCTGAGCATCGTCAAACGCTACGGTGTGCCCGCCACCGGGATTCGTTGCCCGCGAGCCATTTTTGCATGGCCTTTGAGCCGTCGGCAAGTCGTGCTGGGGCAGGTTAGCGATGAACCGGCGGGTCACCCCGACCCGGCGCGGCTGTTTTTCTGGCTGTTGCTTCTGGATCGACAGTGCTACGAAACCGTGAATGATCCGTTTCTCATCGCGGATCGCTTTCCTCCTGCCTGGCACGAACGAGGAATGCTGCCGACGTTGAACTTGTCCGGGGAAGCCAGGCCCGCGCGGAGCGTGGCCGAGATTCAAGCCATTTTACGCGATGGCGATTCGGCCTGGTTGCTGGGGGCTGCTCAGGCATTGGTGGACGGCGGTCGAGTGCTGTGGGAGTCAGACACACCGGCAACGGAGGTGATTCGGGGCGTCTGGCAACTTCTGCCCGAGCGGAGTCGGATGCGGCTGTGGCCTGCCACGTTTGCTTTTTCCCCTGAACTTTCGTTTCACGTCTTGGCCATGCCGAGCCCGATTCAGCCGTGGCCCCCCTCTTATCTCCATCCGGAGCAAGCCCGGGATTACCCCGAGAGTTACTATGAACTGGCGTTACAAACGGCGGTGGAAGCCGGGCATCAAGCCGAGCTCGATCGCTTGTTTTCCCGTCGCTCCGCCGATGACACCCTTCAGTTGGCCGCGATCTTGCTCCTGACGATGCTGCTGGTGGCGATCGCAAGTCATTGGCTTGTCTGATCAGTTTGATCCCTTGGCGGAGGGTTGCAGGAAAGATATGCTGTCGACTTAGCGTTCAACGATGTCGTTTTTGACCGTGATCTTCTGCTGAATGAATGAGGTGGGTTATGCCCAGCACTCGTGGCGAGCAGTTTGCCGGCGTCACCGTGGCGATGGTGACGCCGTTCCGCCAGGGTGAAATCGACTGGTCGGCGCTTGGCCGATTGGTCGATTGGCATATCGAACAAGGGACCGATGGTTTGGCCCCCTGTGGCACAACCGGAGAATCTCCGACGTTAACCCACGAAGAAAACGAGCGAGTCGTGGCCTTTGTTTGTGAACGCGCGAACGGACGGCTGCGGGTGATGGCGGGTACTGGCTCGAACAGTACGTCCGAAGCGATTCGCATGACCCGGGCAGCCAAAAAAGCTGGGGCGGATGGCACGCTGCAAGTCGGGCCGTACTACAACAAGCCGACACAAGAAGGCTTTTTCCGGCACTTTGGTGCCATAGCCGAGGCCTGCGACCTGCCCCAGGTGATTTACAATATTCCGGGTCGTACCGGCTCGACGATTCTCCCCGAGACGATGGCCCGTCTGGCCGAGCATTATCCGCACATCGTGGCCGTCAAAGAAGCCAGCGGCTCGCTGGACATGGCTTCGCAAATTGCCGCCCTGACCGATTTGACAATTCTTAGCGGCGACGACAGCCTCACCCTGCCGTTGATGAGTATCGGAGGTCAAGGGGTAGTTTCCGTTGTCGGTAATATTGTTCCCCGGGATATGATGGCCATGGTTCGAGCGTTTGCTGGGGGGCAATTTGCCGAAGCGTTGGCTTGGCATCGAAAACTGTTCCCACTGTGTCGGGATATGCTCGGGGTGGCAACCAACCCGATTCCGATCAAGACAGCGATGAAATTGCTCGGCCGGGATACGGGAGAACTGCGTCTACCGTTGTGTCCGATGGATGCCAGCGGTGAAGCCCGTGTCCAGCAAACCTTACGGCAATACGGTTTGTTGTAAACCATTCCTTTTGCGTTCCAGGAATCAATTTTCTTCGCGCATGTCCTGGCGGTGGCGTTGGAGGTCTATGCAAGAGAGCAAACGCAACTGAATAGACTTTTGATTATCTGTCGAATTTCTGATATTTCATAATCTTAGAAGAAATCTTATAATTTGTTGGAAAAAATTCTGGTTCTAGTTTACTGTGGGTGTACAAACGCTGCCCGTCGCTTGGTCTTATTAAGTTACATCGTTCTCGCAGTAGACCTGATCGATTTCGTATCGAATGCGGTTGAACCTTTGAAGTTGGAGTGAAGCCGTGGCTAAGCCAGTATCAAATCCTCGCCCTCGTACCAGTCGGATGCCGACAGCTTCCGCAAACGGAATCGGGCGTGACCGGGCAATTAAAGAGCTGACGTATGTGTTTAAAAGTCTGGCCGATCGCCATCGACTGAAGATCATTTTTCTGCTCGTCCAGAATGGCGAAATGAGCGTTTCCGCTATCAGCGAGGAATTGAAACAATCGCAACCGGCTGTCAGTCATCATTTAATGCAATTGCGTACGGCCGGGCTCCTCGATTTCCGCCGCGATGGCAAATTTAATTATTATCACGTTAATCCGGAAGGGCTGGCCGAGCTTTTCGACTTTCTTTTCCCGGGCGGAACCCCGTCAAAATTGACAGTCGGCGGCATCGAAATCAGCTTCAAGCGGAAAGGATAATTTCCAGCCGGGGTTGCATCGGCAAATTGCAGACTTGTGTTCGCCTTTCTCCCAGAGTCTCCCGCGAGTCTTTCGCGGCCAGTGCTTCCCGAGTTGCTAGGATAATCATCATCTGACAAGGAATGGCCGTGGATCATCGTTTTGTGTGTGTTTATCTTTTTGCTTGGGAAATGCGAAGTTAACGATGGCCGATCCGCAGAATAGTGTGGCGAAACTGGCGCTGGAAGACGGCACGATTTTCACTGGCCGCGCCTTCGGTGCTATCGGGCAATCGTCCGGCGAAGTGGTGTTTAATACCAGCATGACGGGATATCAAGAGATTCTGACCGACCCTTCTTACTGCGGCCAGATTGTGGTCATGACTTACCCGCTCATTGGAAATTACGGCATCTGCCACAGCGACCAGGAATCCCAACGAGTCCAGGTGCAAGGCTTTGTGATTCGCGAATTGACGCGAACACCCAGCAACTATCGTTCGGAATGCGACTTGAATGCTTATCTGCGGGATGCTGGAGTCGTCGGCTTGGAAGGCATTGATACTCGGGCACTGGTCCGTCGGATTCGCGTTCGCGGGGCGATGATGGGCGTGCTCTCAAGTACGGAACTCGACGATGCGACGCTGCTGCGTCAAGCCCGAGAACTGCCACCGATGCTCGGCCGCGACCTGGTCCGAGAAGTAATTCCGGATCGTGCAAGTGCCTGGCAACAGGGATTTGATTCCTTAAGTGCTCATCTGATCCCGCCCCGCCCCCCGGAAAAGCGCGTGGTCGCTCTCGATTTTGGGATGAAGTGGAACATCCTCCGCTGCCTGACACAGTCGGGTTGCCAAGTGATTGTCGTGCCGGGAACAGCGACCGTGGAGGAAGTGTTATCGCATCAGCCGGATGGGATTTTTCTCTCGAATGGTCCCGGCGATCCCGCGGCGGTGGGTTATGCTATCGAAACGATTCGTGAACTTGTCGGGAAAAAGCCGATATTTGGTATCTGTCTGGGGCATCAGTTACTGGGCTTGGCCTTGGGTGCGAAGACATTCAAGCTGAAGTTCGGGCACCGCGGCGTCAATCAGCCCGTGTTGCATACGGAAACGGGTCGAGTCGAAATCACCAGCCAGAATCACGGCTTTGCTGTCGATCGAGCGAGCTTGCCGGCGGTTCTGGAAGAAACTCACATCAATTTGAACGATCAAACTCTCGAAGGGATGCGACATCGTTCTTTGCCTGTGTTCAGTGTTCAATATCACCCCGAGGCGGCAGCCGGCCCGCACGACAGTAGTTATCTGTTTGAGCAATTCCGTTCCTTGATGGATTAACTGCCGATGGGACAACGCCAGCACGGACAGCCCTACCGCTCGGCGACGGCAAGTTCCGACGATACAGCAGTCACACCCCGCGTTGACTGAGTCAGTAGAATCGCGGTTTGACGCTCTTTCTCGGTGCTTGCCTGACCACGCAAAATGATTTCGCCGGGCGTTCGGCCTCGCAGGACTTGGATTTTCTGGCCATCGATCGCTTGCTCGGTCTGCAATCGCAGCCGCACTCGTTCATCCACAGGGATGAGATCGATCGATCGTATCGGCATAAGCGGCCCGGCAATCGCAGAGATTTCCGGGAGTGCCGCACGGATCTTCACGCTCGCCACCGCACCGACTTCGGCCAAAATAGCCACGTCGCCTCGACGTGTGAATAGCAGTGGTGTTGCGAGAATGGCCATTAAGACGATCGTGGCGAATCCACGCACGGGAACACTCAAGGTACGAGAATTGAACGTCACTCCTCTGGTAGTTCCACTCTAGCACAGGTTTTCAGCCCATCCGAGCGTCGTTATGCATCGGGGATCGTGCTTCCCTGAACCGGGCCATGTTGCTAAGATTATTGCTTAAAGATGGCGAAATCAGCGGAACCCTTGCCATCGCTCCAGGTATCCTGGAGAGACTCGAACGGAGGTGTCGGTGATGGCGCGGAAATCCTGGTTATGCTTCCTACTCCTGGGTTTGTGGGGCTCGGCTGTGACCGCCGAGGAACAAACGATTGCCCTGGGCCGGTATGTTCCTGGCACTGATGGCTTTTCCGGCGGAGTGGCGACCGCTGATCCTTTGTCGGATACCGAAACGGTTCACTGGCATCGCCGCTGTTGCCGGCCGTTCTATTACGGTTACTCTTACTCGTATTATTACTATCCCGGGCCTGTCTATTACAGCTTTTACCGGCCCGGGTTCAGTGTCGGCTACACCACCTTTTACACCCCTCGTTTTTATCTCCCGCCGGTTTACTATTACCCCGGCTACAGCTTCGGATATTACGGCTATCCACTGGGTTTTTGCCCGATTGGATTAAAAGAGAAGGTGGGAGTAGCAGCGAACATTTTGGATCTGGTGCTGCGTGCGAAATCCGTGGCTGATGCCTTCCAGCAGCCGCCCGGGATGGCCGCACCGGTTAATCCTCCGGCGTCGGTGCCGCCGAGTGCCCCTTCTGTCGAAGTTCCGGTTCCCGACAGGCCGACGCCCCGGGGTCAATTCCGCTATGATGGCGGGCCGGAAAATCCCGTGCCGCTTCCCGCACCTACGTCCCCAGGACCGGGCAGGCAGTTACCGACCCCGACACCCCAGTCTCCGGGGCCGATGGCCGACGATCCAGGCACATTGCAAGTTTCCTTCCCCGCGCCCGCCGTGCGATCGCCGTATCGATATCGGGCTTTCGGGGATAAGTAACCGGATCGTTTGTGGGATGAAACCGATGGCCGCCGTTGCCATCGTTCGCCCGTGGGAGTCGCCGCGGAATCTGCGGGGTTGATCACCAAGTTCCCGGCAAACGGCTTTGTGTTCCTGGGGTAACGAACTGTGTGACCGGTCCATCGTGACCTGAATCGGATCGACTCGATTCCTGATCGATCGTGCCGATTCGTGAGCCGGATCAGTTACTCGCCGGGGATCGGTTCGCCGTCGGCCCCGGCAATGGTTGTCATATTCGCAAAGACGGTGGCGTCGATAGTGTTTTCCAGCCAGCGGACAGAGCCATCGGCCAGGGCGAAATTGCCACCGAGCGGATGATTTCCGGCGAAGGGGCGACCCGGGCCGAGCAACTCAGACTGGCCAGCCAATTCGGGAACCGCGCGGACCGTTGCCGGGCCGCCCTGGAGCCAAGGTCCGGGAAATCGACTGTGTTCCGCGTACAAGATCGTGTGACTGAGTCCATCAAGGATGGTCGAGAACGGCGTCGGTTCGTGGTAGCTCCAGCAGCCAGCCCGGGAGGAAATCGGCGGTTTCCGCGGCAACTCGGCGGCATCCTCTCCGATCCCGGCCATCCCGACATAACTGGTCAGTGCCGGTGTCCCCGGGGCTGCTTCCGGCGGGTTGCCGTAACAGATGGCAACCGTCAACCTCATCTGCGCAATTTGCTGATTTCTCGGTTGATCCCAAGCGGCGGTGAAATCGACCGCGTGATAAAGTGATTCTGTTTCCTGAATTCGTTGATCGAAGACAAGCAGTGCCGGCGCAAACCAGCTGAGGCGTTGTGCCGGTTGGAGCTGATGATTCAATACAGTACCAGGCGGTACTGCATCGGGGAATGCCAGTGAGGCAGCGTGGCTGGGCGGCTGGGCATGGACGGCGGCGAAAAATGCCAGTTGCCGAAGGTTATTCGCACAATACACGCGGCTCTGTTGCATTCGATGCCGAGCAATCAAGCTGATCATGATTCCCGACGCCAAGAAACCCAGCACGGCGAGCAACAGATAACCGAGCCACCGATTCATTCCGCCCCCCGTTCTCGAATGCTGGCAAGCGATTTCGGATCGTATACAATCATAACTTACGGTTACATGACCGGAACCTTCCCACCCACCGTTCATCGTTCGGAGAGCCACCGATGCTGTCCCGCCGGCTGTTGATTCTGGCCGTCCTTGTGCCAAGTCTCTCGTGGTTTCCAGCGTTATCTGCCGACGAAGCATCGTCAACGATTCAGTTATTCAATGGGAAGGATTTGACTCATTTTTACACATTCTTGAAAGGTTACGGCAAAAACAACGATCCGAAAAAAGTCTTTACGGTGGTCCAGGAAGATGGAGCACCGGCGATTCGCGTCAGTGGTGAAGTTTTTGGCTGCTTTACTACCGAGAAGGAATTCGAAAATTACAAACTGACCGTTGAATACAAGTGGGGGAATAAAACATTTCCCCCCCGGGAAAAGGCGACTCGTGACAGCGGTATCTTGCTGCACTGTGTCGGGCCTGACGGGGCCGCTAGTGGGTATTGGATGGAATCGATCGAATATCAACTAATCGAAGGCGGCACTGGTGATTTTATTGTCGTGGGCGGGAACAAAACGATCGGCCCGCAAATTACCGTGGAAGTCGAAGACCGGCCAACAGGTCCGAAAGGAGCGAAGCAACCGTATTATAAACCAGGTGGTGAGCCGCGCGTCTTTACCAGCGGCCGGGTGAACTGGTACGGTCGAGCCGCCAACTGGACCGACACGCTCGGCTTTCGCGGCCCAGAGGATGTCGAAAAACCGCTCGGAGAGTGGAACACGGTCGAGATCATATGTGATGGCAATACGATCATCAGCAAGTTGAATGGCAAAATTGTCAACAAAGCAACAAATGTTCGCCCCAGCAAGGGAAAGATCCTTTTCCAGTCAGAAGGCGCTGAAATCTTCTTCCGGAAAATCGACCTGACACCGTTGAAAAAGTGATCCCAGGCGATCCGATTCCGCCGGTCAGTCTAATGCCTTCTGAATGGGCTTAAGCGAATCAACGCTAAGGATGAAGACCATCGCGGCAGCCGCAGGTTCAACAGCCAGCAATTTTCCAACATATTGCGGGGTCACACCTCATGATTTCGGGCGGACGAAACGGTTTCGAGGGGGAAGGGGAAGAAGTCAAGCGATGCCGATCAAGTGATGAAAAATGCTCTGAGATCGAACTTGACGCTCCCCGGAGCGGTGAACCGTGGCAGTAAGTTGCCGACTCCGACGGAGAATTTCCGGACTTTTCGCACAGCATCGGCCGCTACGGTTCTGTTGCCACGGTTGGAATGTGGAGAGGTAAGGTTTTCCATGAGTGCATCGGGATCTGGGGGCAACCCCTCGGCTGCGGAATTAAGCGGCCGGCACCGTCAGCCGATGGCGGATTTGCGTCGGCGAATTCATGCGCGTCTCGCCGAGCGAATCGATCCGGTTCGCCATCGTCACAAACCGCTGTCGTTGTTGCGACAAGAAGGGAAACGAATCGTCGATCAGTTTCTCGATGCGGAATGCCCGCTGATGACCCGAGCCGAGCGTGAGGCCCTTGCCGACGAAATTCTGGTCGGAGCCGCGACGATCGGGCTGCTGGAAGAACTGTATCGAGACGGATCGGTGCAAGAGATCTTACTCCTTTCCTCGGGCCCGGTGATTGCCCGGAAAGGCGATGCGTGGATACCCACCAACATCCGCCTGCGAGATCGATCGCAGTTTCAGGCACTTTTGAGCCGATTCAGCGAAGTCGGCGAACCGCTGATTCCCGATGCTCAGATGAGCGGCGGACTTGATGTCCGTTTGCCGAACGGATTTCGAGCGATTGCCGTGCTGCCACCGGATGTTCTCGATATTCCCCCGCTCGCTTTGCTGGTTCGGCACCGCGTTGGTGAGGCGGCCGCTGGATCTTCCGTCAAAGGTCAACCGGCGAGTGGAGTATCGCCGAGCGGCCCGAAATCGGGAGTCGGGCTCGGTGTTGATCCGGTAGTAACCCCCGGTCCGAAATCGGGGGTCGGACTCGGAACAGCCGGCTCTCCCGAACCACGCTCGGGGATCTGGAAAGAGCCATCACTCACGCCGGGTCCGAAATCGGGCGTCGGTCTCGGGGCCGGTCCGAAATCAGGCATCGGACCCGGCTTGGAATCCCCGAGCAGTGGGCCGCGTTCCGGCAACGTCACGTCAACGACAGTTCCTGGTGCTGCGTCGCCGTCACCCTCCCCGCCCTCGGGAGTCATGGCGGATCCCTTGGCGAAAATTCGCCAGCGCGTGACGGAACGGATCATCGCCTCTCTGGCTTCGGCCGGAGTTTACGACATCAGTCTTTTGCCTCTTGCGGACTTGCGAAAAGTCGTCCTCGCCTATGTGGCAGAAGTGAATGCACAAGATCGACTCGGGCTCGACGAAAGCATGGAAGAGCGGCTTGCCCTGGAAATTCTGGCGGGGATGAACCGCTAGCCTCTCGACTGCGCTGGTTATTCCAGGTCGGCATAAAGTGTTGCGGCAGGATAATCTTCACAAGTCGAGCAGAGATAGCAGTGGATCGCCCGGTGACCGGCAAAACTCAGACCGGTCGGCTGGCGGTATCCCTCCGTCTCGGATAAATCTTGCTCTTCTTGCGGAATCCAGCGATCTTCGATGCCGGGTTGCCATTCCTGGCGATCGACCGTCAGCAAATAATCCATCAATCGCCGACACCCAGGGCAAGCCGGGGTCCGCGGCTCGGTTTTCCATCGGGGCCAGCCGCCGACCTTTGTTCCCGGTGCTGCTGCCAGTTGTTCAAAAAACAACGAGATTCCTGGTTGATCAGAATGATTCGGCCGCCAGGCCTGAATTCGTTCCCGCATCATTCGTGGCATCAAACTCGGCGGCGGAAACTCCCAGACGCGTTCGGGATGAACCCGGCAGGGGATCGGTTCCAGCCCGTGGGCGATCGAACCAGCATGGGAAGGGCTCTTCTCAGGAATGTCAGGAAGGTTTTGAGACTCCCCCCAGACCAGGCGTGGAATCGGTGGTTGTCCGGCTTCGCCGGGAAACCAGTACAACTGCAGCAGATCTTTGTCCGGCGGATACCGCAGTTGCGGCGGGGCATCTTCGGCATGCAATTGCAAGACGCCGATTCCGGGCTGACCATTCAGCAGCGGAGGGGGGCCTGCCAAGGTGCCGCCCAATTTTGAGCGGGTGCGATCGGGTTCGTCACCGTAGCGGGGGTGTAATCGCACGGTGATCTTCAACAATGGCTTCAGTTCAGGGAAGATCTCGAGGACATTGACGGGTGGGGGTGCAGTCGTCCGCTGTGCTCCCACGGGCACCCGGAACCGCGACAGCATCCCCCGTTCATTCTGACGTGCGTTGGCCAGCTCGGCGTCAGGAGCTGCAGGGTTGCCGCGGTTCCAGCAACCGAAGGTACTCAGGCTGCATGTCGCAAGAAAGGCTCGACGATTCACGTGGTGACCTTTCGCGGGCGGCCGACGTGGGTTGCGGAACCGTAAGCAAGTTCCGCACATTCCATGATGGTCTCGGAAAGTGTCGGGTGCGGGTGAATCGATTCGAGAAGATCGCGGGCAACGGCTCCCATCTCGATGGCCAGTACCGATTCTGCAATCATCTCCCCGGCTCCGGGGCCGACAATGCCGACGCCGAGGATGCGTTTTGATTGCGGATCGACCAGCATTTTTGTCAGCCCCTCGGTTCGGGCAATGGCGACCGCCCGGCCAGAAGCCGTCCACGGGAATCGCAACAGATCGAAGGGAATTTTTTGTGCCGCCGCCTCTTTTTCGGTCAAACCGGCCCAGGCAATTTCCGGGTCGGTAAAGATGACGGCGGGGATTGCCCGGGGGGCCCACTCGGCCGGCTCGCCAAGGATGACTTCTACCGCGACGCGAGCTTCCGCCGTCGCTTTATGAGCCAGACCCGGTTCCCCGGCCACATCCCCGATCGCGAAAATGTGCGGCACTGCTGTTCGCCGTTGTGCATCGACCGGGATGAAGCCGCGTTCATCGGTTGTCAATCCCGCATTATCGAGGCCAAGATCGACCGTGTTCGGCCGCCGCCCCACAGAAACCAGCACCCGGTCAAAGGTTTTTTGCCCAGGCACGTCTTTGCCTTCGAGGGTGACAACAATTCCCGCGGGGGTCGGCTCCATGCGAGCGACCTTCGTGTTCAGGTAGATGGCTTCAAATTCCCCGCGAAGCTTCGCTTCCAAGGGTTTGACCAGATCCCGATCCGCAAGCGGCAGCAATCCATCCAGGGCTTCAACCACGGTCACGGCGCTGCCAAGAGCAGAATAGACACTGCCGATTTCCAGCCCGATGTAGCCGCCGCCAATCACCAGGAGCGTTTTCGGAATCTCGGGAAGCAACAAGGCAGCGGTGCTGTCCATGATTCGCGGATCGCCGAGTTGCCAAGGTTTCGGCATCACCGGAAGTGAGCCGGTGGCGACAATGCAATGCTGAAAGCGAATTCGGTGAGGGGAATTCCCCGTGACGTCCACGGTGTGGGGATCCAGAAATCGGGCATGACCTTGGATGGTTTCGACGCCACGGCCTTTACAGAGCATGCTGATGCCGCCCGTCAATTTCCCCACGACCTTCCCTTGCACAAAATCTCGGAGCTTGGCCAGATCGAATCGTGGTTTATCGAAGGTAATTCCCCACTCGGCGGCTTCGTGGGATTCGCGGATTAACTTGGCGACATGAAGTAACGCCTTACTCGGAATACAGCCACGATTCAGGCAGACGCCGCCAAGCTTCGGATCCTCGTCGACGAGAATCGTGTTAAGCCCGTGGTCAGCCGCGTGCAAGGCTGCGGGATAGCCCCCCGGCCCGCCACCAATTACGAGCAGTGGAATGTCACGAATTTCCGCCATCGACCTCCCCCCGAAGGAATGCTTGATCACTGAAAATCGTCGTTCATGGCAGTTATAAGAAGAATGTGACCGCAAAACTCGTTTGTCTCTGTAGATTTCTTTGCCAACTCATTATGACTGCAATTTTCAGCCATCCTGAGACACACCGTGGAGAGCACCACCCAGCTTCGCAATAGCGGTTCACCGCTTGCAATTACGCCAAAGGTGGCATGGCGGATGCCGAGGGTGTCGTCGATTCAAGAAATTTTCTGGCATCGGTTTTCTTACTAGGTATATTAACTTTTACGCTGCTACTCGAATCGACCGCTGACAGATAAGCTCACCCACCTAGCGGGTTGTGTTATGCGCGAGCATCGCCTTTCTTACTCTTTGTTGCTCTTGGTAATTGGATCGACCTCGGCATCGGCCATGGATGTTTCTCCGGCATCGGTTCAGTTGATCGGTCCGGAAGCAAGTCAACAATTACTCGTATCGGTCAGCGAAAACGGGCAGATCAACGATGCGACTCATTCTGCTCAGTACGAATCGTTATCGCCCCAGGTTGTGAGTGTCGATCCGCGTGGGCGAATTCGCCCGGTGGCGGATGGTCAGGCTCAAGTCCGTATTCGCGTCGGTTCGAATGAGCGGGTGATCCCGGTGCAAGTGAGCGGTGTTGCTAATCCTCGGCCGATCTCTTTTGCCCAAGAAATCATCCCGGTGTTGACGAAAGCCACTTGCAACAGTGGCGGTTGTCACGGCAAAGCCGAGGGTCAGCAGGGCTTCAAACTGTCGGTATTCGGATTCGACGCCAGAGCGGATTATGAAGCCCTGGTCGCGGAAGGGCGGGGCCGTCGCATCTTTCTCTCCGCACCGGAACAGAGTCTGATTCTCACGAAAGGAACCGGGGAAATCCCCCACGGTGGCGGGAAGAAACTCGAGCGTGACAGCCTGCATTACCGCCGCTTAACCCGCTGGCTCCGGGAAGGCGCGCGTTACGAGACGGCTGCCGTTGCCCCAGTCGTTCGTATTGAGATCGAACCGCGTGAACGGGTGCTCGGCTTCCATGCGACTCAGCAACTCCGAGTCACAGCCATCGACGCGAATGGCCAGAGCCGCTGTGTCACGGCTGAAGCCGAGTTCGACACGAATGCGAGCCAGATTGCAGCGGTTGACGGCGAGGGTCGGATTCGGACCGGGAATCGACCCGGAGAAGCCGCGATCCTTGCCCGCTACATGGGGCAAGTGACCGTTTGCCGGGTCACCATTCCGAGGCCGGGAGTTCAATTTCCTCGCCCCCCGGAGGCGAATTTTATCGACAAACACGTTCATGACGCCCTGACCCGGCTGGGGATTCCGCCAAGCGAACCGGCCCCCGACGCTATGTTTCTCCGCCGCGTCTACCTCGATACGATCGGTACCTTGCCGACCGCAGTCGAAGCCCGGGCCTTTCTCGATGATCCGGCTGCCGACAAACGGGCGCGGCTGATCGACCAGCTTCTGAATCGCCCGGAACATGCCGATCTCTGGGCGTTGAAGTGGGCCGACATTCTTCGCGTCGATAAGGATGCCATCTCAGCGAACGCAGCTGTGGCCATGACCCGCTGGCTCCGCGAGCAGATCGCTGAGAACCGGCCTTACGATCAGTTCGCTCGGGCCATCATCACCGCTCAGGGCGACATTTCTGCTCCGGGTCCCGCCGCACTGTACAAAACCCTCGGGACTCCCGAGGAAATGGCCCGTTCGCTAAGCCAAGTCTTTCTAGGCGTACGAATCGAGTGCGCACAATGCCACCATCATCCTTCGGATAAGTGGGGACAGGAGGATTATTTTGCCCTGGCTGGTCTGTTCAGCGGTGTTACCCGCAAAAATTTGCCCGGCGGCAGTGTGGCCATCGTGTCTCGGGGTGGGAAAGATCTCAGCATCCCCCGGTTGAATCAGGTGGTCGCGGCCCGGCCGCTCGGGGCTGCCCCCGCCGAAATCCCCCCAGGAACCGATCGCCGAGAATGGCTTGCCGACTGGATGACCGCCCCAGACAATCCGTATTTTGCCCGGATGATCGTCAATCGTCTCTGGGCTCACTACTTTGGCCGCGGCCTCATCGAACCGCTGGATGACTTGCGTGCGACGAACCCCGCCTCCAATGAGCCGCTCCTCGACGCCCTGGTTCAGCATCTGCGGGAGTTGCGCTACGATGTGAAAGCGTTCACCCGCACGTTGCTCAATTCACAAACGTATCAGCGCTCGTCACAACCGTTGCCCGGGAATGCGGATGATGAGCAGAATTTTTCCCGCGCCATGGTCAAACCGATGACCGCGGAAGTTCTGCTCGACGCAATCTGCCAAGTGACGGGGGTGCCGGAAAAATTCAACGGCTGGCCGGAAGGCTACCGCGCGATCCAGGTCTGGGATAATCGGATGCCATCGTACTTTTTCCGGATCTTTGGCCGACCTGTTCGCTTCAGCGTCTGCGAATGCGAACGGGGTACCGACCCGAGTATCGCCCAAGCCCTGCACTTGATGAATTCTCCGGAAATCACCGCAAAAATCCGCAGCCGTCGGGGAATGGCTCGTAAACTGGCCGAGTCCGAACTTTCACCCGCCGCCATCATCGAAGAACTGTTCCTCGCCTCCCTGAGCCGGCGACCAACCGAAGACGAACGAGCGACCTTGCTGACGGCATTCACAGAATCCGATCGGCGAACCGCCACCGAAGATACCCTCTGGGCGATCCTGAACAGCAAGGAGTTTTTGTACAACCGGTAAGTTCCGAGCAGTTGCCTGATCACGGACAGACGGTCGTCAATCGCAGGAGTTCTCAAAACATCCATGATATTTTGGCGGTTACGGTCGGAAAGAGAGGGACTTGACCACGCGGGACACCGACTCTCCGATCGTTGACATTCCCCGATCGTTGACAAATGTAACCCGGATCGAGATTGATTTTTGGAATCGAATATTCAATCATCACTGAAATTCAAGGAGTTCAATATGCCTGCGACCCATCTCACCCGCCGGACCGTGCTTCGGCTTGGCACCGCCGGTTTACTCGGTGGCTTGACGCTCCCCCGATTTTTGCAATTCGAGGCCACCGCCGCCACCGGCATTGCCCCGAAAGCAAAATCCTGCATCTTTCTGTTTCTGGAGGGCGGGCCGAGCACCATCGATATGTGGGATCTCAAGCCCGAGGCGCCCGAAGAAATCCGCGGCCCGTACAAGCCAATCGCCACGAGTGTGCCGGGCACGTTCATTGGCGAGCATCTGCCCCGCTGTGCGAAACTTGCCCACAAATACACGATCCTCCGCAGCCACAGCCACAACGACAATGGCCACACCACCGGTTACCACTACGTCATGACCGGCGTCAAAGCCGATTTTGCCGACGGTACAAACAGCCGCAAGCCGAATAACGTGCTTTACCCTTCGATTGGCTCGATCGTTGCCCGGGAACTCGGCCACACGGGAACCCTGCCGCCCTACATCAACCTGCCGCACCCGATGACCTCGGGCGGCCCCGGGTTCTACGGTCCGGAATTTGCCCCCTTCGTTATCGAAGGCGACCCGGTTTCTCCCGATTTTGAAGTCCGCGACCTGGCAGCGTTGCCCGGAATTGATGCCACACGAAATGCTCGGCGAGAAAAATTGCTGGCCCGACTCGATGCCACCACCGCACCGGGAAAGCCGCAAACCATGAAAACTTATTACGAAAAAGCGCACGATCTGCTCACCAGCCGGGAGGCGCGACAAGCCTTCCGCATTCAGGATGAACCTGCCAAACTCCGTGAGAAATATGGCTACACCACCCTCGGTCAATGTGCCCTGCTGGCGCGGCGATTGGTGGAAGCCGGAACCCGCTTCGTCGGCGTTGACCACAGCGGCTGGGATACCCACTTCACCTGCTTCCCGAGCCTCGAAAAAGATTTAATCCCCGCCGTGGATATGGCTTTTTCCGCTCTGGTCGAAGATCTCGAGCAACGTGGGTTACTGGAAAGTACCTTGGTCGTCATGATGGGCGAGATGGGCCGTACCCCCCGGGTCAACGCCCAGGCCGGTCGCGATCACTGGTCGATGGCTCAGAGTGTGATTTTCGCTGGTGGTGGTATCAAACCCGGGATCGTCATCGGTGCCACGACCCCGAATGCTACCGAACCGACGGCCGACCCGGTCAGTGTCGAGGATATCTTGCGGACCATTTTCTATCAGATGGGGATTGATAGCACGAAAGTTTACATGACCCCGCTTGGCCGACCGGTGCCGATCGTCAACGGCGGGCGGGTGATTCGCGATCTGGTTGGCTAAAACGAATGACCCCGGGACTTGTTGGAATCAACTTCGCATCGAGAGTGCCAGGTATGAACGGTCGGTATGTTTCAAGTGGATGCCGATTCGCCACGGCCGCAGTGTCGCTGATTCTCGCGGCCTCCACCGCTATCGCTCAGAAAAAAGCGAGCCCCCTCAAAGCCCCAGAGCCAGGGTACGTTTTCCCTCCCGGCGGACCGCCCGGGAAAGCAATCCCCGTCGAACTTGGCGGCTACGATTGGACACCCGATGTCGATCTGATTCCACTCGATTCCCGGCTTCAGCTCGAATACACCGGCAAACTCGGGCCGGTGCTCGTGCCGCTACCACCCTACTGGTTCGGTCCGAAAGGACAAAACCCACCAATGCCGCTCCCCCGCGAACGGCCCGGAACAATCGCGTTTGCCGCGACTACGCCACCAGGGCCGGTCCGTTGGACGACCGCAAACGCCAACGGCATCGGCACGACCACAGGAATCGTCTGGGTCGGTGATGGCCGCCCGGAAATCATCGAATCCCGACATCCGTTTGCGGCCAATCAACCGCAACAGTTGCCGGCATTACCCCTCACCGTCAACGGCCGACTGGAAAAGATTGAGGAGGTCGATCGCTATCAGTTCTCAGTTCCACAAGATCACCTCATCAGTGTTGAAGTCTTGGCCCGAAGGCTCGGAGTCGATATCCTTCTTGCCTGCGTGATTCGTGACTCTACCGGCAAAAAAATTGTTGATATCGTCGATACAACGGGCAATGACCTGCGAACGTGCTTTTTTGCCAAGGCGAATGAACTGTACACACTGGAATTGCACGATCTCGATTTTCGGGGTGATCGTTCCTACGTGTACCGGCTCGACCTGACGCCCGGCCCGCTCGTCCTTGCCACTTTGCCCACCGTGACGGCTGCTGATTCCACCATCCCGATTCAGTTCATCGGATATGGTGTGGCTACCGGCAAACCAGTTCTCGAGTCAATTTCGCAGCATGTAACGATTCCGAAACAGTCGAACACACCTGAATTCGTTTATGCATTGAAAACTGCCTACGGAACCTCGCCGGCCGTTCGGATTCCGCTCGGCGACAAAGCGGATCAAGTGATTGTTCCTGGCTCAGTCACAACCTTGACATCACCTGCCGCGATCAGTTCCCACCTCAACGGAGCCCGAGAAGCACGATTCACATTGACCGGAAAGAAAGCCGAAACTTGGCGGCTGACCGTGGAATGCCGTCGTTTTGGATCGAGTCTCGATCCGCTCGTGACAGTTGTTGATGCTCAAGGAAAAGAAATCGCTCGCAATGACGACCTGCCGAATACAACGGATGCCGGCCTGACATTCACCCTGCCCGCAGACGGTGTTTACACCGTGATCGTTGCCGATGTAGCTGGTAAATCAGGTGATCTCCAGTCCGTGTTCCGGCTGACTGCGGAACAAATCACCCCCGATTATAAACTCACAGTTCCCCCGCGGCTCAATCTCGAAGTGGGCGGCAGCGTTGACCTGGCTGTCACCGCCACCCGTCTTGGGGGATTCAACGAGCCGATTCGGTTATCAGTCAAGGGGCTACCTCCCGGCGTGACCGTGCCGGACACACTGGAGATTCCAGCCAAACAAACGAGTCTGAAAATTCGTTTGACAGCAAGTCCAGAACTGGCGACGGCAGCTTGGCCAATTCAGGTGATTGGGACCGCCAAGATCGGAGATCAGCCTGTGGAAAGGCCAGCCACGGCGCTGATTCCCGCACCTACGCCGCCGCTCGAACCGCTGATATCGGACAATGTCTGGGTTGCCGTCACTTTACCTCCACGAATCAACGTGATTTGTGTTGAAGCGGACGGTGGCCGGAAGGTTCATCGAGGGACCACCCACCCGGCGGAAGTCGCGATTGAACGGCTTGGCGGGTTTGCCGGTCCGGTGGAACTGCAGATGTCTGCCAAGCAGTCGTATCAGCGACAAGGAATTACTGGTCCTGACTTTCTTGTTCCTGCCGATGTCAATCGAACGTTTTACCCGTGTTTCATGCCAGAATGGCTCGAAACCACCCGAACCTCGCGAATGGAATTAATCGGTGTGATTCAAGTGCCAGATCCGAAAGGGCGTATGCGTTATCTGGTAACACCGATGGCTGGCAGAATCACAATGTCGATCGAAGGAGCAATATTAAAAGCAGAAGTCAATCCTGAGGAGGTCTCTCTTGCCTCTGAGAAATCCGTAGATGTCCTGGTCAAGATTCAACGGGCGGCAAAATTCAATGAACCGGTCCGCGTGGAATGGAATATCCCTCACGTTTTGTCAGATTACCTTGCCGGCAACGGGGTGGAACTGGATCGATCACAAACCGAGACACGCATGTCCCTACTGGTCAAGCAACCTTTGCCCCCCGGAGAGTATGAAGTGAAAGTTCGTGTGACAGGCTTACAAGAAGGGAAATATCCGGTCATTTCTGAAGCCACGATTACACTCATCAGCCGAGCAGCGGCGATGAAATAAAAACCCCGGCTCGCATCTTGGTACGGGCCGGGGCGGGACAACATGGGAAGCCAATCTAGAGACTTTCAGCTTAGTCCGAGATGGTGCTGAGGTAGTCTTCATACGCTTTCTTGGCCGAGAACTCGGCGGCCATCAGCGATTTTTGCTTGGCGGTCAGGGCGTCGATTTCCTTTTCCTGAGCCGAGAGTTTTTCCAGATAAACCTTGTACACCTCGGCGGCCGGCGGAGTCTCTCGCAAGTT
>Ga0308412_1000128_pt1 | contig 34037 bp, 27 predicted proteins | sample HotsprottomLayer_FD_202357 | JGI IMG/M metagenome (GOLD analysis project Ga0308412, IMG submission 202357) | Hot spring phototrophic mat microbial communities from Octopus Spring, Yellowstone National Park, Wyoming, United States -... | ecosystem: Environmental > Aquatic > Thermal springs > Hot...
GGCCGTTGAAGAGGTATACGTTTGTATACGTAAATTGGTTGCTCCTGCCTCTCATGGCGAAGTCTCCAACGTCTACGGACGCCCCAAAAATGGCGTATGCGAGCAGAGCGCGGAAGTCGGAACGGATACTGGGATCTGGCAGGTCGCGGATGAGCGGATAGAGGTAATTCAGCACATCTTGAACCGTCGTTCCTATCCGCTCTCTAGCACGCAGCACGCGGGACCTCCACTCTTCTGGAGGCACGTTCGCTGGCGCCTCCGCCGCAAAACCCTCCCAGTCGAACGGATTGCGAGGGTTAATCCAGTCGGCTTTCAGCGTATCGACAACGCCCCCGCCCGTCGCTTCTCCGTACGGCAGGACGAAGAACCGATACGGAAATTCGCGCCAAGCATCGAGCGGCTCCGTCAGCAACCAGTACTCGTCATACATGCGTCCTGGCGCCAGCTCCGAGCCAATCCAATAGCTTCCCCGTCCTTGCACGTAGATACGGATGAGCTGCGGCGGCAGCGGAACACGACCGCTAACACTGAGGGTGAAGGACGCAGGGCGATTGATGCGCAGGTCTGTGGGTGCCGCCCATGTGGTTACATGGATGGGGTCATCCTGAGGCGTTTCCAGCGAAAGCGCAGAGCGCAAGCGCACCTCAGCCCGACCTTTCTTCAGTACCACATCGTATGCGGTGTTGGGCAGGTTGGACAGATTGAATTGCGCCTTCAGCGCATACGAACTAATATCCGACAGCCGCTCTGCAGCGACGCGAACAGCGCCGTTATCGAGGAACACTTGCACGTTATCGTCAAAGCCTGCACCATAGACCTGCAACGTTAGTGGTATCCCGATGAGCTGGTTCCAGTAGCCGATATTCGGAGACACCGAATCCAGCCACACCGGCCAACGCGCTTGGAGATATCGGGAACTCCTGTAGCCATCCTGTTCTACCACCACTTGCCAGTACCAGTATCCCTTGGCGGGAGCCAGGTTCACCACATCCGCGGCAGAAAAAGTCACGACTACACGGTCTGCCTCGACGCGCGGGTCTTGCGCGGGAGACACCGTGCCCTTGTCGGAACGCAGCTGCACCGTCACAGGTAGGGTGGGGTCGAACACACCGCGCAGTTCCAGCTGCAGCGGCTGCGGTTCGGCGGGGTCAACCACAATCTCGTATGGCACGACGAAATCAACGGAGGGAGCTGTGACGTTTAAGTTGCGAGAAGCCTCTTCCCCGTTCGGATTGGAAACAACAATGCGTCCAGATAAGCGGAAGTTGCGCTGGAGATAGTCTCGGTAGGCTGAAAAGTCAAACGTCGCCTGTATCTCGAACTGGCTGCTCACCTGTACCGCCGACGCTGCCAGCGGGCTGAGACCCGTGTCGAAGGGACGAAACTCCACGCGCGCCCCGCTGACAAAGGCGCGCCCGCGGATGGTCAGGGTTTGCGAACGCGGAAGAGCCTGACCGGGCGTGACGCTTTCGATAACCGGCACTGCCCGCTGGATGGTGAAAGCCTGCGGCAGGCGACCCGTCTTCCCGCTGGGGTTGCGCACTACCACGTCCCACAGGCTGTTCTCTGGCTTGCCGCCCAGGTCTACCGTGCCGCGCAGGCGCGCTGCATCGACACGGGTGACGTTCACCGCATCGATGCGTTCCGAGTCGCGTTCCAGCCAGAAGGTCGCGCCTTCCTCGAAGTTGCTGCCGCTGACCGTGATCTCCACCTGTCCCACATTGATGGCGGAGGTCGGGGAGACGCCAGTGACCACCGGCCGCGGGTATGCAATCAGGAAGGCTGCGCCTTTACGCGCCTCGCGCCCGTCGGGGTTACGCACCACCACGTCCCACACGCTTTCATCGGGCTTGCCGTCCACGTTTAGCGTGCCCGCCAGCTGCCCCGCCGAGACGAACTGCACGTTGGTCGCATCGATGCGGTCGCCGTTGCGCTCCAGACGGAAAGTCGCCCCCTCCTGAAAGCCGCCGCCGAATACGTTCACCCGCACCGTGCCGACGGGAGCCGCCTGCGACGGCGCCACCTCCTGCACCGAGAACTCACCACCCGTGCCCCGTTGCAGGGCATACAAGCCGCCCTCTCCCGCCGCCACGAAGACCAGTCCACCTGCGGACACAGCGTGATATGCACTTCCTTGCCACTGCGCCACTGGCGAAAAGACGGGCAGCAAAGATAGGTCAAACGCCGACAGTGTGCTGCCATCGGTGATGTAGGCGATGCCGTCCGCAATCTGAACCCGAGGCGCTGCAAACGTCTCTCGCGGATTATCCCACCTCGCGACCACGCTCGGCTGTGTGGGGTCTGCTACGTTGACCACGACCGCGTCGCCGTTACTAAATGTGACAATGGCTACGTTTCCCGACACCGCCAAGTCCGCCACATAGGAGGAGGAGGCCACCTCCACCTCGCCGCGCAACGCTGGCGAACTGGGGTTGGTGATGTCATAGATGCGCAGTTTGCGGTCGTAGTCCGCGCTAAACAACAGGTTGCCGATGGTTTCCAGCGCGACGGGGTGGTTCGACCAGCTTGCACTCTTGCGGAACACCCGTACTGGCGCAAGGCGGTTTGCAATGTTCACCACATCGAAACCGTCGAGGTGGGCGACGATAAGGATGTTGCCAGTCAGCGCGATATCTTCGACGTTCGTGTTCGCCCCGTAGTGGCTGAGGATGGACGGATTGCGCGGGTTGCTGACATCCAGCAGGGTGACCGCTTTGGTCAGGTCGCCAGTGTAGTAGGAAACGACAGCGAGGTTGTCCTGCAACTGTATTCGCGGGTCGCCAGAGGGCTCGCCGGGCAACACCGCTACGCCAGCCCCAACGATGGAAGCAGGGTTGGTTACGTCATACACCCCAAACAGACCGTCTTCCGCCGCAAACAGGAACCCTGAACGATAGGCAATCGCATACGGGGTGCGGCCGGTATACGTGCTGCGCAGGACGGGGTTGTTGCGGCTGGTGATGTCATAGAGATACAGTTTGCTTCGCCTAAAACTGACTGCATGGTTAGAACTGCTATCAGCTCCTCCCAGTTGCCCATCCAAAGAACCCGCAAACTGAGGCGAAGCGGGATTGGAGATGTCAAACACGATGCTATATTGAGCGGGGTCGAATATCGGCATATACAGATAGTTGTCCACCCGTACCAGTGGGTCAGTTGGATTGTTGCCTTCTGGCACAAAGTTCACCAGGCGCATGTTTGCGGGGTCAGAGACGTCGATCACACGCAACCCACCCTGAATGCCGCCAAGCCACCGCCCTGCAGCCACGAAGGCATAATTGGCGGATACATGAACTGCGCGGGCAACGCCGATATTGCCGATGATACCCAGCCGTTGTGGGTTGTCGGGCTGAGAAACATCCCATACGCTGAGGCCTGCCGTGCTTTCGCATAGATACAGTCGGTTGCCAACCACCGTGCCCCCGTCTCCACCGAGTGACGCACTCAGCGTCACTGTACGGATGAGCTGTGGAGTGGCGGGGTTGCTCAGGTTCAAGACGTGCAGCTGGGAACCACGACTCACATAGCCAATATTGCCGTTGACTATTAGCCCATCGAAGCTGCCTCCAGTATACTCGCCCACCACCCGTGGAGACGACGGGTTCGACACATCCACCACCTTGATTGCGCCACCTGGACGCCCTTTGTAAGCGGTCAGCACATAAGCGTAATTACCTGCCACCACTACCTGATAGCCGAACATATCAGTGGAGGGTGCGGGCAATTGGTACAGGCGACGCATGTTGCTCACATCGTAAATGGTAAGCAGAACGCCAGAGCCCGTCGTATAGGCGTAGTTTCCGCGCAGCTGCATCGCGCCGAACGAATCACCGGGAAAGTAGCCTATCTGCTCGAAGCTCGACTGCGCGAACGCGGGCAAATTGAGGAGAAGGAAGAGCAGAGTGCAGAGTCCACGCCACCGTTTTGCGAATGTCCTGTAATCTCTTACAGTCATCGGCTCCTCCATAGCGTATGGGTTTATGGCGCAAGAGTTAGTCAGTGGATTGGCAGTGTCTACGCGGTGGATTGTGTCTACAGAGCCTTACGCTCCGACGTTCCTCACCGTTTCACCCTGAAGTGTATTATAGGCTAGCATCAATAAATTATCAAGCGTTTTAGCGATTCCTCTTTGCGACATCGATGGTGGGGTTTCGGCTAGCGCCTGTCGGTAACTGGTGGAGGCACCAGTCGGTGTGCGCCAACCTCCTCATTTTAGCAGCTGCAGTCGGTATCATTGCTAGGCATATTGACTTCATCCATTCTTGACCAGGATTCGTTTGCGTACCAGTGCCACCTCCCGCCCATCTTTGTCGACTGCGCGTGCCTCCAGCACGTACTCGCCGTCATCAACCTGTGTGCTGTCCCAGCGAAAGATGGTGGGTAGCACGTTGGACGTACCGACAGGGTAACCGTCCACGGTGAAAAAGACAAACTGCACCGTCTCGGAGTGGCGGGCGGTAACTTCCAGATTCAGGATACCGTTGACCACAGGCAGGTTGGCTTTTTCTGCGCGTTGGATGCTGCGCTTTATCGCCTCACGCGACTCGCCTGGCAGAGCAGCCGCTACTGTCTCGCGTATCGCTTGCGCGCGTGCCTCGTCCTGTACCAGCACCTGCAGCACCCACACGTCGCCCACACGGTAGCGGTATCCGGGGGGCAGGGAATATGCGATGCGCCCCTCTTGTTGCAGCAGCCGAACAGAGACCTCCGATCCCAAGTCGCGGAAAAGCACCGAATCGGCGGGGATGTCGGTGCGCAGAGCGGTGGGCGACTGGACATTTGCCGCTGCGAGACCGACGCTCTGAGCCTCGTTATGCTGCAGCAGCCACAGTCCCTTGCCTTGAACCGCCGCTGTGCGCGGGGGGAGTTTGGAGTTGCTTAAACGCTGGGGCAGTGCAATAACACGCCCGATGGTCGTGAAGTGTGTGCCTCCGTCCACACTGATGCTCACCGTGCCTCCCGGAAGCAGCACGATACGCGCTCGAAACGCCTCTACCTGCGCCTGGGCAGGCTGCGATAGGCAGACCAATGCCTGCACCGCAAACAGGAGCGCGATGACCAATGACCGCACGATGAACCGCAGAGGGCGCCCCTCTCGCTCCGCGAGAGGGGCTGGGGAAAAGGCTTTTTGCAGCAGGCTTCTCATCGCGCGGCTGCAACTAAAGTCTCGGCGCGTCTGGTGGCTTCGGTAACCTCGATCATGCAGTCCAACGCCACACGCGCCCAGTGCGCGATGTCTTCAGGCACTTTCACCTGGTTGACCACGTTGCCCTGCGCCAGATTCTCCATCGCCCAGCACAGGTAGGACGGATGGATTCGGTACATCGTAGAGCAGGGGCACACGATGGGGTCCAGGCACATGATGAACTTATCGGGATGCTCTGCGGCGAGGCGGTGCACCAGGTTGATCTCCGTGCCCACCGCCCACTGACTGCCGGGCGGCGACTCGCGAATCACCTTCACGATATACTCGGTAGAGCCGTCGCAGTCTGCCGCTTCTACCACCTCGCGCCGGCATTCGGGATGCACCACCACCTTGATGCCCGGATACATCTTGCGGGCGGCTTCGATCTGCGCCACCGTGAAGCGCATGTGCACCGAGCAGTGCCCTTTCCAGAGGATGAGCTTCGCGCGGTGCAGAGCGTCCTCCGTGTTGCCACCGAGGGGCAGGTCGGGGTTCCACACCACCATCTCGGTATCAGGGTCTATACCCATCTTGATACCCGTATTGCGCCCGAGATGCTGGTCGGGGAAGAACAGCACACGGTCGCCCTGCTGCAGAGCCCAGGTGAGGATGGCTCTGGCATTGGAGGAGGTGCACACGATACCGCCGCGCTCGCCACAGAAGGCTTTCAGGTTGGCGGCGGAGTTCATGTAGGTCACAGGCACGATGCTATCGGGTGGGAACAAGCTGGTAAGCTCGCGCCAGCAGGCGCGCACCTGATAGATGTTTGCCATGTCGGCCATCGAGCAGCCCGCAGACATGTTCGGCAGGATGACCTTCTGGTAATCGGGAGTGAGGATGTCGGCGGTCTCCGCCATAAAATGCACGCCACAGAAGACGATGAACTCCGCCTCGGGATGGCGGGTCGCATCGCGGGCGAGTTTGTAGCTGTCGCCCCGGTAGTCGGCGTGCTGGATAATCTCGTCGCGCTGGTAATGGTGACCCAGAATCACCACGCGCTCGCCCAGCAACTGTCTAGCACGGCGAATGCGCTGATGTGTTTCCTCATCGGAAAGCTGGGAATACTCCAGTGGCAAAGGAGCCTGAACCATTTTCCGCTGTCCTTTCTACGCTGTGCGCCAGTCCCGGTTGCACGGGACGGGGATGTTGGCACACAGCAAACGTTGTGGTGTTTTGTGTTCATAGTATACCGGATGAAAGAAACGAGATGCAAGCGCAGGAATACCATCGGAGGTGCTGTGTCTGCCGGTGAACCTCTTGACTTCCCATCCATAATCCCGCAAAATGTAACCGCACTTTCTGTCGCGCGATGGAGGAACTGTACCCATGAAACGATGGTTTATTGCGGTAGCGGGGTGTGTGCTGTGGTTTGTCATCGGCACTGCCTGGGCGTCGGTTTCCAGGGTGAGCGTTCTGGTGCGCCTGGAAGACCCCTCGCAGCAAGCCTTCCTGATGGAGTACACTTTTCAGGGCATTGACTCGGGCACTTTGAAAGTGGCGATACCGACATGGACACCCGGCTGGTATCAGACGATGCCTTACAGCGAGGGTATCCGCGATATGCAGGCGGAGAACGAAAGGGGTGAGCCGTTGTCGATTCAGCCCGTGAATCATTATAGCTGGCGGATAGATACCGGCGGGGCGCAAAGGGTGCGTCTGCGCTATCGCGTGCTGGCGCGCGAGGAGGGGATGGGCTTCTTTGGGGTGGCGATGGGACCCCACCACGCCTTCATCAATGGCGCTGCTGCTTTCGTCTACGAGATGGATTCGAAAAATGTGCCACACGAGGTGCGGTTCCGCTTGCCTGTGGGCTGGCAGGTGGCCACAGCGATGGATTTTGCCTCGCAGAGTGAGCAGAGGCCGTTTGGGGATGTGCGAGATACCTTTATCGCTGCGAACTACGACGAACTCATCGATGACCCTATTCAGATGGGGCATTTTGAGGTGCGTGAATTCCGTGCTCGTGGCGTGCCGATGCGTGTGGTTTTCGCCTCTGAGACGGGCAACATCCTGTGCAATATGGACAGAATAACTGCCGATTTTCAGCGTATCGCCAGTGTGGGCATCGACCTTTTCGGTAGTGCACCGTTCAAACGCTACCTGTTCATCGTTCATCTAAGCAATCGAGGCTTTGCGGGTGGACTGGAGCATCTGAAATCCACCGTGCTAAATGTTCCAGACCGCCGCGACCTGAACATCAACGCCCTCGCGGCACACGAGTACTTTCATGCCTGGAACGTCAAACGCATACGCCCAAAGGTGCTGGGACCCTTTGATTACACGCAGCCGGTGCGCACGCGCGCGCTGTGGTGGTGCGAAGGTGTCACCGATTACTACGCCTATCTTCTCCTTCTGCGTGCCGGTCTCATGGGCGAACGCGATTTTTGGCAGGAGATGGAGCGGGAAATCTTCACTCTGGAGAACAACCCCGCCCAGGCGCGGGTGTCGCTGGAAGAGGCAAGCTGGAACGTCTGGGAAGGCAACGGCATGGGCTACGGTGGGTTAAGCTACTACAATAAGGGCAAAGTGGTGGGATTCTTGCTGGACGTATACATCCGCGGCGTTACCGGCAACCGGAAGAGTCTGGACGATGTGATGCGCTTCCTGATGGAACGCTACAGCTACCCGAAGCCGGGCTTTGAAGAAGACGGTATCCTGCAAGCTATCAACCGCGTGGTCGCGCAAGACGTGAGTGTGCTCTATCGCCGAATGGTTGCCAGTACCGAACCTCTGCCGTATGACGAGATTTTGAAATATATCGGCTATCGTCTGGAACGTCAAAGCACCTCTACCACGTATTTTGGTGCGACGAGCATGGTAGACCAAGTCGGGCGTGTGATTATACAGGCGGTGGAGTCCCAGAGCCCGGCGTTTCTAATGGGTCTGCGGGCAGGCGACATTGTGATGGAAGTGGACGAAGAGCCCGCTGACAGGCGCATTGAAGACGTGGTCTCTCGTAAGAAACCCGGCGACCCGATAAAAATAGCGGTGTGGCGCAGGGGCAGTCTGGTCGTGATGGAAGGCAAAATTGGGGGTGAGAGCCGCTACTCCATCCGCCTGACACCCGAACCAACGGCTGACGAGGCGGTGTTACGGGTGCGTGAAGGATTGTTGCGAGGCACCACCCGCGTTTCCGCTCAAGCAGAGGTACATTAAGGAGCGCAGCAAACCGGTGAGCAAGGCAGCACGTTTTCTCTGGTACGTAGGACCGATGGTGGTGTGGATGGGGCTGATTTTCGCCATGTCCACCGAGATTGGCTCTGCTTCGCATACAGCTGGGTTGCTCTACAGATTGCTGCAGCGCTTTTTCCCCGACTGGCTGGCCAACGCCACACCAGAGCAGCTGTTCGAACTGCATCACTGGGTGCGTAAGGGAGCGCACTTTACCGAGTATATGATTCTTACCCTGCTGGCTTACCGCGCTTTCCGCTATGGCGAAGCGTGGAGACACTGGCGTGCGTTGGGGTTCTCGGGCAGCTTCAGCATTTTGTATGCTTTTACAGACGAGTTTCATCAGGTGTTTTGGGCGTCGCGCACTCCTTCTCTGCGTGATGTGGGCATCGATGCACTAGGTGCGATGACTGGGTTCATACTGTTAGCAATGCTCTACGCATGGCAGAGCGTACGGGAGGCGATGCACCACGCACCCATGGGGGCGACTACTCGCGCGACCGACTGACTTCGTCCCGCACGCGGCGCACGAAAACGGAGTCGTATGCCCCCAATCTGCCCGCTTTGCGATAGTGTGCGGCGGCGTGTTTCACCATGCCCATCCGCCGATATGTGTCCGCGAGCAGGTAGTGGTAGCTGGGGTTATCGGGGTTCAGGCGTATCGCCTGACGGAAGGCGGAAGCAGCTTTAGGCAAGGATCCCGTGTGCAGGTGCATAATACCCAGACACGCACTGTAGTAATCGTCGTACGGGGCAAACACGGTAGCCAAATGCATCTCGTGCGCAGCCTCTTCGTAGCGTCTCAGGCGGGCAAACATGTCTCCGAGTGCATAGTGATAGAAAGCATCCGAGTGAGCCGTCTGCACACACAGCACCATCTGCTCGATGGCTTCACGGATTTCACCATGTTCGAACAGCGTTTTAGCTAGGCGATAGCGATAAAACGGGTTCTGCGGGCTGAGGTCAACCGCCTTGCGGTATTCCGCAATGGCTACCTTCAGCAGACCATAGCGACGGTATACCTCTCCGAGCCGGAAATGCGGCTCCGCCCGCCTGGGGTGGCTGCGTGCCGCCCTGCGGTAATGGCGCACTGCCTTAAAGGACATATCCGCCAGCAGGTAAGCGTCGGCGATTCGCATGTGCGCCTCTAACGAATCCGGGTCCGCCTGAATCATGCGCCGGTAAGCGTTAATAGCTTCCTCCACGAGACCCTGCGCTAGGTGTTCGTCACCTTCCTTGCCGGATTCTTCCGCCTCTTCGGCAGCAAGGTCAGCCTCCAAGTCCGGATGGCGGAGGTCGTTCTCGACCATTGCTTCGAGGCGAGCTGCCTCCTCTGGAGTCAGGGATTCTATCTCCAGCAGGTCTATTTCATCCAGCCAAAGGTTCGGGTCATTGTCCAGCTCATAAGGGTATTCTGTTCCCATCGTGCATCACCGCCGCGACTGCTTATTATCCATAATGGCAACTATTTCTCGTTGTGAAAGGTACGCACCAATGCATTAAACCAGAAGAACAGCTTCGGTGTCAAGCCGCCAACGACGCAATCGCGCATGTGGTCTGCCCCACAAATACGGTACATGTCACCTGCAATTTTACTGGTTTTGACCAAAAAAGTTTGAAAATTTCCCGTTCTGAAGGGTATGTACCTTCAGGAACGGTACGATTCTTGCATCATGTATAAGTGGGGAAAGGAGCGGGGCGGTAGACCCCGTGGCGACAAAAAGTTGTATACTTATGGGGGTTCGCGCCATTGGTGGTTCCTGCAATCTGGATGCGGATGAAGGAGTGATATAAATGGAAGCTGAAGCAGTACGACGGCAAGATGCGGCGGTGTCGGTCAATCGCTTGCAAATAGGTCTATTCGCCGTTACCTTACTGTTTTTCATCGGGTTCTTCTGGCCGAGTATCGTTTTCCTCATTGACCGATGGTCTCAGAGCGAGGAGTTTTCGCACGGTTTTCTGGTACCGCTGGTCAGCCTTTTCATTCTGTGGCGTAAGTGGCCTGTGATTCGGGAGACACCCGTGCAGGTGTGCCGATGGGGACTGCCAGTACTCGGGCTCGGCTTGCTGATGCAGGTCGCCAGTGAGTGGGCGTCGGTGAGCTTCCTGAAAGCGCTAGCGCTGCCAGTGGCACTCGGCGGACTGGCGTGGTATCTGGTCGGCACGCGGATGATGCGCGTGGCACTGTTTCCCTACCTGTTCCTTTACTTCGCCGTACCCTGGCCTGACTTTGCTATCGAGGTATTGAGTGTCCCTTTGCAACACTTCAGCGCTGCGGCATCCACCATGTTTTTGGGCGTACTCGGTGTGCCCATCGAGCGCGACGGAGTGCATATGTGGACGCCGCGCTTTAATGTGGAGGTGGCGGTTCCCTGCAGTGGTATTCGGTCGATGGTAGCCATTCTCGGCATTGCGGCACTGGTGGGGTATTTGACACAGGGCAGGTTGTGGGCGAAGGGTGCAGTGTTTCTGGCAGGTATCCCCATCACGATGCTGGCGAATGTGCTGCGTATCGCAGCCATTGTCATGATGGGACATTACATCAATGAGAAGTTCGCCATGACCTTTTTCCATGACTATTCATCGCCGTTTCTGTTTTTTATCTCGGCGTTAAGCCTGCTGGGTGTCAAAAAACTGATGGAGAAGGTACAATGAAAGAGTATCGTCCCAATCTATGGATAGTCATCGTGATGATGCTGGCGGCGTGGGGCATGGTGGGGTATGCCCGCCAGGCAGAGAACCGTGTCATCACGTTCCCCATCGATGTGAATCAGGTACCTGAGACCATCGCGGGCTTCCGGATGGTGGAACAGCAGGAGCTGGATGACCTGTCGAAACAGATGTTGACGCCGGATGCCTATATCGTGCGCAACTACGCCAACGCGGCAGGCTATCCGGTGAACGTGCTGGTCATCTATGGACACAAGAAGAACACATTCCATTCGCCTGGCTACTGCCTGCCGGGCGGTGGATGGGCGATACAGAAGAAGGATGTGGAACGATTATCAATGACTGCTCCCGACGGCGGAGAATACACGGCAGAGATGAACCGCTTCCTGTTGCAAAAAGGGGAGCAAAAGCAGGCGGTGCTTTACTGTTTTATCGAGGGTGGTCGGGTGACACCGAGTATCTTCCGTCACAACTGGTATCTTTTGCAGGACAGGTTGCTGCATCGCCCGGCGATGGGGGCGTTGCTGCGAATCATCGTGCCCGTTGCCGATAATGAGGAACAGGCGGCGGAAATCGCGCGGGCTTTCGCCCGCGAACTGGTACCCATTGTGCAACATCAGCTGGTCGGCAAACAACTTGAAACAAGCGCGCGAAGGAGTGAGAGAAACAGATGAATTCGGTTATCATGAGCGAAGCGAGTACCAATCAGTGGGATTTCTGGCGGATATACCGCATTTTGCGCAAGCGAGTCTGGTTGATACTGGCTGCGGTCATTATCACCGTCGGCACGGCGGTGGTTGGCTTACAGTTCTTCGGCAGGCAGTATATCGCCTATCGCTACGTGCAGCCTTCGGAGAGTATTTTGCGCCCGCCAGGGGACCGAGCCAGCAGTGAGGAGCGTGGTGCGCGTGACCGCAAGTTAGCGACGTTGCTGCAGCTGGCCAACTCGCCTGGAGTGGCGGAACTGGCGATGACCATGACCTACGCGGACATCGCCGCGCCCGAAGAACAGGTATCCCCAGCACGTGCCAATGTTGCGGTGCTCAGCGACGTCGGACTGACGCGCGAAGAAATCGCGGAGATGCGTCAGAAAAACAGGATTCAGGCGCAGGTGAACACGGCCTCCGGCGAATCGGGGCGAGTGAATACAGACCTCATTGTGTTTGTCGCGAGGGCTCCTAACCCACAACAGGCGAAGGCGATTGTGGACACGTTCACCGTCGCTTTCAAGCGGTTCTATGAAGAGTATAGCCGTGAAAGCTTGCGAAACAACGTCAACTTCCTCAAGCGGGAAGTGGAAAGCGCTCGAGCGGAGCTGGACGCGAAGGAAAAGCAGCTCAAAGAATTGCGCCAGCAGAAGGGTATCGTGGATTTGCAGTCCGCTGTACAGGGTGACTACTCCATTCTCACCCCGCTGCGCCAGAAGTCCGAGGAGTTGCAAACTCAGCTCGCTTCCACTCGCACGCTGCTGGCGGAGAAGCGCCGGCAGTTCGCGCAAACACCGGAGACCCTTCCCGACCCTGCTGGCAAAACGATTGCCGCCCAGGAGCTGGAAAAGGAGCTGGCGACGCTCACCACCCAGTATACCAGCATGAGGGGCACCTATACGGAAGAGAACCCCATCATGCAGCAGCTGCAGCGTCGTATCCGAGAGGTGCAGCAGAAGCTGCGAGAGGAGGAACGGAATCGTCCCCGCGTGGCAAACGCTGCTTATCTGAGCCTGCGGGAAGAGATACGCACGCTGGAGGCAAAAGAGCGTGCCCTCGCCACCGAGCTGGAGCAAACACAAGCGCAGGTCTCGAAATACGAGCAGCGTCTGGCGGGTTACCGAGGGCTGGATGTGGACATTCAGGCAGCGACTGCGGACTATCAGATGCTGCTGGACAGCTACAGCAAATTGTTCAATCAGTATCAGGCGGCGCTACTTAACCTGAACGCTAACACGGAGAGCTTCATCACCCTGATGGGACAGACCTCGGTGGAAGGTCCAGTACGCGCCGGACCCAACCCGATGCAGGTGATTATCGCGGCGATTTTGCTGAGCCTGTTCCTGGGCATCGGGATTGCGGTAGGGCTGGAGGTAGTGGATAACACGGTGAAGACGACCTCCGATGCGCAGCAGCTCATTGGATTGCCGGTGACTGGGGTGATTCCGCGCCTGGAGAGCGGAGACAGCCACCTGTTGCCCAAGATTACGCACGTGCTGCCAGCGTCGCCGCACGCGGAGTCCTACCGCTTCGTGGGTGAAGACATCCTGTTGACACTGGAAGAGCATCCCGATATCCGTTCCATCATGGTGGCGACAGTGCGCCCTGGTCAGGGGGGGACGTCCACTGTCGCCAACCTGGCTATCACCCTCGCGCAAGGGGGCAAGCGCGTGATCCTCGTAGATGGCGATATGCGCAGGCCGTCATTACACAAAGTGTTCAACGTCAGCAACGATGTGGGATTGAGTTCCGTGCTGTCGAACGGACTGCAAATCGCGGAGGTGCTCCGCCCCACGGAGGTGGACAACCTCGTGCTGGTACCCGCCGGCCCGATACCCAAGAACCCGTGGCAGCTGCTGCGTTCGCAGAAGATGCAGGAGGTGGTGGACGCGCTGGAGCGGAGCTGCGATATTGTGCTGTTTGACACGCCCAGCGCGGCAGTGTTCGCCGATGCGTCAGTGATGGCGTCGCTGGTGGATGGGGTCGTGGTGGTCGTTCGCGCCAACCACATCCCGCGCGGCAGCGAGCTACAGGTGCGCCACCTTCTGAACAAGGCGAAGGTGCGGCTGCTGGGTGTGGTTCTCAATGACGCTGCGCCGGAGATGGTGGACAGCTACTACTACCACAGCCACTATTATCACACGAACGGCAAAGGCGAGTTGCCTCCGCCGAGCAGTAGCAGGCCGTCTACGGGGGCGAAGCCGGTAACGGTCCGACAGGCGAAGAGCAGGCGGGTCAGCGCCCCGAAGGCGGAGAAGCCGGCAGAAACGGAGAAAACACATATTGTGCCGGTAGACCCCAACGCGCGGGTAGAGGTGCGAAGGGAAGACGTGCTGGGTAAAGAGGAGAGCGGAGGGCGTGCATGAGAGAAACCCGTGCAGAAGCCGCTGTTTGGAAGCAGCAGCCCGCGAAGGAGGCAGAGCAGTCGCTTCTGGCTTTGTCACAGGAGAGTGAAATGGCAGGCAAGCGAAGAGTGCTCATTGTAGGGGCGGGTGAAGTGGGGCATCAACTGGCTCGCACTCTACAGGATGCTGGCTACGACGTCGTCGGTTTTGTGGATGACGAAGTGGAGAGCGTTCTGGGAGGGTTGCGGGTACTCGGATGCCGCACGGATATCGAACGCCTCGTGAAGGAGCACGACATCGACGAAGTGTTGATTGCCTATGCTCCTACGTGGCAGCAGCGGCTGGCAGAGATGTTAGTAAGTAACGGGCACCGTCACGTTCGGATAAAGGTGGTACCCAATATCGTGGACATCGTGTTGAGTGGGCCAGTAGCCGACAGGGTGGGCGATATCCCTGTTGTGGATATCACGCCGCGCCTGCCCTCTAAGCGGCTTCTGCTTGCGAAAAGGCTGTTTGACATGCTGTTTGCCTCAATGGGGCTGCTCGTGAGCTTCCCGTTCTTGCTCGTGGCTGCGATAGCCATCAAGCTCACCTCGCCGGGACCGATCATCTACAAACAGGAGCGCGTGGGTAAGGACGGCAAGGTTTTCTATATTTACAAACTGCGGACAATGGTTCCGGATGCCGAAAGGGTTTCCGGCCCCGTGCTGGCAAGTAAAGGAGATCCACGCATTACCGCCGTGGGGCGCATTTTGCGAGCGACCAAGCTGGACGAAGTGCCGCAGTTTGTCAACGTGCTGTTAGGCACTATGAGCATTGTGGGGCCACGTCCCGAGCGCCCCAAGTTCGTGGAGGAGTATCGGGAGCGCATTCCGCACTACGATGAGCGTCACCGTATCAAACCCGGCATCACCGGCTGGGCGCAGGTGATGGGTGGGTATCATACGACGGTCTATGACAAACTGCGCTACGATTTAATGTACCTGTACCATATGTCTCTGTGGCTTGATTTGAAGATTCTTCTCCTGACCGTTTGGACGATATTGAAGCGTCGGGAGGGATGTTGATGAGCACGCAGGTTGGCGTGCCATCTGCACAGCGTGTACCAATTGCCTGGGCGGTTACAGTCGCAGTGGCGTTCGCGGCAGGGGTCGCGCTCCTGCTGGTACCAGTGGAATTCGTCTTCGGCGTGGTGCTTGCACTTATCTCCGCTTGTGTGTTTCTGTTCAGTCCGTATGCAGGAGCGGTCACGTTTATAGCCTTCTACTACCTGAGACCGGTAGACTTTGTTCCCCAGCTGGGGATGCTGCGGCTGCCTTTGTTTATCGCCAGTGTGACCTCCACCGGCTTGTTCGTGCGTCTGTTGCTCAATCGGCAGAAACTCATCGAGGGCTGGTATGTGAAATGGTTTCTCGCCCTGTGGGGAGTTATGCTGATGTCGGTGCCGCTGTCTCTGTACCGCTCGCAATCGTTATCTGGGGCGCAGGACTTTCTGAAAAGCGTCGCTATGGTCTGGATGATTTACATGGCAATCCGCAGCGAGAAGCAGGTGACGTTTGTGGTGCGGATGCTGGGCTGGATGGCGTTGTGGCTGGCGGCGTCTGCAATATATAATTACAAGACCGGTCAAGTCATTGCAAGCGGAGAACTCGCCCGCGCTGGGGCCGAATCCAGTATGCTGGGCGACCCGAACGACCTGGCTGCCTATGTCTTGATGCTGTTCCCGCTGTGTTACTATCTGTTCTTCAATGACCCGAAGCGGTGGCTGAAAGTAGTTTACGGACTCGCCATGGTCGCCATTCTGGTCGCAGTGGTGTATACTGGGTCGCGCGGTGGCTTTTTGGGGCTGATTGTCCTGCTCTTTCTGTTATGGTTACACTCGAAACGCAAAGTCCTGGGTTTATTCATTGGCCTGGCGGTGTTTAGTGCGGTGTGGTTCGCAGCGCCATCAGAATACCGCGAGCGGATGCGCTCTATCACGAATTATCATCAGGACGAATCTGCCATGCACCGCGTGGAGTATCGCAAAGCGGCGGTGCGGATGTTCCTGCGCAACCCAGCGACCGGCATCGGGTTAGGGAATTTCCGCATTTTTGCACCCGATTTTGGAGCCCCAGCCTCCCAGACGACGCATAACATGTATTTTTTGGTCCTAGGCGAGCTGGGTGGACTTGGGTTGTTGGTGTTCCTAACCATCTGGATCCGCAGCTTGTTGTCGGCGCGACAACTCGCGAAGGCACAACACTGGTTACTCCACGCACTTGGAATGGGCGCACTCATCGGCTTAATGGACTTGATGGTCACGGGCTACTTCTTATCCATCTCCTATTATCCTTACCACTTCATCCTGATGGCGCTCGTAGCCGCGGCGCAGGCGCACCTGCTGCCGCGCGTGAAGGAAGGTACCGCGTAATGTGGTGGGTGGTTGGTGCTTGTTTTGTTTTCGTGGTTTACACCTATGTCGGGTATCCGGCACTGCTTGGGCTTTTGGCCAAAGTCAAGCGGCGTCGGCAGGAACCTGCAGACTCTGAAGTGGATTTACCCGGCGTAACGGTTGTCATTGCCGCCCACAATGAAGAGAACAACATCGCCGGACGCCTTGAGAATGTACTGGGATCGGACTATCCGCCAGACAAACTGAACGTGGTGGTTGCCTGTGATGGTTGTACCGACAACACGGCGGCATTGGCCTCGCGGTATGAGCGAGTGCAGGTGCTGGAGATTTCTCCGCATCGTGGCAAGGCAGCGGCTCTGAACGAAGCGGTGCGGCGCGCCACAGGCGAAGTGATTGTCTTCGCGGATGCCCGGCAGCGGTTCGCGCGCGATGCGATACGTCAACTGGTTACATCTCTGCGCCACAACGGCGTGGGGGCAGTCGGGGGTGAACTGATACTGCTAGACTTCGCGGGAGCACCGCAGGCGATGGGCGCTTACTGGCGCTATGAGAAGCTGGTTCGCGGGCTAGAGGCGCGGGTGGATTCGCCGATACAATGTAGTGGGGCTATCTACGCCATCTACCGGCGGCTCTTCGTTCCGATGCCAGAGGGCTTGGTGCTGGACGATATGTGGGTGCCACTCCACATCCGGCGTCAGGGGTACCGAATCGCCCTTGCTTCGGAGGCGAAGGCGTACGATACGGTCACCCCATCGTACGACAGGGAGTTCAAACGCAAGGTGCGCACGCTGGCGGGAAACTACCAGTTGATATGGGTGGCGCCGTGGTTGCTGATACCCTTTATGAACCCGCTGTGGTGGCAGTTCGTCTCGCACAAGGTGTGTCGTCTGCTGGTGCCCTACGCGCTGATAGCAATATACGGCGCGTCGTGGGCGTTGCTGGGCAAACCCTACGGCGCCGCGCTGGTGGTGGCGCAGACCGGTTACTATCTGCTGGGAGCGGTGGCGTGGCTGTTCCCTGCGCTGGCGCGGCGGTTCCGTCTGGTAGGGCTGGCGGGCTCGTTCTTAAGCCTGAATGCTGCAGCGGCTATGGCCCCGTTCGCGTTTGTGCTGGGCAAGGGGCGGGTGCGCTGGGAGCGCTCGCCCATGATGTCTCCGCAGACCCCAACAGACGAGGGACAGACGGTGAGGACGTATTAGCGGATGCTGAGGACTCTGGTCAAAGATTCTGCCGTCTACGCGGTTGGCACTATCGCCAGCCGACTGGTCGGGTTCATCATGATACCGGTGTACACGCGGGTGCTAACGCCGGCGGATTACGGTATCATCGAGACCATCGTTCGGCTGATAGATATCATTGGCTTGTTGTTGTCCTTAGGACTGGCAGAGGCGTTGCTGCGGCACTATTACCTCGCGAAGACGGATGACGAGCGCAACCGACTTATCGGTACGGTCTTTAATCTGAACCTGCTCGTGGTAGCTGCAGGCGTTCTGGTATTTTGGCCTCTTTCGCCGTGGTTGACTCGCCTCGCGTTTGGGCATGATCGGTATACGCATTATGTTGCCGTATCACTCATCGGGATGATGATAGGCAGTCTGATAGAGCTGCCGCTGACGCTGTGGCGAGCGGAAGGCAAACCGTGGCGGTTCACCACCATTTCTCTGCTTAAGTTGTTCACCCAGCTAAGCACGAACATCGTTCTGGTCGTGTGGTTCAGATGGGGCGTGTGGGGAGTGGTTATGAGCGGCCTTCTGAATGCAGTAATATGGTCAGCAGTGTTGGGTGTACTGGTTCGTCTGAGGTATGGCAGCTGCTTTGACAAGCGGTGGCTGGTACCCGTGTTACGCTATGGATTGCCTCTGGTTCCGGCGAGCCTTTCTCAGTTCGTACTGCACTATAGTGACCGCTTCTTTCTGGTGCGTTACGTAAGTGAAAGCGAGTTGGGACTGTATTCGCTGGCGTATCGGTTCGGGATGCTGGTGAGTGTGTTTTTTGGTGTGTTAAGTATGGCATGGTGGCCATGGGTATTCGATGTAGCAACCATAACACGGTCTGAGTACCATCTCAGAAGGGGTTCTGCACTGTTACTAGTGACTGCTACCATTTTTTGTTCAGGGGTGATACTGCTAGCCGATCCCACAATCAGGCTGTTATCTGCTCCGTCTTTTCACTCCGCTTCGCTGTTTGTTGCTCCTATTGCCTTTGGCTATTGGTTTTTCGTTTCCAGCAGCGTCTTTAGAATCGGTGCTCTGGTCTCCGACCGTACCAGCGTATTCGCGGTAGCCAATGTTGCCAGCGCTGCATTATGTCTTGGCTTGAATGCAGCTTTGATACCGCTTTTTCATGTGTGGGGTGCCGCGTACGCTACGCTAGGAGCATTTGTTGCGTTCGCACTATTTGTAGCTGTTGGTTCTCATCGTGTGCACCCTATCCGCTATGACGGGCGAATCGTGGTACTGTCAATAGTACTGCTGGTGTTTGTGTCAGCTTGCAGCCATTTGCTTAGAGCCTCCTTGTGGGTAGAAGTGGGGGGGCGAGCGACCCTCTGGTTGATGGTGGTTGGTATCTCATTGGTTGCTATGGTAAAGACCCAAGGTGTCCGTCTGCCATGGGTGCTACTGCGAAGGAGCTAGAACTTATGAATATGAAGAAAGCGTGGCTGGTCGGTATCGCAGCTCTTTTTGCAGCGACATACGTGTTGTTGGCAACCGCTCCATACGGGCCTGGGATTACCTCAGACCCCGTTCATTACATAGCGTCGGCGAGGAACCTTCTGCGGTCTGGGGAATTGGAAACGTACACACGGAAACCCCTTGTTTCATATGCTCCGCTTCTACCGTTCGCCTATGCTGTGCTGGCTTGGGGCGGGGTTCCCATACTGCTATCGGCGCGCTTGATCAGTGCTTTGTCGTTTGCAGCGGTTGTCGTTATAGCGGGTTTGTGGACATGCAAAGCGACGGGCATTTTCAGATATGCCTGGCTTGTAGCTGTACTGGTGTTGCTTGCACGACCACTGCTATGGTATTCGCCGTACGCACTCAGTGAGCTACCTTTCGTTGCGTTCACACTCGTGGCTCTCTGGAGCATCTGGCGTTTTGTACAAGAGCCGAAGAACATCCTCCTCATGGCTGCGGTCGTTTGCAGCGCGCTATCTGTATTGACACTTTACATCGGACTGACAGCAGTGCTTGCTGGGATGCTGTTCCTATTGTATCGCCTTCGCGGCACAACGATGGAACGTGTAACATACTCTCTGGTGTACTCCGGGCTCAGCTGTGTGCCGTTTGCCGTTTGGCTGTGGCGAAACCAGCATGTTTCCGGAACCTTCTTCGGCATCCGTGAAGCAAGTGACTATCGCTATCATGAAATGCTCTTCGACACCCTCTGGAGCTGGTCTAGATGGGTCATCCCCGCGGCGTTTCCAAAAAGCGTTACGCTGTTCACAGTGTTCCTGATACTGTTGGTTGCGGTAAGTCTGATACAGGTCGGGCCGGACCGGCGGACCTATCCGGGGCCTCTTCGCGATATGTTGTCCTTAATGGGCACATACACCGTTATTTAAGGTGCTGCGCTCGTGTTGACAGCCCGAAGCGCAAAATTTGAAGAGCTTTCCGAAAGATTGTGGCTACCAATAGTGGTGCCAGTGGTTATGCTCCTTGCAGGTGTTGCTGCAATAGACGCTCACACACGGACCGCACGCTGGTTTAACATGTTCTTAGCAGTGTTTGCGGCGGTATGGATAGTGTCTGGCATGCTTTTTGCCGCACGGATGCTGCACAAGTGTTTCAGCGACGGACCCGACGTTTTTAACACTGCGGCGTGGCGTCAGTCGCCAACAATTCGTTTCATGCGAAACTCTGCGCTGAAAGTTTTTTTTACAGTAATTTTCCAGAGCCTCTGTATTACTACACAGGTATCGTCAGCTATCAGGTGCCGCATAAGGGTCCGATGCGCGTTGCATCGGAGACCCTCCCTCGGAATCTGCAGCAGTTCCTCGGTGCGATGCAAGCTCATGTGCAACGTCGTGAGAGAGTGTATCTCGTCTGGTTTCATAACACCAGCCGGGGCCACAATCCGTATAGCTTATCTGATCTGGGGCGATACTTGCGTCTGCGTGAGGTTCGATCTCTGTCAGATGGCAAAGTAGTGATGCCCGTTTTTGGAGGACAACAACTGTGAGCATAGATGCCCTCGCCATTGCTGCTATCATCCCGGCGCGTGGGGGATCGAAGGGTATCCCCCGCAAGAACCTGCGGCGGGTTGGCGGGATACCGCTAATCGGCAGAGCGGTACTAGCAGCGAAAGGATCGCGCTGGGTGCAGCAGGTATTTGTATCTACGGAGGACGCGGAAATCGCTGTAGTGGCTCAGCAATATGGGGCGGACGTCATCTGGCGTCCTGCGGACTTGGCCACCGACACAGCCAGTTCCGAGTCCGTACTGCTACACGCTCTCGACGAGATCGAGCGGAAGTGGGCAAAGCAGGTGGACGTACTGGTATTCATCCAGTGCACTTCGCCTTTTATTGAGAGCGAAGATATCGATGCGATGTTAAGCCATATGTTGCAAGAGCAAGCAGATTGCGCATTCACGGTCAGCCGGTTTCATCGCTTTGTGTGGAAACCCGACGAGCAGTTGGGCGCCATCGGGGTCAACCACGACCGCGCGGTGCGCTTGCGTCGTCAGGAGCGGGAGCCGGAGTTTGTGGAAACCGGTGCTGTGTATGCGATGCGGGTATCCGGTTTCCGCAAGCACCGGCATCGTTTCTTTGGCAAGGTGCTGATGCATGAAGTTCCGCCAGAGCGCAGTCTGGAAATCGATGAGCCACTCGACCTGTTTCTGGCGAACGCCATCGAAGACTGGAGGCAGCAACGAGCACGCATACACGCACTGCCCGTGCAACTGGAAGCCATTGTCATGGATTTCGACGGCGTATTCACGGATAATCGTGTGATCGTGATGCAGGATGGCACAGAAGCAGTGATTTGTGATCGGAGTGATGGATGGGGAATTTCGCGGCTCCGGGAGCTGGGTATCCCGATGGTGGTTATCTCAACAGAGGCGAACCCTGTGGTAGATGCCCGGTGTCGCAAGCTGGGGCTGGAGTGTATTCATGGCGTGTCCGATAAACGGGAAGTGCTGGAACAGTGGCTAAGGAAGCGGAGCATCTCCGCCGAAAATGTGGTGTACGTGGGAAACGACGTCAATGACCTGCAGTGTATGCGGTTGGTTGGTTGTGCTGTGGCACCCGACGATGCCCATCCCGATATACGGCGGGTGGCGCACATAGTGCTGCAATCTTCGGGCGGTAGAGGAGCCTTGAGGGAGCTGGCGGAATTGATTCTGCAGAAAACAGGGGAGGTTTGAAATGGCGCGCACGGTAAAAATCGGCGAACGGCTGGTCGGAGATGGTCAGCCTGTGTATATCGTCGCAGAAATCGGGATTAACCATAACGGCGACGTGGATATCGCTAAGCGTCTCATCGACGCGGCGAAGCTGGCAGGCTGTGACGCGGTAAAGTTCCAAAAACGCACCCCGGAATTGTGTGTCCCACCAGAACAACGCAACATACCCCGCGAAACGCCATGGGGTTTGATCACCTACATGGAATATCGCTATAAGGTGGAGTTCGGCTACGAGCAGTATGCGGAGATCGACCGCTACTGCAAGCAACAGGGCATCACCTGGTTTGCCTCCTGTTGGGATGTTCCGTCGGTGGACTTTATCGAGCAGTTTGACCCCCCATGCTATAAAGTGGCTTCGGCATCCCTGACGGATGATGAACTGCTACACCGGTTGAACGCAACTGGCAAGCCCATCCTGTTGTCTACTGGCATGTCCACGATGGATGAAATCCGTCACGCGGTTTCCATGCTCGACCGTGACCGGTTAATCATCATGCATAGCACCAGTACGTATCCGTGTCCGCCGCAGGAGCTGAATCTGCGAGTGATACAGACATTGAAGCAGGAGTTTGGCTTGCCCGTTGGCTATTCGGGACACGAGGTGGGGTTGCAAACCACCTATGTCGCAGTGGTGCTGGGGGCGTGCGTGGTGGAACGGCATATTACTCTGGACCGCGCAATGTGGGGCAGTGACCAGGCGGCATCGGTGGAGCCGGGTGGCTTCATGCGATTGGTGCGAGATATCCGTGTGATCGAGCAAGCGCTGGGGGACGGTATCAAGCGAGTGTACGAAAGTGAACTGGCGGCACGTGCCAAATTGCGACGCGTGCCGTCGGCGGAGTAGGTGAGGAAGATGGTGGACGCAGTGGAGCGCAAAAAGCTGCCGGATACCATCGTGTATGGGAAAGGGGCGATTGCTCACAAAACAGAGCAAGCACGGGTCAAAATCTGGTCGTCGCCGCGGCGATATGATTGGGTGCAGTATCTGGATGCCGTGCGTGCTTGTTATCAGGCAGATGGCAGCTGGAAGCAGATACCTTATCGCTATTACCTGCAAGCCTTTTCGCCTGTTGCCCATCGTTGGCTGACGAGCCATCTACCGGATATGCCGAAGCAACGGTTTGACTGGTTGGTCTACGGGGGTGCGGAGCGAGGGACCGAGATTGCGATGATGAAGCGGCTGGTCAATGCCCTGCTCAAACGGGGGGAGCGGGTCGGTTATCTGGTCGCATTCGGCAGCCGAGAACATCAAGAAATCGTGCCACTCGCTGAAGGTTCCGAAGGACGTCTGACACTAATCGACCTTTACGAAGGGCTCCATGGTAAACGCCGCTATCTATCTGCCAGTGCAGCGCCGCAGGCGTGGCGTGACTTTTGCGACATCAACGACCTACTTGGAGCAGAACTGACGATACCGGCACGCACCTTCTCTCTTTTTCTGGGAGGCATGGCAAAGCGGTTGCTGTGGGAACGTTTGCGTCCTTTGCTGCACTATGACCGCCTAATCGTTCGCAATCACTTCGGTTCGCTGGACTCGGTGATTGCCCTATACGGTTTGTTACAGGGCAAGCAGGTCATCACCCTGCAGCATGGGGTGATTTCTTCCTCTGGCTTCTTCCCCGTGCTGGCAGATACCGTTATCACGTTTGGCGAAGCCTCCGCCAACTTCCTGAAACAGGCGGACGCGCACTTTGCCCAAACGACAAGGACTCTGCCCTTCGCCCGCCGGTATATCCCAGCCGGTTCGCTGTTTGATGAAATCGCTGAGGTAGGAGATACCTTTCCTTATCGCACGGTGTTGGTGATTGACCAGGACAACATAGCAGCCCGTCGCTTCTACGGTTTGCATGAAGCCGTAGAGGCATTGCATCAAGTGGTAAGGAGTTGTGCTGCTCAGCTGGAAGAGGTTAAGGTTGTATATCGCCTTCACCCGTCCGCCCGTAAACCGCCGGAGTGGGTACAGGCTATCCAGCGGGAAGGCAGAAATATGGAGGTTTCGCAAGGCGTTCCCTTGCTACAAGATATCGCACGCTCTACCCTTGCTATTGGTTTGTTCAGTGGGGCGTTGACGGTTGCCGCTGCCTGCGGAGTGCCCACTGTATTTGTCTGGAAAGAGGGCTGGTTTTACACGCCGGATTTGGCTTGCTTTGGCGACTGTTTCGCCGACCCCGAAGAGGCATTGATTCGGGTACGCGATGTGGTGACGGATAGGAGCGCCTACGCGCGATGGCGTGGTATGGCAACCGCCGCCGCTGAGAAATACCACGCCGGCAGGCGGTGCGCAACTGTCGAGGAGGCGTTAGGCAGTCCGTAGAAACCAGCATCCGTGCGAGGTGGATATTCACTTTCGGCGTGTATTGTATAATTGATTTGGTAACATGTTAAGTGTTACCAAAAGGAAAGGAAGCGGAAACAGCTTGCGTTCCGAACGGGCGCTTTGTTGACATATACGCGGAAACCAACTCACCAAAGGGACGGCGGGGAGACCACGCTCCTCGCTGTCCCAAACACAGGAGGAGCGCAATGCTCGGCTGACTGAAAAAGGCACTGCAACGACTCGAAGGCTACCGTAGCTTCGAGGGAAGACAACCGATGGCGGTCATGTACGAATGGCCAGCGGAAGGGCGATTGACGAGGCGTAAGAGGATCTGGCGCAGCTTTTGGTAACAGACTCGCCTGCCGGACAGGCGCGCGATGAATCAGGACAGGATGTCTGAGTTTGTTACCATATGTGTTACAAAATATATTTCAATCTACACGGCGAAGACCTACGAGTATCTGGCGACGGGCAAGCCGATCATAGCGATGGCGGAACATGATAGTGCAAATTGTGGCACAATTATGTGCAGGGAAAGGCTCTTTTCAGCGACCGAACGCAGTTTCTGGAGCCGTTTCGCTATCCAAATCTGGCGGAGCAAATGGCTTCCTTTATCAAAGATGTGGTTCTCTCGAAGAAGGGAGCTGTTTGACCCGGCTAAGCACGCGCGGGAGGTGTGGATGGTGTATCGGAAAAATTGTTTCTAATGTGGAACGATTCTGGTGGCTATTCTCTTCTGGAGAGGGGTGATGTTCGTTGCGAACTATCGTCTTAGTCGGCTGCTGTTTGCTAGCTTGCTCGCTTGTGTCGGAGGCGCAGCAGGCGCCGCCCAGAAGGTTTCCATCAACATTGGCAAGCTTCTGCATGCCTGGTGAGTGGCAAGCACCCACTGACCCAGATACGGTCAGTGAATTTATGGCGATGTTTGGGGCTGCCACAGCAGAGGAGGTTAAGCGGTGGGAACTCGAACATTCGGACTTTACTGCGGGTGGTAATTATGGTGCATCACTCAATCAGCAGTACCTGGTGCTCGCTAACATCTACATTCACACCATTAAGGAGCCTGTGGACGGGTTGAAAAAGTGGGCTTACCGAAACAACAAGAACTACGAAGATTTCAGCCTGCACTTCAAGACGGACACGGTGATTAACACCACTTCCATCAAGGCGACTGCTACGTTTTGGGCCGGGCAAGTGTCGGCAGGAGTCACTGGCCATTCCACACATTACGGCGTCAGGCTTGAGGGTCCCGGTGGTGACCCGTTTTGGGGGGTAGCCAATGGGGGCGCATTCTTCATCTGGGCTCCGGTTCCATTCTATGAGATACGAATAGAACTCTCCCGAAACGGGGTTGGCGGTGGGAACCTTGTGATTGAGTGTCCCACTCAGGTAGATGCCGACTTCAACATCACGCAGTGGAGCCCCGTCACAGTAGTTTCCGACGGGACCAATGTGTTCTCACAATCTGGCACGATACGTATTGTTCCACCCACCAATTGGCGATACGCCAGGCTATATCCGCCTCATGGGTTTTACGAGCCGTACTTGGTCAGTGGTGGTGGGTGTTTTGTGCTCCGCATTCGTGCTTATAACTTCTCGACCCGTCCGTTGGTATCACGTGTCTCAACGGCACCTGCTCTGGAGTTGCTGGACGGAGAGCCATACGTTGGTGTTGAACATAGTGGCATCGCGCAGAGCGGGGCTAGCAACAGCATTACTCTATCCACAGGCGCCTCATCGAACAGTGACGCCTACAAGGACCTGCTGGTCAAGATTGTTTCAGGCACGGGAGCGGGGCAGGTACGGCTGATTACGGCGTACAACGGTTCCACGAAGGTTGCCACAGTAGATAAAGCGTGGGACACGATACCAGATAACACCTCGCAGTATAAGGTGGTCCGTCGCGTTCTGCTGATCCGCGGTTGGAACCCGGCAAACGACCGAGACGGCGACGGTTGGGTGGACGATTCCGAGTATGCCAATCTGGTAGACCCGAACGCGACTGCCCGCATGAGGCACTATTCGCGGGTCATCATGACGCATACGTGGGTAGCCTCCAGCACGTGGGACGTGGCTAATGTCTTCAATCCCGACTACCGCCAAGCCATTGCAGAGGTTATTCGCGATGACTGGAACTCCTCTAAGATAGCCGGTTGCTATGTCGACGATGCGACAGGCAACGGTTTAGGTAGCCCTTGGCTCAACAGGCAGGGGGCTGTCTCACCGGCGGTGTTGCAGGGGGGCTATATATGGGAATATGAAGGCGGTCCGGTTGACCAAGACTCCCCAACGGGTGACGATTGGTTTAGCGGTTACATTGCCACTATCCAGCAGATCAAGCAGGTGACCGGTTCAAACTGGATTGGAGCCAACATCTCTAACAGTAACCCCTTTACCGACCGTTACGCATCGCGGTTGCCGCCTGTCCTGGACTGGTTTCTCTGTGAGGATACACTCAAGTACTCAACTGCCGTAGACTGGTGGGGCGGATTAGCGTTGCGGCCTGGCTGGATATATCCGGCGATTGCAGCACGGGGCGCTCTGAGTGCGTTGTTTGCCCATCACAGAAACTATAGCGCCGAGGGAAGGAACACGCGGGAGACGTGGGAGTATCGGACGAAACATTTGTTGGCATACTACTACATGGTAAACATTCCCAACAAAACATCGATTCTGTTCTGGAATCACAGTTTCTACTACAATTCCAGTAACACGAGTACAGGCATCTATTGGAAAGCGGGAGTTCCCAAGAACTACGCTTATCAGCCCACAAGGATGCTACAGGTGGATATTGGGGTACCTGCGAACACGATTCCTGAAGGCAAGCAGCCGATGCACCTGCAGTGGTATCCCCTGAGTGGCTCCACGATGTATAAAATCGGGGATACTACGTCGACGCAGCTGACTTTACCAAACGGCTCGGTGGTTCCCACAATACCGACCTACATTTACATATTGCAGCAGATTGACAGCCGAACGGGCACTGGGCAGAACGGTCTGCGGATTCCGTATGATGCTGTGTACGCCCGCAATTACACCAAGGGTTTGGTATTGATGCGCCTGAAGTATATCTATTCCGGTATTTCCGATTCCACCTACCAGAACACGCCCGTAACCGTGCAATTGCCCGGCACGTATCGTGTAGTGAATTACGATGGCACTCTGGGTCCGCCGGTAACTGAGGTTGCCATTCGCGGAGGAGAAGGCATCATCCTGGTCTCCGCGTCGCAGACGAGTACACCCAATGTGCAGCTATCCATGAGTGTAGACAAGACCAACCCGAAGCCGCTGGATGTGGTGACGGTGACGATTACGGCAACCAACACCGGTAACGTGGAGGCGAGGAATGTGGAAATCCGTGTTCCCTTAAGCAACGCGATCTACGAGTCGGGGTCGATCACGCCGTCTGATCTGGAGGTGTACAGTTCCAACCCTTCAGAATTGAAAATCCGTGTTTCGTCCCTCGCCGCTGGGGGTAACATCACCATCCAGTTCCGAATGGTCATCCGGTAGGTGACCATGCGTATTGCTCAAGTGCTTGCCGGTTTAGGCGCTGGAGGCGCAGAACGGCTAGTGTTGCATCTGAGCCGCTGGTTGCAGTGTCAGGGGCATGTGGTCGAGGTAGTGAACATCTACCGCGACACTACCCTGCAGTCGGAGTTCGAGGCGGCAGGGGTGTGCGTGCGGGATATGCGCATGACGCCGTATGTTTCGCAGTGGTATCCCGGTGCGCTGGTCAGTTACCTGCGGCGGTTTCAGGCGGATGTGGTGCATTGTCATGACACCGCCTGGCGCAAGAGTGCGCGAGCCTGCAGTATCCTAAGGCTACCCTGTATATGGACTTTACACGGTTATTTAAAAGAGTGGCTTGAGAACGGGCTAGGGTGGATGCGTCGCAGTGCACGCGACACAGCTTTTCTAGTCGGTGTGGAGCCCAATGTGGAACAATTAATTCGGGAAACGTTGCAAGTGGACGGTGCAAAAGTGTTGCACATCGTTAATGGCGTGCCGGATGCCTTTGTGAGCGACGCTGGAAAGGTAGAGTGGGGTGTGCCAGTGCCGTCTGGGGCTCGGGTCGTGGGCATGGTGTCGCGATTGAGCAGAGTGAAAGACCCGCAGACGCTTATCCGAGCCATTCATATCGTTCGGCAAGTTGTGCCAGACGTACACCTTGTTTTAGTAGGTCGGGGCGAACTGGAAGAGGAAGTCCGTTACATGATTTATCAGGAACGCCTAGAGGATTGCGTGCATTCATTAGGTTATCGTCAAGATATACCTCGCCTGTTACACGCGATGGACGTTTTCGTATTAAGCAGTCATTCAGAAGGGTTATCGCTGGCGATACTGGAAGCGATGTCCGCGCAGCGCCCCATCGTAGCGACTGCGGTGGGAGGCACGCCGGGTCTGCTGGCGAACGGCGAGTGCGGGTTGCTGGTGCCGCCGGGCGATGTGGAAGCGATGGCGCAGGCGATTCTGGAGTTGTTGACGAATAAAGCGAAAGCGCAAGAGCTCGCCCGCCGCGCACGGGAACGGTTTTTGCGGGAATACACGATAGACCGCATGGGAGAGCGGTATTTGGAGCTGTACGAGAAGGCGATTGCGCAGCATCGGGAAAAGACCTAACCCCCCATCCCCCTTCCCTACGAGGGAAGGGGGAGCAACTCCCCTCTCCTTGCAGGAGAAGGGCGGGGGGTGAGGTCTCCAAACTCCCCTCTCCTCGTAGGAGAGGGGCAGGGGGTGAGGTAAAAGATGAAACGGTTGGGAATCTACTACGCAACGGCGTGCTACCGCAGTCCAGACGGCGAATACTTCACGAGCAGCGGCTTGGGCAGGTATCTAACAGCGATAACCTTGAGTTTCGACCTAGATGTTGTTTTAGCCGCGCCGGTCACTCTGGAAAAACGTGGTCATCTTTCTTACCCAATCAACGGCGCGCGTGTGCAGGTGTACGAGCTCCCCTATTTCGAGAGGTTTGAAGAGGCGCGGAAAGTGCGGTGCGAGTTGACCCTTCGTCTCAAAGGTTTTCTCCGCGAATACCGTTGTGACGTGCTTTGGATCCGGTATCCCGGCGCTTACGGCAGCGTTCTGTGGCGTGAGGCAAAGAGGGACAAGGTGCCATGTTTCTTTGAGATTGTCGGCGACCCTGTTGCCGTGTTGAAGCGGACGAAACGTCTTCATCCGGTGAAAAAATGGATCGCGTTGGGTGTGGCAAAGTGGCATGAGTTTGAGGTGGAACGGATGATTCAGACAACGCCAGCCGTAGCGGTATCGCGTTTCCTGCGCCAGCGATACAGTACGCGGGCAAATCTACATAATATCCTGACAATGCCTTGCGGCTCCCTGCAAGAAGAAGACTTTTACTTCAGGGAAGACACCTGTGCTACCAGTCCATACCGGGTGCTATCGGTCGCCCGGTTAGACCATGCTAAGTCGTTACACACGCTGATAGACGCCGCTAGCATCCTCCAAAGGAGAGGAGTGCCGATCAGGTTGGACATCGTCGGCAGTGGTCCAGAGAGAGACTTTCTGATACAACGCGCCGAGCGGATGCTGTCGCACGGGAGTTGGTGTTTCCACGGAGGCATTGATGACGCACAGCTACATGAAATATACTGCTCGTCGGATATATTTGTCTTGCCGTCGATTCACGAAGGACTAGGACGTGTCTACTATGAAGCGATGGCAAGAGGTTTACCTGTTGTTGCGACGTGGACTGACGGCATAGTCGATGTTGTCTTAGATGGGGTAACAGGCATTTTGGTGCCACCTGACAACCCAGTTGCTGTGGCGCAGGCGATAGAGACAATTGTATGCAAGCCTTCGCTGAGACGCCGCCTGATTCGCAATGGATATCCTAATGCACATCGCTTTTTGGCCTCCGATTTTGTGCAAGCCCTCTTGACATGGGCAGGTGAAGCGTTGGGCGTGGATATACCCAACACAGGAGGTGGAGCCTCTCATGCAGGGTACAGGTAGTTTATCAAAACATCGCGCGGTCTTGATGGTCACGCAGAACTCCGGTCCCTACGGTGCTGTTCAGAGCGTTGTAAATAGCACAATTCGTTGGTTAATGCGAAACACGAACTGGATGGTGTATGCGGCAAATATTTCGCCCGTCGCGTTAAACGACGACAATTTGTATATTCAGAGAGTCAAGAACTGCCATTCAACAGTTATTCAGTATGAGACGCGTTCCAAATTTTCACTGAGGTTGGTACAGCGTATGGCAAACGACATACGCCAACATAATGTGTTGGTTGCGCACGCACACGGATACAAGTCTGATGTGCACCTCCTAATAGCGAGCCGATTACGCAAAGTGCCTTTTGTGTCTACCCTGCACAACTGGACTGAACACGACTGGAAAGACCGGTTCTACAGCCGAATTGATCAGCTTGTGTTGCGCTATGCAGATGTATGTATCGCTGTGTCCGAGGGGATGAAAAAAGTCGCTGTGGGCAAAGGCTTGCCTCGGGACAGGATCGTGGTAGTGCACAATTGGATCGATGCGGAAGATCTCCAAACAGTTATGCTGACCCAAACTGTGTCCCGGGTGCAACTGGGCTTGAAGAAAAATGACGTCGCCTTATTGGTTCCGGCTCGCTTGAGTCCAGAAAAGGGGCATAAGTACCTTATTCGGGCATTGCGGGAATTAATACCCAAATATCCTTGTCTGAAGGCACTTTTTGCAGGCAGTGGCGTGAACCATGATGAGCTGGTGGAGACCGTTCGTGAAGCCAGACTTGAAGCACATGTACAGCTGCTTGGCTTTCGATCTGACATTTATGCAATAATGGCAGTGGCAGACTGGATCGTGCTACCTTCCCTGAAGGAGGCGTTACCATTATCAGTTTTAGAAGCAATGGCATTGCGTAAGCCAATTATTGCTTCAAGCGTTGGCGGCGTACCCGAAGTAGTACAGCACGGAGTAAATGGATTGCTTGTTCCACCCGGCGACTGGCAGGCGCTAGCCACGGCGATAGAAGTGGCAGTCACCAACAGAGATATAGCGGCAAAATATGGGGAAAGTGGTTACGAGATCGTGACATCTCAATTTAGTCCAGATTCGCAGATTCCGAAAATCGTAAAAGTGTATGAGGATGTTTTGAAAACGCGAGGTATCGCTTGAGAACAACCTGTGTATTGGTCTTTCGTGTAGGGTAGACTGGCTGGTACCGCCGCGGGACCTGCCGCGCTCGGGCAGGCGATTCTGGACGCGCTGGCGAACCCTGAAGAAGCACGTCGCCGCGCCGAAAATGCATATAAGCACCTGCTGGAGAACTTCACGCTGGAGAAGCAGGTGGACAAGTGGGAACAGGCGTTGCAAGCGGCAATGGAGAATTGGGGGAGGAAAACCTAACCCGCCATCCCCCTTCCCTACGAGGGAAGGGGGCGATACGCCCCTCTACCTGCGGGAGAGGGGTTGGGGGTGAGGTCAGAAATGCCAGCACATGAACGCCCAAGCCGGATAGTTAGAGGTCAGCGGATACAGCCGGAGAAGCAAGCGATTGCGCGGAGGATGCGTCGCAACATGACGCCTGCGGAACAGGCACTCTGGCAACAGCTGCGAAACAACAAGCTGGACGGCTTTCACTTCCGGCGACAGCAGGTGATAGATGGTTTTATCGTGGATTTCTACTGTCACACAGCGGGACTGGCGGTTGAAGTAGATGGAGACGCACATGACACGCTGTATGATATGGACAGAGACCTCATTTTGCGCCAGCGTGGGATACGTGTGATACGTTTCCGAAACGAGCAGATTTTCGATGAGATGGAAAGAGTCTTATCAGCTATCCGAGAGTACCTGCATGACAACACCGCTTAAGGGGAGGCACTAATGCGGATTCTGGTCACCGGTGGTGCGGGCTTTATCGGCTCGCACCTGACGGAACGCTTGATAGAACTGGGACATGAGGTGGTGGTGCTGGACGACCTGTCTACCGGGCGCGAGGAGAACCTGGCGCACCTGCATGGGCGATTCCGTTTTGTGAAAGGCTCTATCACCGACCTGGCATTGCTGCGCGAGCTGATGGCGGGGATAGAGGTCGTCTTTCATCAGGCAGCGTTGGGGTCGGTGCCGCGCTCGGTGGAAGACCCAATGACCACGCATGAGGTGAATATCACGGGCACCTTTTACGTGCTGCTGGCAGCGAAGGAAGCGAGCGTGAAGCGGGTCGTGTATGCCGCCTCCTCGTCTGCCTATGGCGACACCCCAACGCTGCCGAAGGTGGAAACCATGTTGCCTCAACCGCTGTCGCCTTACGCGGCTAGCAAGCTGGTCGGTGAGTACTATTGCCAGGTGTTCACGCGGGTATACGGCTTGCCGACCGTCAGCCTGCGCTATTTTAACGTGTTTGGTCCCCGCCAGAACCCGCACTCGCAATATGCGGCGGTCATCCCCAAGTTCGTCACCGCTGCGTTGAAAGGGGAACCACTCACTGTGTTCGGGGACGGCGATCAGTCGCGTGATTTCACGTATATCGAGAACGTGGTACAGGCGAATATGCTGGCGATGCAATCAGAGAAGGCGGTGGGGAAGGTGTACAACGTGGCATGCGGTGGACGGTATACGCTGAACGAGTTAATCCGGCACCTGCAGAGCATACTAGGCAAGCAGTTGGAGGTACAGTATCTGCCACCACGTGCTGGGGACGTAAAGCATTCAATGGCTTCTATCGAGGGTGCGGAGCGCGATTTGGGCTACACGGTGGAGGTGGGCTTCGAGGAAGGGTTGCGGCGAACGGTGGCGTGGTACATGCAACAAATAGGGTAGCGCGTTTACCCATACATGGCAAGCGGCATATTGAGCACTGGCAAGGCATTTATCGAACATCTCATCGCGGAGCGCATATATCGCTCGCGTGGAGCGCAGCTCGTCTCTCGGCAGCGGGGAATCGCTGTCCTCATGTACCACGAAATCGTTCCACGCCAGACACAAGTTTTTCGGCAGTTTCCGGTATTATGCACGACGCCAGAAACCTTCTAGGCGCAGGTGAAATGGCTGGCACAACATTTTGAAATTATCAGCATGGATGAGGCGCACCGACGGCTGCAGGATGGCACGGTAGACGACAGCCGGGCAGTCGTGATTACCAGCGATGACGGATGGCGCGGGTTCTACCATTATGCCTCGTCCGCGCTCGGAGCCCGTCCTACGACGATATACGTGACCACAATGGTGATGCGCGGCGAAGTGCCCTGGTACGTGCGCTGGCGGCTGTTGCTGGAACAACACCCGCACCTGTTGCGCGTGCTGGCGTATGACGTAGGGCGCTCCGAACCCTTTCGGGATGCGGACAGTGCCATCGCGGCGCTGAAGCAGTTAGATTACGCTCGCATCTGTGCGCTGTGGGATCAGACAATGAAGGACGTGCGATTGGACGAAGCCGGTTTACCTAAGGACTGGTTCATGCGCGAAGAAGAGGTGCGAGATGCCGCCAAGAGCGGTTTTACCATCGGCGCGCACACCGTCCATCACCCGATACTGACGCATGAGTTCGAAGAAATCGCGCGTCGCGAGGTCACCGAGAGCAAGCGTGACTTGGAGGCCCTGACGGGATTGTCTGTGCGCCATTTCGCCTACCCCAATGGCGACCACAACGAGCAGGTGGTGCGTTGCGTGCGTGAATCTGGCTACGCGACGGCGGTGACGACCAAGGCTGGTTGGAACACAGCGGGAAGCGATGTCTATCGCCTGCGCCGCTTCGACGTGCATGAGACCATGTGCATTGACCACCGCGGGCGGTTCAGCGAGGCGCTGTTTGCGCTGTATCTCACTGGAGAATGGGCACGGGTAGTCCGAAGATTCCGGTTATGGACATGAGCACACGCATCGGTTT
>Ga0308412_1000130_pt1 | contig 33858 bp, 30 predicted proteins | sample HotsprottomLayer_FD_202357 | JGI IMG/M metagenome (GOLD analysis project Ga0308412, IMG submission 202357) | Hot spring phototrophic mat microbial communities from Octopus Spring, Yellowstone National Park, Wyoming, United States -... | ecosystem: Environmental > Aquatic > Thermal springs > Hot...
TTGGATACGAAGTCCACCACTTTCCTCCAACCAGCCTCCGTTCGAAGATCTGCCTGTACCAGGGCGGCTTTCCCACCCTTCCCTTCCACTTTCTTCGCTGTTTCCTGTGCGGGTTTTTCCGAAGCGTTATAGTGGATGATGATCGTATTGCCGTTCGCCAACTCTAGGGCGGTTTCTGCACCGATTCCTGTACTTGCACCTGTGATCAGAATGATCTTTCCCATTGTTGCCTCCCATGCTTTGTTTATTTGTTCAGGATATGCACAAAAATACTGCATACCCTATAGGGTAGTCAACGGTATGCTTTTCGATTTGCGAACGGTAGGGGCAGATAGCCTTATCTCGCCGTGAGGGCGATCCGTTCCTTTGGGAGAGCTGGTTCCACCCAGCCTAGACGCTTGGATACCTCTTTGGCCGCTCGGACTACCAGGGGTGCGATTTCGTCCGTATTCATTTTTTCCTTTACACAGATCATCGCTACGCTGATAGCTCCGATGACAACCCCCCGATAATCCCGAATGGGAGCTCCCAGACACTGGATCCCTGGTTCGTACTCTTCGTTATCGAAGGCCCACCCTCGTTCTCTACTTCGGTGGAGTTCTTCCAGAAGGGTGGGTAGATCTTGAATCGTGTTGGGTGTGAACCGTTCAAAAGGGATCGATCGAAAGAGCTCTTTTATCTCTTCATCCCTCCGGTGCATGATCATCGCTTTCCCGAGGGATGTGCAGTACAGAGGCCGTCTCTGACCCACGATAGCGTATTTCCGGAGGCTGTTATGCTGCTCGACCTTATCCAGGTATACCACTTCGTTGTTCTGTAAAGTGGCGAGGTAGACGGTTTGACCCGTTAAATTGCTGAGGTTCCGCAGAATTGGTTCGGCTTCTGTTTTTAGCTCGATATTGTTCAGATAGGAGGTGGAAAGTTCGATGAACCGCACCCCGATCCGGTAGAGGTTATCCTCTCCTTTTTCGATATACCCCCTCCTCCGTAAAACCGACATGAGGCGAAACACGGTACTTTTATGCAGGTCCAGCCTCCGTCCGATCTCGGTTAGAGAGATCCCCGAGCGCTCCTGGGAGAGAAGCTCCAGGATATCGAAAATCCTCTCGATGGATTGTACCGTCATGAGGTAATGATACTGCTTTCGAGAACATTATGCAAATACCCTCACATGGGTAGATCCTGAACATGCTCTCCCAAGTCAGGAATAGCCTTGGAAGCTTCCTGCAATGCCTCTTTTCCCGCTAGAATCGAGGCGTACCCCGCATCGAAGCGGGACAATAACCGCTCGGCCGCTTCCTGCAGATTGTCCGGACGGGTATCAAGGAGTAACTCCCGATGACGGGCCCTAAGGGAGTCTTCTATCCCATAGAGGGATCTCTTGAAGGCAACGATACTCTTCCCGCTGGGGGAAAGGGGTCGCATGTCCTTCGATATCGTACCGATGATGGCGTCTTGAGTGGCCCGTTCATGAGGTTTCCGGCGAGCCACTGATTCCAGACTTTCCCGAAATGCCTTCAGGGTAGATAGGATGTGGGGATCCCGATAGGAAGAGAAGGAAAAAACCTCTTCCCTTCCATGAGAGGTGCAGTGAGCCCCGTAGGCTCCCCCTTCCATGCGAATCTTTTCCCAGAGATACCCAGTGGAAAGGAAGTGAGCAAGAACGGCTTCGTGGGCATACTCCCTGCTTCCCAGGAGGGATCCCGGGATCGCCTTTGCCACGAATCCCACTGTAGAAGGAACACAGAGACCTTCGATCTTAGGGACTGTCTCCTGCCGATACCGTTCCTTCCGCGAAGGGGTGAAAAAGGAATAGGAACTTTCGGCAGGAAAAGTGTCGACGAACTGTTCCAGGACCGGAAGGATCTCTCTCCAATACCCTTCAGGGCACGTAAGGTTCACATACATTCGATCCCGGCAGAGGAGGCTTTCCTTGGTCTTTTGAAACCTTTCTGCCATCCTTTCGATCCCCCGTCTTCCCTTTAGGGTATGGACAAAGAGGTACTGGGAAACCCCCTTCCACTGTTCTTCCCTGGCTTCGGCTTCCGAAACGCCCCGCTCCGCACGAGAAGCCGCATAGGAACTACCGTTGGGGATGATGGAGGATTTGAGATCGTTTCGGTACTCCTGGAATACATCAGTTAGCCGGCGGATATCCTGAAAATCACCTTCCTGCAGGATCGTCCTGACTAGCGTGAGCCCTTCATAGAAAAGGGCCTGCAACGTTTTCAGTCGCAGAAAGATACATTGCCGGATCCGCTGCCCTCCCCCCACCAAGGTTCCCGCTTCGAGGGAAGCTCCAAACCCTCCGGTTTTTAGCTGGAGTTCCAACGAGACTCGGTCGTAGGGCTTGCCTCCGGCCCCGATTTCCGAAAGTGAGGCGGCAAAGAGGGGGAGAAAGAGGAAAGGACCCTGTTCGGTACCCTCCAGATCAATAGCCAAGTCCAGGTACACGATCCCGTTGGTATAGAGATCATGGGCCCAGGCTCCTTTGGCCCCCTTGATTCCCAAGGGTACCGTAGGAATCGTATCCACTTCTCTGGGGATGTCAGTAAGCCGCAGGGAAGGGATCCGCTGTAACGCCTCTTCCGGATCGGGTGAGGACTGAAATCGACGGAATCTTTCCAGATCTTCCCGGAGGGTTTCCCATTCCTTCGGGGAAAATGCGGAAGCTTCCCGTTCCACTTTAGACCGAAGGACTTCCTCCATCTTCCGATCCAGGCCTTTCTCTGGCACCACTAGAAGGGTGGTCCTGTGGGGGTTCTGCAGAAGATAGCGCTCGATCAAGGCCTCGAAGAACCGGGGATTTTTTCTGTACTCCTCTTTCAATCCTTCCATCCAGGGGCGGAACTCCAGGGTACGTTCTGGACTTTGCCCATGGATCCATCCCCGCAACGCCCTCCTCATCAACCGCATCCCGAATGAAGCGCCCGCTTTCACCTCCCGGTTCCGGAACTCTACCCGTCGGATGGCACCCTCGAGGATGTCCTTCTGGATTCCTTTCTCCGCCAGATCCCTTAAGACCGAGAAGATCAATTCCTCAATTTCTCCCTCCTTTTTGGGAGAGGTACCGCGGAGCCCTACGGAAAAAGCCAGTTCCAGGGTTTCCGTCTCAAGCCCTGTGGCCGGTGAAAGATCCTCTCCCAACCCCGATTCTACAAGAGCTTTTTCCAGGGGGGCTCCCGCGTGCCCCAAGAGGGCTTCTGTCAGCACCTCGAAGGAAACTACATGAAAGGGGTCCGTGGCTTGACCCAAGAGCCAGTTCACCGTAACTGAGGATCCCCGGTCTACCGATTCGGCCTCCCCCGAGGGGTAGCTTTTTACAAGGCGCCGGGGAGCTTGCCACCTGGGCGCAGGCGCTAGAAGGGGCAGGTCTTTCCCTCCTACCGGCTTCCCATCCTGGAACCGGTAGAGGAAATGGGTTTCCAGAAACTCCAGATGCCGTTCCGTGGGGAGATTGCCAAAGAAAAAGATGTAACAGTTAGCAGGATGGTAGTAGGTTCGATGGAACGCGACAAACTCTTCGTACCTTAGATCGAGGATCGCTTCTGGTTCCCCTCCGGAATCAAAGGCATAGGGGGAGTTCTCGAAAAGGGAACGGTATGCCCATTCGGCCGCAATGGAATCGTGGCTCGAATAGTTTCCCTTCATCTCGTTGAACACGATCCCCGTAGGCTCCAACTTCCCCTCGGGGGTGAGTTCCCGTCTATGTCCTTCCTGCAGAAAGGTTTCCTTCCGTAAAAGAGGGAAGAATACCGCATCCCCATACACGAGGAGGAGGTTGTAGAAATCCTGTTCCACCTGGCTACTGGCAGGGTAAACAGTCTTGTCGGGGAAAGTGAGGGCGTTCATGTAGGTGTGCATGCTTCCCTTCAATAGGAGGAGAAAGGGATCCTTCACAGGGAACCGTTCCGATCCGCACAGGACAGTATGCTCTAAAATGTGGGCAACTCCCGTACTGTCCCTGGGAGGGGTCTTGAAGGCAAAGGCGAAGAGATTGTCCGGTTCCTCTGTCCGGACATGGTACACTTGGCAGCCGGTCTGTAGATGTCGGGCCCAAATCCCTTGAGCCTGAAACTCCTCGAGGGGACGCACAGAAAGAATCTCGAATCCATGGAGCCGAGTACCGGGAACCAGAGTTACCATTTGCAACCTCTGGTTATTCAGGATTCATTCCAGTAACTAGTTTCTTGGGCCATCTCGAGACAGGGCCAAAGTTCACTACCCGGGTGTACCCCGCCTGTTCCAGGACCCTCTTGGCTGTCCCGGAACGATTCCCACTTCTGCAATAGAGGATGATCAACGCATCTTTTTGGGGTGTGGGCGGTTTTGCGCCTATGGTATCCACCGGGATATTGAGAGCTCCCGGGATATGACCGGACCGATACTCTTCCTGAGTACGTACATCCACAAGGAGGAAAGGCTCGGACTTTTTTTCTACCAGTTCGACCAGTTTGGAAGGCTCCCCGTAGATCCTTTCCAATTCCGTACCACGGTTCGACTGGGCGAAGAGCACCACTGCCCCCGCCAGAACCAGAACGAGAATAGCTATTACAAAAACGTTCATCTTTTTCACCCTGGAATCAATATACCTAGTTCGAAGGCATCCCGTCTATGCAAAAGCTCTCCGGAGAATATGCCGGACGAAATGCAAGGAGTTCTTCGATGCCTTCGGGAGGAAGGTGTGAAAATCCACCTTCGCATGGGAGTCCGCCTTGTCCGAGATGGTACGGATCAAAAGGAATGGCACTTTGTTTACCGTAGCTACCAGTCCCACGCTGGCTCCCTCCATCTCGACCGCATCCCCCTTCAAATCATCCACCATGTACCGATGGGAGGCCAGATCCTTCTGTGTGATGAACTGATCCCCCGTAAGGACCCTCCCCCTCACCATCTTCCCTTCGGCGGGGATACAGAAAGAGGCCGCCTCCACCAGAGTTCTGTCACAGGGAATGATCCGGTGGGAGGTGAAGGGAACCTCTCCCCGTTTGAACCCCAACGCGGTGGCATCAAGATCGTGCTGGATACAGTCCTCCGCGATCAGAGTATCCCCGATCTCCAGGCGGGGAGAAATCCCTCCCGCCAAGCCCGTAAACAGAATCGCCCGGGGAGCAAACTCATCGATGATCCGTTGGGTAACCATCGCGGAGAGGGTCTTGCCCACCCCTGATTTTGCCACCACCACTTCCTTCGATTCCAACAAGCCCCGATAGAACACGAACTCTGTCCACAGGACCTCCGATTTTCTGTCCAATACCCCGAGGAACTCCTGAATTTCCCCGTCCATCGCGCCCAATATGGCTATCATACCCATAACTATACCGTAGGATCGAAAGATTAGCGAGAGAAAAATTCATTTCCGTTTGAAGAGTTTGGACAGTTTCTTTATTTGCATCGTACGCTTTCTGAACCTTGCCATGAGATAGGTTCTGGGTTTGTCGATATAGAAGTACCGGATGGGAGGAGAGGTCTCTGCGGGGCGAACTTCTTTGAACTTCCCATTCAGGATAAGAAACAGGGCGAGACGAATGAGGAAGGATAGGATAAACACGATGCGTAAAGGCCCTAAGCCGGCGATTTGTACATTCCAGAGGATTAAAAGATCAGCCAAAGCGCCACCCACTAAGGTTCCCAAGAACATACTAAAAGTATTGAGAGTATTGAAGTACGCATAGATCTTGGGAATGTTCACAGGTCGAACGGCATCGTAGATGTAGTTGGACATGCACAGATTAAAGCCAGCCCAGACAAATCCACCAAAAACCTGTAGAACTAAAAAGATCCAAAAGGAGGTAAATAAAGCCCATCCTAGGATCACAAAGGGGATCATCAGACCCGTAGCTATCATCACCCGGCGATTCCCAAACCGATCCGCCAATTGGCCCCAATAGGGCATGAACACGAGGGTAAGGGTGGCGGAGGTTAGGGTGATAAGGGAATATTTCATATATCCCACATTCAGAACTTTCAACAAGTAAGCGGGAATGAGGGACGCTGCCAGGAACACGGAAAAGTTGATTCCCATCACGAACAGGGTGAACCGCCCGAAATTGGTACTGACTAGTTTTCCAAGAAATAGATAGAAATGGAACTCCGAATCCCTGTCCGGCTTGTGGAATTCCGGCTCATACTGACGGGATAGGGGAAGGAGACAGAGGATCCTTGCCACGGCAGCCAGGAGGAAGAGAACACCGAAGGAGGCAAGCTCGTGCCCCGCCTTTTTCCCCAAGAAAAGAACAACTCCACCCGTCAAGATCGCGAAAAATTGAGCCCATCCGATGATCCGATTCCGCTTGCCCCAGAAGGTCCCCCGCTGCCGGGGAGGAACCAGATCGTTCATCCAGGAAGCCCACGCGGGGCTCCCCAGATTGGATGCAAAGATCCCCAGGGAAAACAGGACCATTCCCACCCAGGGATTCCCCGTTTTCCACGTAAGGAAGAAGATCAATACCCAGGAAAACCCATGCAGGAACACCATGCTCCGAACCAGGTTCTTCCGCTGTTTGAGGAAAAGGAGAATCTTCGCGCCGGTAAGCTGTCCCAAGCCCAGCGCGAACTGAGAAACTCCCTGGACCAGACTGGAAAGGAACACCGATGCCTGGAAATAGAAGAGGAAGGGGACGATGTAGTTCTCCGCAAAGCCGAACATGATGGCCCAGAGAACTCCATCCCGCACCGAGTTGAGAAGAGAGTTCCGGACTTTAGAATCTTCGATGGAACTGAGGAGCTTTTCCATAGTACTACCTGAGACTCTGAATCCGCTGGATTTCGTCCCTGATAAGCGCTGCTTCTTCGAACTCCAGGTTCTTCGCATGTTCTACCATCTGAGCTTCCAGGGCTCGCACCAGGGCAGCCCGCTCCTTCGGGATGAGGAGGTTGTAACTTTTTTCCAGCACTTCCAGGGTGATCCGTTCGGTCCTCCGTTTTTCCTCCCGTTTTCGTTCCAGAATATCCACCACCGCTTTCCTGATAGTTTGGGGTGTAATGCCATGGGCTTGGTTGTACTGGATCTGCATCCTTCGCCGCCGTTCCGTCTCGGCTATCGCTTCCCGCATGGCATCGGATACCTTGTCCGCATACATGATTACCGTGCCGTTCACGTTTCGGGCTGCCCGGCCGATGATCTGGATCAGACTCGTGGCCGAGCGTAAAAAGCCGATCTTGTCTGCATCCAGTATGGCTATGAGGGAGACTTCCGGAAGATCCAAGCCTTCCCGCAAGAGGTTGATCCCCACCAGCACATCGAACTTTCCCGCTCGCAGGTCTTTTAGCAGTTCCACTCGTTCGATGGTCTCGATTTCCGAGTGGAGGTATCGAACAGCCAATCCCATGCCCTGAAAAAAGCTGGCCAGGTCTTCTGCCATCTTCTTCGTAAGGGTAGTCACAAGGGTTCGTTCCCCCGCCTGGATCCTCTTGCGAATTTCAGCGTACAGATCCTCGATCTGACCCTCCGTGGGCCGAACCATTACCACGGGGTCTACCAGTCCCGTGGGACGGATGATTTGCTCCACCACCTGGACCGATTTTTCTAGCTCTTCGGGCCCCGGGGTGGCGGATACGAAGATCGTTCGATCCAGAAGAGCCTCGAACTCTCCATAGTACAGGGGACGGTTATCCAGGGCAGAGGGCAGGCGGAATCCGTATTCCACCAGGGAAAGTTTCCGCGCTCGATCCCCATTGTACATCCCTCGAATCTGGGGAACCGTCACATGGGACTCGTCGATGAAACAGAGAAACTCTTCGGGGAAGTAATCGAGCAGGACCGCTGGGCGCTCTCCTTCCGCTCGGCCCGAGAGGTGACGAGAATAGTTCTCGATTCCCGGACAGTACCCCATCTCCTGCAGCATCTCCAGATCGTACTCGGTTCTAGCCCGTAACCTCTGGGCTTCTACCAGTTTCCCTTTAGCTACCAGTTCGGCATACCGGGCCTCCAGTTCCTCCCGAATGGCCTCCAGGGCACTCCGTATCTGGTCTTGGGGCATCACGAAATGCTTCGCCGGGTAGATAAAGAGGGTTTCCAGTTCTGAAAGCACTTCCCCTGTAAGGGGATGGAACTTTTTCAACGCGGTTACCCGATCCCAATCAAACTCTATCCGATACGCCTCCTCCAGGTAGGCGGGCTGAACTTCCATCACATCTCCCCGGATCCGGAAAGCCCCCCGTTTCAAAACCGCATCGTTCCGTTCATACTGGAGAGCCACCAATCGGCTCCGGATTTTGGTGGGATCCAGAGTCGTTCCTCGATCGATGCGGACCCTCATGTCCCGGTACATCTCGGGACTGCCCAGCCCATAGATGCAGGAAACGGTAGCCACCACGATCACATCCCTCCGCTCGCTCAAGGAAGTAGTGGCTGCCAGGCGGAGCCGGTCGATCTCGTCGTTGATGGAGGCATCCTTCTCGATATAGAGGTCCTTGGAGGGGACATACGCTTCCGGCTGATAGTAGTCGTAGTAGGAAACAAAGTACTCCACCGCATTCTTGGGGAAGAACTCTTTGAACTCCCGATACAGTTGGGCGGCGAGAGTCTTGTTGTGGCTGATTACCAGGGTGGGAAGCTGGACCTCCTCTATGATCTTGGCCATGGTGAAGGTCTTCCCGGAACCGGTTACACCCTTTAGGGTCTGGAACCGGTATCCCTTCCGGATCCCTTCCGAGAGTCTCCGAATGGCCTCTGGCTGGTCCCCCCTGGGTTCGTAGGACGAACTGACCTCGAACCGTTGCCGCATAGGTGCCTCATTCCCTTTACATCATTCCCACTGGAACTTTTGGGGACGTTCGGAAAGGGTAACCTTGAACTCCCGCTTCGTTTTGCCCCTGTAGGCTACCACCACCACGGTTTCGCCCGGTTTGTTGTCCTCTAGGGCCACATAGAGATCCGCCAGAGATCCGACTTTGGTTCCATCCACCTCTACGATGATATCCCCTCCCAGGTAGATAATAGAGTTGCCGTACCGAACCGCCTCGCTTCGGGAGCCTCCCTTGATCCCAGCCTTTTCCGCGTTTCCCCCGGGGATAGTGCGCGAAACCAGTAGGCCCCGATCCACGGGGAGCTTGGCATACTCTACCAAGGCAGGAAAGAGCTGCACCGGCACGATATCGATCCAACCCCGAACAACCTTCCCATACTTGATGATTTCAGGAACTACCCGTTTAGCCGTGTCCACGGGAACGGCAAAGCCAATCCCCACCGATCCTCCCGAAGGGGAATAGATCATCGTGTTGATACCCACCATGTTCCCCTGGGTGTCAAGAAGGGGCCCTCCAGAGTTCCCAGGATTGATGGAAGCGTCGGTCTGGATCATGTTCTGGATCACCAGTCCCTTGTCGGTCCGAATCGGTCTACCCAACCCTGAGATGATTCCCGTGGTGAGGGTTCGGTCGAAGGCAAAGGGATTCCCGATAGCCAGCACCCTCTGTCCCACCTTCAGGTTGGAGGAGGACCCCATGGGAATGGTGGTGAGCTTTCGACCCTTGGGATCGAACTTGATCACCGCCAGATCGTTCTCCGGGTCCGCTCCGACTACCTCCCCTTCAACCTGGGTGCCGTCAGCCAGGGCTACCTGCACCTTGTACGCCTTTTCTACCACATGGTTGTTGGTCAGCACGTATCCTCTAGGATCGATGATGGAACCCGAACCGGTGGAACCTTCCCGGGGTACGGGTTCGAGGAACCAGTTGAAAGCCAGTACTTCGGTGGTGATATTTACCACTCCCTCGTTCCTCTGTTCGTACACTCTGATGTTTACCTGTTCATCCTCTGTATAGCGAGGGCTGTTGTTCACGGGCAGGAAGGTCCCTCCCAGGGAGGAACGATCCGTTTCGGGATTCTGAATCTGCAACTCTTTTCCCGCGAAGGACGCTCCATCTTGTGCCTTGACAGTGCCCGCCGCTTCGTTCCTCGACACCTCTTCCTGGAGAGGAAGTCGGATCCATCCAAAGCCCAGTGCAAAGAGAAAGGCCAGCACTGTGCACAACAAGCCAAACAACAGGGTCTGTGAACCGGAGTATCGTCTCATACAAGTTCCTCCTATCCTTACGATTCCATTGTACCGACGGGGGGAGAGATAGACAATCATGTATTTCTCGCGGAGTACCCTTGACATCCCTCCGCCCATCGACTATTGTTAACCATCAATAATTTATGGTTAACACAAATCTATCCATACGGCACCGCTCGAAGGCACTGGAGATCCTCCGTTCCTCTCCCAACCCCGTATCTGCTTCGCTTCTTGCGGGAGAACTGGGGATTTCACGGGTAGCCCTCTGGAAGATGGTTCGCAAATTACAGGAACTCGCATACCCCATCCATACCGGTAGAGAAGGGTACCTGCTGGCAGAGGATCAGGATCCGGACCTCCTCTGTCCCTGGGAATTGGGCGCTTTCGGGTTTCGAACTACATGGTTCCCCGAGACCTCTTCCACCATGGAAGAGGCGAAGAACCGCTTTTCCCGGAATCCCCCATCCTTACAGGGAAAGGAGTCTACAGCACCAGCGCAGGAGCCCTTCTATACCGTTGCCGAGACTCAAACTGCCGGTAGAGGCAGGTTTCAACGACCCTGGGAATCCCTAAAAGGGGGGATCTATCTCACCGTCACCCTCTTTCGGAGGGTTCCCCTCGCGATCGTGGGGAGATACCCCTTGCTAGCAGGCGTGGTATGGGTGGAAACATTGCAGGAGTTGTTCCCATCTTTATCCAAGAGTCCTCCCTCCCATCCCCTCACCCTCAAATGGCCCAACGATATCCTCATGGGAAATCGAAAGATAGGCGGAATCCTCCTGGATATGGAGGTGGAGGGAGATACGGCAACGAGGATCGACCTGGGCATCGGTCTCAACGTGCGGAATCGCCCCAAAGACCCAAAGGCAGCGGCTCTGATAGACCTTCTCGGCCCTTCCCTACCCCCTCGAAGGCTGATCCTGCAGGCCTACCTCCATCGCCTGGAACGGGCGCTGGAAGACCCCTATCTGAAAAGTGCCATTTCCCGATGGAAACGGTTCTCCTCTACCCTGGGTAAACTAGTGCGGATCCGTTTTCCCGCCTCTCGGGAAGCTGCCTTGTCTACCCTCGCCGGTACCGCTATCGATCTTGGCCCGGGAGGAGAACTGGTAGTTCGGTCCTCGGATGGATCCTTACGGCCAGTGAGCCATGGAGACTGTCATCATCGGCGTTAACCTTGAACCATGCGTGAAATCCAAACCCATAGGAGGCAACCAGACATGCTAACCCACACGAATCCGAAAAGTATCTACCGATTGAGTCCCGTATATCGAACGGTCCTCATCGCCCTGGGCGCCGCCTCAACGGCGGTAGGGGCCTTCATCGCGATCCCCCTTCCCTTTAGCCCTGTCCCCATCGTGCTGCAGAACTTCTTTATCCTGTTGATCGCCCTTGTGCTGGGACCCCGGATGGGCACCGCATCGGTGGCTCTGTATTTGCTGGTGGGAGCCCTCGGATTGCCCGTGTTCGCAGGCGGAAAAGGGGGATTTGCCCATTTCTTTGGCCCCACGGGAGGATACCTAGCGGGATTCCTCCTTTCCGCATGGATCACCGGAGTTCTCTCGGCAGGGGGCCATCGGCAAAAGAATCGGGAACCGCGTGCAGCCACCGAAGGGTTGTCGGAAGGGCGACAGGACAAAGGACAGTATCAGGGCCAGGAACCGCGTGCAGCCACCAAAGGGAATGCCCAAAAGACAAAGTTCCGTTTCCAGGACGCGGCGGCGGCCGCAGCAGGAGTCCTGTCGGTGTACCTCCTCGGAATACCCTGGCTCGCCTATAAGCTCGGGTTCGATTGGAAGAAAGCTCTTATTGTGGGATTCTTGCCCTTCATCGCAGGGGATGTATTAAAGGCTGCGGCCGCCGCCGCCCTCGCTCCGGAAGTCCGCAGGCTGCTTCTGAAGGAGTTCCATCCGGATGCGGGATAGGATAGCTCAAACCGAGCTGGTTTTACAGGAGACAGGGGACCCGGAATCCTGCCCCGTTATCCTGGAATCCCGAGACCTGACCTATCGCTTCCCCAATGGAGAGCTTGGTCTTTCCCGGGTAACTGTCGCATTTCACAAAGGCGAGTTCGTCCTCCTGGCCGGTAGAAACGGATCGGGAAAGACCCTTCTGGCCCGACACTTGGTGGGCCTCCTCCGACCCGCGGAAGGCACGGTACTCTTTCGGGGGCTTCCCCTATCCTCATGTCTCCAGGAGGCACGCCAAAAAATAGGATTGGTGTTCCAGGATGCGGATACCCAGATCATCGGACAAACGATAGAGGATGAATTGAGGTTCGGCCCCGAAAACCTAGGACTTCCGGAAGAAGAAATCCGTCACCGGGTAGAATCGGTAATCCGGCTCTTGGGGCTCGAAGGAAACCTTCTAACCCCTCCCGATCGACTTTCCGGCGGGGAGAAACGTAGGCTCGCCATTGGGGGAATCCTTACGATAGATCCAGAGCTCTTGATTCTGGATGAACCCTTTGCCAACCTGGACTACCCCGGGATCGTATCTGTCCTTCGACTCCTGTTACAGCTCAAGGAGAAGGGGATGGGGATCGTTTTGATCACCCATGAAATGGAAAAGACGTTGGCTCATGCCGATCGCCTCGTCATCATGGAGAAAGGGAGGATCATGGAGGACGGGCCTACGCGAACCATAGCGCCCAGAGCCGGCCAGTATGGCTTGCATCCCCTCGACTTCTCACAGACTCCTCTGGAATCCTGCACATGGCTACCCCGTTGATCTTTCACCATAGTCCCGGTTCTTCCTTTCTCCATCGGGTAGACCCCCGATGGAAACTCGTTGTGTATCTTCTGGTATCTCTCCTGTCCATGGTGGGACCGGGGCTTTCTCTCGCTGTTCTGGCCTTTATAACACTTGCCCTGTATACTCTTTCGTATTTCAATCCATTAAGCCTTCTGAAGGAAGCTCGCCTTCTGTGGGTAATGGCCGCAATCCTTCTTGTGTTCCGAACCCTCTCTTTAGGATGGAATCAGGGAGTAATCGAAACAGTACGGTTCGTCTTTCTTGTATTCTGGACCCATCTATTCCTAGCATGCACCTCCAACGGAGAAATCCGAAAAGCGGTGGAGTTTCTGCTCCAATTCCTTCCTGGGAAGCGGGGGAAACGGATCGGCTTGGCTCTGAGTATCACCCTGCTTCTCTTCCCCCTTCTTCTGGACCTTTCCCGGGAGATTCTCGACGCGATGGCTCTGCGAAAGTTTGGAGCCCGACGTTCCTTCCAGTTCCTTACCAAGAGATTCATCCTCACCTTTCTTCGAAAGGCCTTTCGGATGGCGAGTCACCTGGCACAGGCGTTGGAGGTTCGTGGATTTGGCTAGGAACGTTTGTCAGGAGAGGATAGTTCCCGCTTTTAAGGTCTGTCCCCTTCGAACCCTCGTTCTAGGACAGAGATAACTACCCAACCGATGAAACCCCGTAGGATGAAACACACCGCTAGGGTACTCCACCGTGAGAGGGAGGCGAGTTTCCCCTCGAGTAAGGGTGGTTACCCGCTCTTCCAGAACCACTTCCTTTCCCAGGACTGAATCGAGTACGAGACTTTCAGCACCGATCTTGACTCCCTCGCAGAGAATGGAAGATCCGAGTTCTACACCGCGATCGATACGAACCCTTTTCCCCACATACAAAGGACCTTGGAGACGGGCTTCTGGGCCAATGTCTACATCTTCTCCCAGCACAAGAGGCCCCAGGAGTGTGGCTGTCCCATGGATCCGTACTCCTTTTGCCACCCACACGGAGGGTAGGATCTCTTCGTAGGCGCTTTCCAGATAGGGAATGGATGATTCCACCAGAAGGGAAAGATGCTGGATAAGCTTCCACGGAGTTAGGTTTTCAGGGATAAGATTTTTTCCTTGTGGCCTTCGTTCCTGCTCCAAGAGCCAACGAAAGAGGGGTTCGTCGAAGACCCCAAGCAGGGAAAGTAGCGAATCCAGGGGGGTGGATTTAGGGGGGGAGTCTTTGTTCATTTCCGAGGGTCACGGTTTCCCAGAAAGCTCGGACTACCGGATGCTGCAGCCTCCGCCTCATCGCTACCAGTCCATAGTTGTATCCTACGAGCTTGGGGTACACTTCGAGGATCTGGATGTTTGGTTTGATCGCTTCCGTACGAAGGAGCAACTCAGGGACCACTCCCACCCCACTCCCCAACGAAACGAGGGTCAATACCTCCTCGAAAGAGCCCACTTCCGAAACGATCCGTGGTCGAACGTCCCTTCCCCGAAACCAGGAATCCACCCGTCTCCTGCACAGATCCGAGCGGGTGAGAACCAGGGGCACTTCCCCCCATTCAATAGGAGTCTTTGCTGTAAGGCTCTTTGCCTTACACTCTAAAAGTGGACGGATAAACACCAGTGGGGTTTCTCCCAACCGATGGACCAGGGCGCCTTTGGGTACATAGTCGGGAAGGGAGAGGAGAACCGCACAATCTGCCTCATTTTCCGTTACTTCAATCATCGGTGACTGTTCATCCAGAAGACGGATGTTCAATGTAACATTCGGATAAGCTAACCGAAATCTCTTTACTAGGGGGGGGAGGACTGTATAGGCCGCAGAGAGGGAAGAAACAATCGAAACCTCACCTCCCATTTGGGTAGGCTCTTCCTCCAGGCTCTCCTGAAGTTCCTGATACTCCTGTAGAGCTTTCTTCGCGTATGCGTAGAACAATTCCCCTGCTCGGGTGAGGGAAACGGATCGATTGTCTCGGATGAAGAGGGGTTTACCCACCTCCTCTTCGATCCGTTTAATAGTACGAGACAGGGCCGAGGGGCTCAAGTTACTCAGTTCCCCGGCTTTCCCAAAGTGTAGGGTGCGAGCAAGGTTCACGAAACATTTCAGGGCGTATAGATCCATAGTTTTGTTGCGTCTTTTGCATCAGTATAGAGCATACAACGCAACTTATGCAAGCTGAATCGTTTTATATGATCCCTAGTTTTTATATGATCCCTAGTTTCTTTCCCTCGTCCTCGGCAATGTTGAGAATCGTATCCAGCTCTTCGTCGGTGTGGATAGCCATATAGGAAGTACGGAGAAGGGACCGGTTGGGTGGAACAGCCGGCGAGACCACGGGATTCACATACACACCCCGATTGTACAGAGCTTGCCAGAGGAGGAAGGTTTTCTCGTCGTTACCGATGATCAGGGGAACGATGGGGGTCTGGGCCGTACCGATATTGTATCCCATGCTCTTAAACCCTTCGATCATCCTTCGAGCGATCTGCTGGAGTCGCTGTACCCGTTCCGGTTCCTGTTCGATGATTTCGAGAGTCTTCAGTACCGCCGCCAGGTTGGCGGGAGGCATACTGGCAGAAAAGATCAGGGGCCGGGCCGTATGCTTGATGTACTCTATGATGTCCGCGTCCCCTGCCAGGAAACCGCCGATGGATCCAAAGGACTTGGAAAAGGTACACATGATGATGTCGGCCAGATCACTGGAACCGAAATGTTCGGTGGTGCCCCTTCCCGTAGGTCCGATGGTCCCAATTGCGTGGGCCTCATCCAGGTAGACCCCCGCGCCGTACTTGTCGGCAATCCGTTTCAAAGTAGGAAGGTCTACGATATCCCCCTCCATGCTGAATACCCCATCGGTGACTACCAGTTTTGGTTCATCCTCCGGGATTGCCTTGAGCCGTTCCTCCATCTCTTCCATGTTTCCGTGGGGATACCGGTGCACCCGTACATCTCCATAGATCCCTTTGGCGAGAAAGATGCCGTCCATGATGGAGGCGTGGTTGAATTTATCCGTTATGATGTGTTCCCCTCTCCCCAACAGGGCCGAGATTCCACCGAGGTTTGTCTGGTACCCCGTGGTGAAACAGATGGCCGCTTCCTTACCCGTAAAATGAGCCAGCCGTCTTTCCAGTTCTTCGTGGAGATCCAACGTGCCGTTCATGAACCGGGAGCCGGAGCAACTGGTGCCATACACCCGCACCGCTTCTTCTGCGGCCGCTTTCACCCGGGGATCATGAGAAAGACCGAGATAATTGTTGGAACCTGCCATGATGAACTCTCGACCTTCGATGATCACCCGAGACCCGCGATACGCTTCGATGGGTCGGAAATAGGGATACCACCCTTCCGCTTTCGCTTTCCGCACCTCGTCAAGTCTTCCGTCCTTACGAAAAATCGCTTTCTTTACCATGGTGTTGCCTCTCTCGTTTCCCAGTCACACTACTCGGACTGTATGTATCTTCGACAGTTCCGAACGGTTCGATCCATTACCCATCGTACCACGACCGGCAGGTGTCGGGCTACCCACGCGGTGAGCCTGGCCTCTAGACCGGGTACGATGAGAAATTTCCTTCTCGACAACCCTCGGAACAGTTCCTGTGCAACCTTTTCCGGTTTCAATACCCCTGCGTTTTTGGAAATGACTTTCGTCTCTTCGGGTTTTGTCCGATTCTCTCTCTCGAAACCGGGCGTATCCGTATCGGGAGGGCAGAGAACGGCTACTTGTACCCCCTCTACTGCAAGTTCACTCCGAAGAGCCTCGGAAAATCCAATTACCCCGGCCTTGGCTGCGCTGTACGCAGTATACCCGAATACTCCCACAAGTCCAGCCAGGGAAGATACATTTACGATGGTCCCACGGTTCTTCTTCAGATAGGGGAGAAGAGTCTTTGTCACATACCAGGTGCCTTTTAGGTGAACATCGATGGTTCTTTCGAACTGAGCGTCCGGTATTCGATCGAAGTAATCTGGAAAAGCTTCGCCCGCACAGTTAAGGAGAAAATCGGGCTCACCAAACTCCTCGACAGCTTTATGCAAGGCGTTCTTTACCTCTTCCGGATTCCCTACATCCAGTGAAAGTGTGGACACCCGGGAATTTCCTACGGTTCTTCCCGCGGCACTGGACCTTGGAGCCTTAGAGGATTCCGTAGCTCTTAGGGATTCAGCCGCCTGTTCCAACCGCACCTTGTCCCGGGCAATAAGCAGTACATCTACACCCTCATGCACCAATTCTTTCGCAACGGCCAGTCCAATGCCACTGGAACCTCCTGTAATAAACGCGCATCGAACCGTCGCTTCAGGCATGCACAATTTTTATACAGTTTTCCCGCTACCTGTCAACGTGTACCACGCTTGCCCTAAGTTCTCCCGATGCGTATACTCCACTTAGCTTATGAGTAGCGAACCATCCAGTACAGAACCTCGGTACCTATCTGGGTACTTCCTCATAGCCAGCGTGAATCTCCTGGATCCCAACTTTGTTCGTACCGTCGTCCTTCTCATCCAGCACAACGACGAAGGGGCTTTTGGCCTGGTTCTCAATCGCCCCTCTGGTAAGGAATTGAACGATGTACTTCCCGAAAGTTTAGATGGAGCCGTACTCCATGTCCCCGTTTACATAGGGGGTCCAGTGCAGCAGGACTACCTTTTCGTCCTTCATTCGGGTTTGGAAAATAAACTGCTAAATCCCAATGCCACTTCGCCTATCCCGGGAGTGTTCTTCGAACCAGCCACCAAGCAGTTGATCAGCTATCTCATCGATGAATGGAACATCACCCCCTTGGAAGACAGACCCAAACTGCGACTGTACGCGGGGTATTCCGGTTGGGGCCCCGGACAGCTGGAAAGGGAGTTACGGGAAAACTCCTGGTTCGTAGTCCCTGGGCATCAGAGTATCGTGTTTCATGCTGATCCGGACAACGCCTGGAAAGATGCCTTGAGCCGCAAGGGGAAATACTACCGTTTCGTAGCGGAAACCGGCTACATGCCTTCTATCAACTGAGGGGGATACTCTTGTCCGGTGAAAAGGAGAAATTGGCGAAAGGCCTGGTGTATGAGCATCGCATCCCCATAGATTACAGAACAACCTGTAGCTTTTGCTCGCTTGAGGAAGCGGGTTTCCTTGGGTGTGTACACCAGGTCATACACCACTTCCCGCCCTCTAAACGACAAGTTCGGAAAAGGATCTTCATCCTCCCTGGGATGCATTCCACAGGAAGTAGTTTGCACCACCAGGTCGGGAATAAACTGTTCTGCCTTCGAGACACCTTCTCCATTCAAGGGGCCAGCCATAATGGTTCCTGGGGATAGGCCAAGGGCCATCTCCATTTCTTTTGCAAGACCTAAAGCCCTTTCGACGGTTCGATTCAGGATCAATACCCGAGCGCCTTCTCGGGCCAACCCATACACCACAGACCGGGACGCACCTCCAGCTCCTATCACGAGGGCCTTCAAGCCTTGAAGCGTGTGGAAAGAATCCTTTAGAGGTGCCAGGAATCCTTCCACATCCGTATTGTACCCTTTGATCGAATCTTCCGATAAAACCAGGGTATTACAAGCTCCCACCGCATGGACAGCCTCCTCGCACCAGGAACAGAATTTGATCACCTTTTCCTTGTGGGGTATCGTTACCGAAAGACCCCTGATACGAAGCTTTCGAGCTACGTGAAAAAAAGATTCCAGATCATCCACGGGAAAGGGAACATACACGGCATCTATCCCAAGCGCTTCGTACCCCCGATTGTGTATGTGGGGAGACCTGCTGTGGAGCACAGGGTTTCCGATAATTCCAAAAAGAGCGGTACGCGAACCGATGGAAGGGTATCGGTACACCCTCTGAAGAGTGAGGGGGTCCAACAGATGACCTGCCGTTTTCGGGTAGGTAAAAGCAAAATAGGACCCCAGGTAACTTGCCAGTACCTGAAAGGGGAACCCATAGGGGCCTTCTATGGAGAAACTTCTCTTAAACCCCCTCTCCTGGACTCTAGAATCGAGAATCACCCGCTCTATCAGGAGGCCTAGATCCTTCCATCCCGAGGGAATCATCGATAGGTGAAGGACGTCCCTTTCCCTATCCAATCCTTCCAGTAATTTGAGAGGGAAAGAGGGAATTTTGTTCTTTTCCTCGGCATCGATATCGATCGATCGAATGACCCCTACCCTATACCGATGAGCATCCTCTTCGAGGGATTGGGAACATGTTCCTTCCTCCCCTCGATCCTCCCTAAAGGGTATCCGCACCATGTCGAAGAGCCTTCGTCTTAGAAGGGATCTAAACAGATTGATAGATGGAGCTTCCCCATACACTCCCCTTCCTGGGATGGCGAGGATGCGGAAGCCTTTTACCCGGTCTGTAAACACTTCCCAGTCTTCCTGTTCGGGATGTTGGAGGGATTCAGCCTGGATCTCGAATCCATCGAAGAATCCTTCGTGGCTCGCCAGCGTTCGACACACCTCTTCCAGTGTGGACGCAGAAACTCTTAGGATCACCATAGCGCCTCCGATTCAGAAATCTCCCCGATAGAGATACATATCCTCCACCAACCCTTCCTTGAAAAACACCCGCAGCCGAATGGGATACGAGGGGCCCTCGAAATGATAGAGGTTCCAACTTGTTTCGGTATAGTAGGGTGGACCCAGCACCTCCGAAATCTGGTCCCGAGAATCCCCAATCTGAATCCCCCGAACCTTCCCTGTAAAGGGGACGGACAATCGGACCTGCCAGACCCTGTCCTGAAACCAGAACAGGCTAATCCCCTTCGGATAGATGAACAGTACGTCATCCTGCCAAGGTTCAGAACCACGCACCACCCCTACCTGATGGGGAGGCCCGAACCGATCGAAAGCATCCTCCAAAGTCATCCCCAGAAGGGTTTCCGGCTCCAGGGTGTCTGGATCTATTTTACCCATTTGGGCAGGGTTCGCCACGAGGGGTGTGTGTTGCAAACCTAAGAGCAGTATCCCCCCTAACATGAGTTTTGCCACGCGCAAAAGAAAAAATCCTGCGATTTTCTGGAATAAGGATGGAATCATCTAAGCTTTCTTGAACCTAGTTGCCACGTCCCGCACCAATTGGCTGGACCCTTTTTTCAGAACGAGAGCCTTTCCATCCCGAATCACCACGATCAGATCCTCCACACCGCAGAGGGCCACGGGAATTTCCGAATACACGTAGTTCCCCTTTCCTTCCAATTCGATCGTTTGGGGGGATTCTCCCGGTAAAAGCCGCGCCACTTCGTCCCAGCTTCCCACATCGTTCCAAGAGAAAGTGGCACTCACCATAGCTACTCTATGAGAACGTTCCAAAATTGCGTAATCAACGGATATGGAAGGCAATTTTTCGTATACCCCTAAAAGGAGAGCGGAAAGCCGATCTTCCGACACTATTTCCAGTAAGCCTGCCTCGCGGAAAGGAAGTACGATATCGAGGGCATACCGTTCATACTCTTCAAATAGTGTCTGTATCGAGAAGAGAAACATACCCGAGTTCCAGTAGTAACGGCCCGACCGCAGGTACCTTTCCGCGGTAACCGCATCGGGCTTTTCCTTGAAAGCCTGGACCCTATACCCCTCCCCTTCCTTCTCGCCCCTCTCGATATATCCATATCCCGTATGAGGTGAACTGGGCGGGATGCCGAACACCGTGATCCACCCCACAGTCCCCAACCTCCCTGCCTTTTCCACATCCTGCACAAAGGCTCCCAGGGGGAAAATCAAATGGTCTGCAGAAAGGATCAAGATTCGACCCGCCTCGCCTATCCTCTGCCTGAGATAGAGAGCACCGAGAAAGATCGCGGGTGCTGTATTCCTGCCCATGGGTTCACCCAACACGGTAATTCGGGCGCCCTGTGTGAGATAAGGAGAAACCTGGGCTACCGTTTCTTCCCTGTAGATTTCAGCAGTTACGATCACCACCTCTGCCTGCGGATTTACTGCCAACCCTCGTTCCACGGCGCTTTGTAAAAAACTCTTTCCCATACCGAAGGTGAGGAACTGCTTGGGATGGAGGGAGGAAGAGGCAGGCCAGAGCCGGGTTCCCGAACCTCCTGCCAGAATCAGAATCGCTTCCATAGGTGGCCTTACTGTAGATGGCTCGGTGAGAAAAATCAAGACAATTTCTTCAAAACGGGATCTATTGACGAAGAGATCCTATCTTCTTACAATAGTAGAAATTCTATATCTATTGGGAGATTCCTATGGCTAAGAGTTTTTCCCTGGCGATGTATCCGTGGGCTTACTACGCGCATTACGAAGAGGGTGGAAAGTGGAATGAATCCTTTGTGGAAAAACCTCACACCACCCCAGAAGAGGAAGCCAAACTATCCCCCGAGGCACTTCAGGTTCTTTTGGCACAGAGGAATTCCTTTCCCGAATTACCCCTCGTGAACTATACCACCCAGTACGGATTGGGGGTGTTCGAAGGATTGAAAGCCTTTCCCCAGAAAAACGGGGAACTGAAACTCTTTCGCCCTGACGAAAACGCTCACCGGATGTATCGTTCAATGGAAGGACTCCACATGCCCCCCTTTCCCGAGAAATTGTTCCTTGCGGCCGTGAAAGAGGTGGTTCGCAGAAACAAGAGCCTCGGGTACGCTCCCACATACGATCCTGCCTGGGAAAAAGACAATTTTTCTTCAGGACACTCTGTATATATTCGGCCCTTCACCTATTCGGAACCCGGAATTGGGTTGGGACTTTCCTACAAACCCTGGGTGGTGATCATTACCACACCGGTTGGAGCCTACTTCGAACCAGGTACCTCCAAAGCCATCACCACGGACCGTGTACGGGCTACACCCAAAGGAACGGGGTGGATTAAATGTTGCTCCAACTACGTGATTTCCATTCTCGCAAAGAAGGAAGCGGAGAAGAACGGATACATGGAAGTGATCTTCCTCGATGCGAAAGAGGGCAAGTACGTGGAGGAAGGTTCCTCCTGTAACATCTTCTTCTACCTTTCCAATGGCACCCTCGTTACCCCGGATCTGAAAGACACGATCCTCCCGGGTATCACTCGTAAAAGTGCCATTGCTCTGGCCCAAGACATGGGGATCAAGGTGGAAGAGCGGCTTATCAGTATCGAGGAAGTGCTGGACTCCGCCAAAGAATGTTTTGTAACGGGTACTGCTGCGGGCGTCACCTACATCGAATCTATCACCCACGGCGAAAAAACCGTCGTGTTCAACAAGGGAAAACCCGGAGAACTCACCACCACCCTTCAGAAAACCCTCAAGGGGATCCAGTACGGAGCGATTCCCGACAAGTTTGGCTGGATGGTCCCAGTAGAGTAAAGATCGAGCTATCCTCGTAGCCCTGCATACCTCACCGGTCTTGTACGATCCGAATCGGAAGAGGAGAGGTAACCGAACCTGTATAGAGGGTTCTGTGAGGAAAGGGGATCTCGATCTTTTCTCGCTCGAATCTCTCCTTTATCTCCTGAAAGAGAGAGTTCTTCAGATTGAGAAAATCCTGTTTCTGAAACCACACCCCTAGAAGTACATTGATCCCCGATTCCCCGAAGCCTTGCAGAATCCAGAGAGGTTCGGGTTCCTTCAGGGCATAGGGGTTGGCCTCCACGAGTTCCAAAAGGATCTTTCGTACCCGTTCCAGGTCTTCCTTGTACGCTACCTGGAAGGTGAAATCCATCCTCCGAATGGGAAACCGGGTGATATTCGTCACTTCCGTATTCAACACCATCTGGTTGGGAATTCGAATGAACAGGTTGTCGAAGGTCCGAATCTTGATGGACATGAGATCAATAGAACTGACGATTCCCGTTTTGTCCCCCACCTTGATCACGTCTCCCACTTCGAAGGGCCGCTCGGAAAGGAGGAAGATGCCGCTGATCACGTTGGAAACGCTCGTCTGGGAAGCGAATCCAACCGCCACTCCGATGATCCCAGCCGCGCCCAGCAGGGTAGAAACATCCAGACCGATCTGCCGTAGCACGGTAATCACTAGGACCGTAGATCCTGTATAGAGGAGAATATTCCGAATGATGAGCCTGCTATGTTCGGAAAGACGTTTCAGAAAAGTCTTTGCGCTCAGATACAGGAGAAATCGTAAGGCCGCAATCCCCACAAGGAGGGTGATTCCCACGCTCAATCCTTTCTGCAACAACTCCGAGGGAATATACTTAAACCAATCGAGGATTTTCATCGTTCCCTCCTAGAACCCCGTAATGATCTTCAATAAACTGAAGGTACGCTTGAAATACCAAGTGTCGGACACCTGTCTGGGAGATGCCAGCAATCGAACCCTGGGTTCGAAGGAGGGTGGTTGTTTGGAGGGTTCTACTACCGTTTCCTGATCTGCCCCCTTGAAGATCACCTCACTCGCATTGGTCCAGATCCTGCTCTCTCCCCCGTACAGGCTCAACACTTCCGTATGGAGACAGATTTTATCGAAAGGAAGTTCAATTGTGGAATCGTTCCGAATCCGAAGGGGGCAAATGGCAAACAGGGGATGCTCGGGAAGAGCATTGAAATCGGTAAATAGCCGGGTTTCCGTTGCATAACAGAGTTCCCCCGATACAGGGTCTCCGAACCAGGTACTCTTCATCCGAAAGATCGGAATCTCGAAAAGAAGCCGGGGAGAAACCTTCCTCCCTATGGGACCTACCATGAACCGAAGCCATAGGGGGAAAAAGATGAAAAACTGCGCGGTTTCACCGGGAAGAATCACAAGTAATCGATCGGGTTTCACCACCAGTGGCCTATCCGGTATCGCTGGTGTAGGATAGAGACAGGGAGCGTTCCGAACAAGGTAGTGCTTCCACTCCGTGGTGACGGGTTTTTGTTCCTTGGGGATGGTCTGGATGGTGAAATCCGGCTCCACCGCCCTCAACGAAACAGGCCGATTCCGGTATGCGGTGTGCACATGCCATTCGATATCGTATCGCTCCACCCACACATCGAGATCCCCAAGGGAAAAATGAACACAGATCCCCGATTCCAAGGGATACGGATTCCACAAAGACAGCTTCTCGGAAAAAGGAAGTCCTTCCATGTTTCTTGTATCGGCCTAGAACTCTTGATTCCGAAGATCTAACGGAATAGAAGAATAAATCTGCAAATCGTACGGCAACGCGGGATTGAGGATCTTACGCATATTGAGGTAGGCAAGGTTTTTCGTTTCACCCCGAACTTTCGTTTCTCGATCTCGAGAATAGTTCTCGTGCAGTTCGATGGAATCCGTAAGGTACACCAGCGCTTCGGAAGTCAAATCGGGCTTTCGGGTACGATCCCCAAGCCGTTTGAGGGTTACCCCAAGGTTGTTGTAGGTTTTCATCAGGTTCAACACCAAGGCACGGTCTTCTGGTTTGATGTGGGGTTCCAGAAACCGAACCTTGCTTCGATCGGAGGTCAATTTTTCCCCCAGATACCGATAGTAGCCGGAGGCGGCCGCGTAATCATTCCGCTGGTACAGCGCTGTAGCCAACGCGAATAGAACGTTCCTGTCTTCCGGATATTTGGATTCGGTCTTCAAAAACTCGAAGATAGCCTGTTCATAGTTACCGAAGGAATACTGTATGTACCCTTTTCGGTAGGACACCTCGGGATCATGGATAAAGGAAGCTTCCGCTTTAGTGTACTGAGCCAAGGCCTCTTGAAACTTCATCCCCTCGTAGTAGTACAGGTTTCCCAGCCCCACATAGAGGAGCCCGAGGGTGGGGTTTGCCTTCAACAGTCCGGTCTTCAATGCATCTTCATACCGTCGGATCCCTTCCTGAAAGGATCGTTCCGCGTCCAGCACCTCTCTCCTTGTAAGTCGATACTCCCCATCCCTCCGATAGGTATCGATCAGTTTCCACAGTTCCTTGCGGGTAAGTCCTTCCCGCGTTTCTTTTTCCTGATACAGACTCAAGGTGCGATCCAGGGCAATCCGTTCGTCCCGAGCTTTCCCTGTGGCCCGGAAAAGTCGCGCGAACTGATAATGCACATCCGCAACTTGCGGATTCCCTTTCATTGCCCGCTTCAGGATGTTCTGCACATCCTCCATCTTCCCTTTATCGATCAGGTACCCGCCCAGCATGGCGTACCGCTCCACATCGATCTCCAACTTTTCCTTGTTCTCGAAGTACTCCTTCAATCGATTCACTTCCTCGAACTCATCGTTAAGAATGAAAAGCTCGAGAAACCGGAACAGAATCGTATCCTTGTCCCCATACCGTTGCAGGAGGGTGCCGAAGGTTTTTCGGGCATCCTGATATTTCTGGGGATCTACTTCTGCCCATCGGATATAATTGTCCCCCAGGGAAAGAAGCCCATTCCAGTGATATAGATCCACCTGCAAAAGTTTCTTCAGGATCTTTTCTGCTTTCTCGTAGTTTTCCAGTACCCTGGATTCCAGATCCCCGTATGCCAATACACCCCGTTCGAAATAGGAATCTTTCTTGCGCTCCGTCCGGATCTCCGTACGAGGATGAATATAATCTGCATACTGGGCTAAAAGCTCTTCATATTTGGCCTGGGCAAGAGCATACTGCTTCTTTTTCACAAAAAGATCCGCATACCGAAAGTACCATTCCTTATCGCCCCATATCCGATACGCTCGATCGAAGTATCCGTTTCCCTCCCGGTATCGATCCGCTTCAATCAGTGCATACCCCTGTCGGAATAATGATCGCGCATAGAGAGGACGGTAGACGTACAAGTACGCCCCGTAAAACAGAACCGCCGTAGCGAAGGCAGAAACCAAGGTTAACCGTACAATGGGAAGGATCTTCTCCCGGAGGACATAGGCGAGAGTCTCTTTCTCTGCCTCGTATGCCAACCCCGTCCGTTTCTCATACCCCTTGGGAATCTTCAACGGGCGGCCCAACAGTTTGCCGGTAAAGGAGGCAATGGTGGATAGATTCTCACCGGTCAGGAGGTACCGGATCAGCTTGATCTGGTCTTCATCGGAAGCCTTGTTCCCCCCGATCACTTCTTCGATGGCCCGTCGAAGATTTAAGGGAAGATCGGAAAGGGTCTTCTTGAATCGTTCGAACTCTTCGTCGGAGAGAGAAAACTCCTCCTCTTCCGCCACAGCTGCAATCACCTCCGCAGCACCGGCGGGAATGTTAATAGAAGGCTCCTCTTCCTTCTTTTCCTCTGCCTCCAGAATGCCGAACTCCGCTCCGAAATCTCCTAAACTGAACTCTTCTCCTCCCAGTTCGTCTACAGAGATTTCTTCCAGTTCCCCCGTTTCCTTTTCAGCTTCTTTCTTTGTAGCCTCTTCTTTTTCTTCAGCCGCTTCCCCTTTTGGGGCTTCCAACGAAGGAGGAGGAAAGGTAAACTCTTCCCCCTCGGTTTCTACCGGCGCAGGTTCCTCTTTCTCTGAAATCCCCTCTCCCTCTTCCAAGGAGGGAAATTCCGGCATCTCGAACTCTTCGATCGATGGCACCTCTGGCGCTCCTTCGCCTTCGAGGAAACCCTCTTCCAGCGCGCCTTCCTCGATGCCGCCTTCTGGAAGTATTGCGCCAGTTTCTAGCGGTGTTAGGGTCTCCTCCGAAGCTACTGCGCTGACTTCTGGAAGTATTACGCCGGTTTCTGAGGGTGTCTCGCCGCCTTCTAGAGGTGTTCCAGCGACTTCTTCTTCTAAAGAAGGGGGTACTGTTTCTTCCGGGGAAACTTCTTCTGAGAGCGGCACGAACTCTTCGGGGAAACTCTCTTCAAAAGGCCCTCCTTCCTCCGCTGCCGGTTCCATGGCTTCAGGGAGCTCACCAAAGGCTTCCTCTTCCAATGGGGGGAGGCCCCCTTCTTCCTTCCATTCGGGGACCTCTTCGAAGAGCTCACCTTCCGCTACTGTAGGAGGCAACTCTTCTTTCGGACCAAGCTCCGCTCTTTCCGCAGGAACCGCCTCAGGTTCCTCCAGGGGTATCCCTTCGAACAGTTCGGCCAAATCGGCAGCAAGACCCTCCTCTGGCCTGGGCACCGGTTCCAGGGCTTCACCTTTTTCGGCCAGTACTTCCGGTTCATGGCCCGTTTCATAGAGTCTGGAGGCAAACTGTTCTATATCTTCTACTCGAGGCATTTGAACCCTTTACGTCATTTTCGGCTATTGACAAAGATGCTTTATCTGTACCTCATTTCTTCCGAAATTCATCCTAATAGGATATCAGGAAACTGACAATGCGCAAATACTCCCTATGTTTCATCCTACTAGTGAGCATACCCTTTTTCTCCACTGCCGGAGATATGGAGGGGGATCTCCATATCAAAGTGATGCGTACCCTCAAGGCAGGCCCTCCCGAAGTGTATAATGGATACGCTTTCTTTACCTTCCAGACACACACCCCAGTTCGCTATGTAGGGATCTCCTTCCTGCATGAACAGTTTCGAAAAGTCCACCTGTTCCAGCGGAACGACAAAGGAGTGCTGTTCTTTGCCTACCCCATCCAGGAGGGAATGACCCATCTGGATTATCGTCTCATCGTGGATGGTCTCTGGATCACAGACCCCCTCAATCCCCATACCTATCAGGATTCACAGGGTGTTTCGATTTCCCGGTACGAGTTTCCCAAAGAACAAATCAGGGTAAGCCTTAAGAGCCCCCTCATCCGGGAAACGGAGCAACAGGTAGTGTTTTATCTTCACACGGAGCCTGGAAAGGACATCTACCTTTCAGGATCCTTTTGCCGCTGGGACCCGTACCTTTACCGCATGGAAGAGATCCGTCCGGGATTCTATACCCTCTCCCTTCGCCTCCTTCCAGGAACCTACTACTATGCCTTTTACAAGGATGGTAAGAGGTTCCGGGATCCGCTGAACAAGGAATGGAGAAAAAACTCGAACGGGCAGGAAGCCTCTCTCCTGGTAGTGCCTCCCCGTTCCTAGTACTTGAGCCTGTTTCCACCTTTGTGATTAAATGGAAAGGTGATTCGAGCCATCCTGTTCGACCTGGACAATACCCTCTACCCCGCGTCCTCCGGTCTGGATCGAGAAATCGATCGACGGATGACTGTCTTTACCGCTCGGTACCTGGGAATCTCGGAAAAAGAGGCTCATGTTCTTCGGAAAACCGACGCTAGAGTGTACGGCACTACCCTGCAGTGGCTTCGAGAAGTGTATGGATTTCACGATATCGAAGAATATATTCTGGAGGTACATCCCCCAGACGTTTCTTCCTTTCTCTCCTACAATCCGAAATTGGCGGAAATGCTGAGCCGGTTACCCTACCCGAAGGCAATTCTTACTAATTCTCCCCTGGAACATGCGGAGCGTGTACTGGAATGCCTCAAGGTACGTTCCTACTTCGACTCTGTCCTAGATATTCGGTTCAACCAGTTTCGAGGTAAACCGTATCCAGAGGCCTATCACCGGGCGATAAACCTCCTTGGGTCGCCAATCGGAGAAGTTCTCTTTGTGGACGATCTACCTCCCTACCTCACTGCCTTCAAGGCCCTGGGAGGACAGCCGTTACTGGTAGACGAAGAGGGAAAACATGCCGATGTGGGAATTCCATCGATTCCTACTGTACTAGAACTACCCCTCTACCTAAATAAGATCCTTTCCTGAAAGGTGTTACGTGGGCACTGCCGGTGGAGGCGCTTCCCCTTCTTCTTTCACTCTTTTTTGCTTCCAATGCATCACCCACCCCCGGATCGCTCCCCAAATGGCATACCCGCAAAAGCCCACCACAGCGGCGAGTTGGAGATTCCATACGGCGAACAGGATGGCCAGCGAAGCCCAGATGAAACTGGAAAAGGGTTTCTTTCCCTTGAAGTACACGTTCACCACATGGGGATAACGGACTCTAGTGACCATTAAAACTGCCGAAGCGATCGTAGCAAAGGGGAGAATCCAGTAGATGGCTCCATCCGTCCAGGCATAGAGAGTTTCATACCTACTCAGGAACTTGGGTAAAAAATCCTGTTGAAACACAACGAGGCTTACGATGACTCCCGCTGCAGCCGGCGAGGGAAGGCCTGAAAAATGCATGTGGGCACTTTCGTCCTCCTCATTCTCCACATTGAACCGGGCCAATCGAATGATGGTACCGCACACGTACACCACTGCACAGAAGGCGATGGTTTTCAACACCAGTCCCTGAAAGAAGAGGGAAGAGAAGGAAAGGCTCCTCACCTTCAGCTCCATCACCTTCAGCATGAGAAACGCAGGGGCAACCCCAAAACTGATCGCGTCGGAGAGGCTGTCCAACTGTCCACCAAAACTGGTGGTGGATTTACTCAACCGGGCCACCCGACCATCCAGCATGTCGGCAACCATTGCCAGGAAAACCATGTACCCCGCCATTGCGAAGAAGGTGAGCCCGAATCGCTGGTTCAAGGGCCTCTCGAAGCTGGCTGCCCGACTGGTATAGCTGATGGCTATGAATCCCGAAATTCCGTTCAGGAGGGTTATGAGGGAGGGAAGAATCGCGATATAGCGTAACCGTTGTTTGGGTGGTCTTCCTTCAGTTTCCTTTCGCTCTTTCCGCCGTAGAAGATGTCTTAATTTCCCCATTCATTCCCTGCCTATGTAGGTGCCTACCGATATCTAGCAAGACTCGAAAGCCCCGCCTTCACCTTGTCTCCCACTTTCACTTCTATCGATACCGTTGGATCTTTAGGTAGGTAGAGTTCGGTTCGTGAACCGAATTTGATCATCCCAAACCGTTCCCCCTGCGTAAGGGTTTCTCCGGGTGAAACGGCACATACGATTCGCCTGGCGATGGCTCCACTGATCTGACGCACCAGAAGGGGTGATTTCGGATCTACCGATCGTTCCATGTACACATCGTTCGACTCATTTACCCGTCCGGATTCGGGAGACATGGCATTCTTGAACTCCCCTTTGCGGTATTCGATCCGTGTGACCCGAACGGCACAGGGGGCCCGATTGATATGCGCATTGAATATACTGAGAAAAATCCCAATCCGTAGGCTAGGGACTCCCAGAGGGGAATCGGAGAGTTCCTCGATATCCGTTACTGTTCCATCTGCGGGAGAAAGAAGAACCTTTTCATCCCGTGGCACCTGCCGCTCCGGATCCCTGAAGAAAGATAAGATAAAGATGAATAGCAAAAGCAGGATCCCTTCGGAAAGAATGAGAATCCTCGATGGTTTTCCCCAGAGGAAGAGAAGAACCATGGCTGCTAGCAGAATACCCGGGTAAATGATTACCTGCGGAACTCCATATTTTGTAATGGGAAGTCTCATTGTTGGAATTGTAAAGAAAATAGCCCCTCCACTCAAGAGGGGCTCGAATGTGGCAGTATCCCGCTGGTTACCCTTTCGCGCCCAAAGGCTCGGGTTTCGGGAAATGTTTGATTTGCTCCAAATTCTTCTCGATTTCCGCCATAGGAAGTTCAAAATCCGATAGTTCACCTTTCATGAACATGTCATATCCCTTCAAGTCCACAAGCCCATGTCCAGAAAGGTTGAATACGATCACCTTTTCCTTTCCTTCCTCCCTCGCCTTTTCCGCCTCCCGAATGGCACTGGCTACCGCATGGCTCGTCTCTGGCGCCACGATGATACCCTCTGTCCGTGCAAAGGTCAGGGCAGCCTGAAAGCATTCCAGTTGCTGGATCGCCACAGGCCTGATCAGGCCCAAGCGGGCAGCCTGAGACACCAGGGGAGCCATTCCGTGGTACCGAAGGCCTCCCGCATGAATCGGAGCGGGAACAAAGGTATGCCCCAGAGTGTACATGGGGAGGAGGGGAGTCATACCGGAAAAATCACCTAGATCGTACAGGTAGGGCCCCTTTGTGAGGGTAGGACAGGAAGCCGGTTCCACAGGGATGATGTCAATCTGAGCGCCGTTGATCTTGTCGGCCACAAAGGGGAATGCCATGCCGGCAAAGTTGCTTCCCCCTCCGGCGCATCCAATGATAACATCCACCTTCTTTTCCCCTGCAAGGGCCAACTGTTTCTTGGTTTCCAGGCCGATGACGGTCTGGTGCAGCATCACATGGTTCAATACACTGCCCAGTGCGTACTTTGTCGAATGGGTGGGATCCGTTACCGCCATCTCTACCGCTTCGCTGATGGCGATCCCCAGACTGCCAGGGGTGTTGGGGTCCTTCGACAGTACGTCCCTACCGGCTTTCGTACGGTCCGAAGGACTGGGAATACATTCCGCTCCCCAGGTTTGCATCATCATTTTTCGGTAAGGCTTCTGATCATAGCTGATCCTCACCATGAATACCTGGCATTCCAACCCTACCTGGGCACAGGCGAAGGCAAGAGCGCTTCCCCACTGTCCGGCACCCGTTTCAGTGGTAAGCTTCCGTACCCCTTCCTTCTTGTTGTACCAGGCTTGCGCTACCGCCGTGTTGGGCTTGTGACTCCCCGCTGGGGATAGGCTTTCGTTCTTGTAATAGATACGGGCAGGAGTCTTCAGGTGTTTTTCGAGGGCATAGGCTCGGTGGAGAGGGGTAGGACGCCACTTGGCGAGGATCTGAAGCACCTCTTCCGGAATATCGATCCATCGTTTCGTGGATACTTCCTGCTCGATCAAAGCATTGGGGAAGATGGCGGAGAGCATCTCTGGGGTAATCGGCTTGCCATCGGGGGTCAAGGGGGGAGGCATGGGTACGGGCAGGTCGGCAGCCAGGTTGTACCATTGTCTGGGCAGATCACTTTCATGGAGAACGATTTTGGTTGTCATGGTGACTCCTTTTCCTGTGTTTCTATTAGTAGAAACAGCATAGTGTTTATGGTCCCCTCTGTCAAGCACCCCTTGATTTTTCTTCCTCTCCAGTGAATCATTAGCCTAAAAGAGGAGGGGACGGTATGCACGCGGCGGAAGAGCATCATCGATTCGATAAATTGATCCGCAAATATTACTGTGACCAGCAAATGATCCGGGAACTCTTGAAAATTCTCGTCCGGGATCTGCCCAAATCCCTGTGCGAGTTGGAAGACGGCCTTATGGAAACGAACATTGCCAAAGTTCGTAAGGCCGCCCATAGTCTGGCCAACATTAGCGGTACCGTACTGGAATCCGAGATTCTCGACCTGGCCCGTAGAGTGGAGTATGCCTGTGCATCTCAGAACCTGAAAGAGGCGGAATTGTACCTTCACCCTCTTCGGGAGAGGGTTTCGGCACTCTGTGTCGATGCGGATAAGTTCCTCCAGGTATCCTGAAGATTCCCCATGATTCGTGACCTCATCGTCCTTCTATCCATCGTAGGGATTGCTCTCGGAAGAATTCCCTACCTTAGAATGAACCGAGCCTCCATCGCCTTCGTGGGGGCGGTGGCTGTGGTTGCCTTCGGAGGGCTCCCCCTAGAAAAAGCGGCACACGCCCTAGATCTAGAGACTCTGGTTCTCCTTTTTTCCATGATGGTGATTTCCGTCAACCTGCAACTATCGGGATTCTTCCGTATTGCGGAGGACAGGATCACCCGATTCGCTCGAACTCCCCGTCAGCTTTTGGCCCTTATCCTCCTCTCTTCGGGCATTTTTTCCGCTTTCTTCCTGAACGATACCGTTGTGCTGATGTTCACCCCCCTGGTAACGATCGTTGTCCTGGAACTACAACGCAACCCTATTCCCTACCTCATCGGGCTGGGCGTTTCGGCCAACATCGGATCCGCTATGACCATCATCGGAAACCCGCAAAACATGATGATTGGAGTATCTTCTCGGATCGACTTTTTCAAGTTCCTCGGAGTGCTGAGTGTGCCTTCCCTAGTCGGCTTAGCGGTTGCCTATGGAGTCATCGTATTCTTCTTCCGGGAAGAATTTGCCCCCCATCGTTTTCCTCCTATTCCGCCACACAGACGTTTCGTATACCCCCCACTCCTATGGAAAAGCCTTACCTCCCTGGGTATTTTTCTTCTAGGGATCCTCCTGAAAGTCCCCCTCCCCTTTGCAGGACTCCTCGCTGCTTCTTTCCTGCTAGTGACTCGAAGGGTACATCCTGAGAAGATCTTCAACGATGTGGATTGGTCTCTCCTCGTGTTATTCGCGGGGCTTTTCGTATTGATCGAAGCCCTGGATCAGGACAAGTTGTTTCATCGGTTCATCGAATACCTGACTTCCTTTGCCGAGTCCAACACCTTCGTCTTTTCCACAGTGGCGGCTGTCCTGAGCAACCTCGTTTCCAACGTGCCTGCCGTCATGCTCTTGAAACCAGGGATCAGCCTATTGGCCCATCCGGAGAAAGCCTGGATTACCCTGGCTATGGCCAGTACCTATGCGGGGAACTTTACCTTGCTGGGATCCATCGCAAACCTCATCGTGGCCGAGTCTGCCAAAAAGCATGGGGTTCGCCTCGGTTTCTTTCAGTTCCTGAAAGTGGGGGTTCCCCTTACGATTCTTACGATCCTGATAGGAGCGGCCTGGATCGAGATCCTGTACCACCTTATTCTTCGTACTTCTTGAAGACTACGATCCCGTTATGTCCGCCAAACCCGAAAGTGTTAGACATGGCGGCTCGAATCATTCCAGGAACTCCCTTGTTGGGCACATAGTCGAGGTCGCAGAGAGGATCGGGATTCTGAAGATTGATGGTAGCAGGGTAGAATTGATCCTGGATCGCCAGCACACAGAACAGGGCTTCGATCCCCCCCGCTGCACCTAGACAATGCCCTGTCATGCTTTTAGTGGAAGAGACTTTCAATTTATACGCATGTTCCCCGAACACGGCTTTGATGGCAGACGTTTCGATGGGATCGTTCATGGGGGTGGAAGTCCCATGGGCATTGATATAATCGACCTCTTCTGGACGCAGCCCCGCATCGGCCAACGCCATCCGCATCGCCGCAACAGCCCCTTTCCCCTCGGGGTGGGGAGCCGTGAGGTGATTGGCATCACAGGTGGCCCCATACCCTCCAAACTCGGCATAGATCTTCGCGCCCCGTTTCCGGGCGTGCTCGAGGTTTTCCAGCACCAGGATACCTGCCCCCTCCCCCATCACGAACCCATCCCGATCCTTATCGAAGGGACGGGAGGCTTCGGTGGGACGATCGTTATACTTCGTGCTGAGGGCTTGAATCACGTTGAACCCGGACATTCCAAAGAGAGTGATGGCCGATTCCACACCCCCTGTCAGAACGAAATCGCAGGCCCCCTTCTCGATCCAATACACGGCGTTCCCGATAGCATCTGTACCGGAAGCGCAGGCAGTGGTAACCGCGAAGCAGGGCCCTTCCAATCCCAACATGATGGCAACGTTTGCGGGTCCGA
>Ga0308412_1000134_pt1 | contig 33251 bp, 24 predicted proteins | sample HotsprottomLayer_FD_202357 | JGI IMG/M metagenome (GOLD analysis project Ga0308412, IMG submission 202357) | Hot spring phototrophic mat microbial communities from Octopus Spring, Yellowstone National Park, Wyoming, United States -... | ecosystem: Environmental > Aquatic > Thermal springs > Hot...
TGAGAAAGCCCTGTCACCAGCCTGAACAAACCGGTGCAAGGTTTTCGACAAGGTGATTATTATTCCAGAAAGGCAAGCAACCATTCGCTTGTGGCTGTTTGCCTTTTCATTCCCAAAAGAAAGGAGATGCCGTTGGGTAACATTATCATTTGAGAGAATGAATGGCTTTCGGTAACATTATCATTTGGCTTGACACGGGGTTTTTGGAGAATTTTTACCAATCCGTTTTTGCAGTGGAGTCAAATTTATTTTAAGGAATTATTGGGGTTTTTGACTCTACAGTCTTGTAAGGTGAGAAAAAAGGTGAGCACCAACTAATGGATCGGCAGCTTTTCAACCCGACAATTTTCTTTGCCGACGAAGTCTTGCAAGCGTTGGAGGAGTTCGGCACAAACCTGGGTCGTCTCGTTGGGAAACTCGATCAGGTATCCCCGCCCCTTGTCGAACACTTGAAAACAAAAGCGGTCTTCGCCGGGATAAGAAACCAGCGTGCCATAGATGCGCCGAAAGCGAACTAAGTCGCGGCTTTTATCTTCTCCCTGGCGGAAAATAACCGTTAACATTTTGATTTCTTTATTCTCTTTCTCAATCTCTGGTGGCAAAATGTAAGCCGTCCGAGCCTCGCGAAGCGGCGTGGTTTGTTCGCCCAGCGGCGGCACTCCCACCTCGCTCTCTGCGTCCGCTGAAGGAGCCCTCTCACCCCTATCCAGGCTTGCCGCTGTCGCGGGTGAGTCAATCAAAGGCACGAACGGCTCTTCTTCCCAAACGACAGGGTCATCTTGGGGCAAGGGAATCTCTTCATCGGGCAACTCCCACTCCTCGATCGGTTCAATCACGGGCGGTTGCGGCAGTGGCGTGCCGGCAACGGTCGTTTTGCCTGACGTCCGTTTTCCAGCAGGCGCCGTTTTTAACCCCGCCAGGGGAGATGTTTGGCTTGTCAGAGGGGTGACAACTTGTAAATCGGTAAAGACTTGATCGACCAACACCTTGGCTTCGCCCGCATCGCCGGCGGGTTTCCCTTCCACAAGGATGATCCGTTCTAACTCGATGGACGATTTGACTTTCTGCCAGGTATTGGGGAAGATCACCAGTTCAATGCTCCCCTGGATGTCCTCCAGGGTGACAAAAGCCATCGCCTTGCCGCTTTTTGTCTGATAAGGCCGAATCTGAGTAATCATGCCGGCGACGCGCACCTTTTCCTGGGGAGACGCCTCCCCTAATTGTGCGGAATAATGCGTTACTGCTTGAGAGAGAACATCCATCACTGGATTGAGCGGATGATCGGAGACATACAAGCCGATCAACTCCTTCTCCCAATTCAACATCTCTTTTCTGGTAACCTCGCGAACCGATTTGGGTAAGGCAATAAATTCACTGACCCCGGTATGCGCTCCAAAGAGGGTCAGTTGCCCGTTTTCCACCGCTCGAAAATGAGCCGCACTGGTTGCCATGAGATTCTCGATGGCTTCCAGCAAGGCGCAGCGCGACGCAAAACGATCAAAGGCGCCAACGCGGATCAGGCTTTCCAGGGCGCGCCGTCCGACCTGACGAAGGTCAACTCGCCGAGCAAAATCATTCAAATCCGCAAAGGGTTGCTCGCTGCGCCCTTTCAGAATCGCCTCTACCGGTCCATGACCGACGTTTTTGACCGCGCCAAGGCCAAAGCGAATTTTCGACTTGCCGCTGGCAGGATCATCTTCGATCGTAAAATCCCAACCGCTAACATTAATGTCGGGCGGTTCAACGGCGATGCCCATCCGCCGGGCATCAGCCACATACAAGGCAACTTTTTCGGTCTCACTGGCGGAGACGGACAATAAAGCGGTCATATATTCGACCGGGTAATGAGCTTTTAGATACGCCGTTTGAACAGCAATCACGCCATAATCGGCAGCATGCGCCTTATTGAAACCGTAGCGAGCAAATTCCTCCCAATCATCAAAAATTGCGCCAGCAGTCTCTTCTGGTATGCCGTTTCTGGTTGCCCCAGCGATGAATTTCTCGCGATGCTTTAACAATTTATCCTTCAGTTTTTTCGAGATCGCTTTGCGCAGGTCATCCGCTTCAGCGGCAGTGTAACCGGCCAGTTGCATCACGGCGAACATCAATTGTTCCTGATAGACCGGGAAACCATACGTCTCGCGAAAGATCGGTTCCAGGGCTGGGTGGCGGTATACTACCGGCTCTTCACCGTGCATGCGGCGAATGTAACTGGGAATAAAATCCATCGGTCCAGGACGGAAAAGCGCTACCATGGCGATCACATGCGAGAGGTTTTTGGGCTTCATCTGCATCAGGTAACGGCGCATCCCCGAACCTTCGACCTGGAAGACGCCCGCCGTTTCGCCGCGCCCCAAGAGTTCGTAGGTAGCCGCATCGTCTATGGGAATGTTGTAAAGATTTAAGTCAACCCCATGCCGTTGACGGATCAGATCACAGGCTCGCGCCATAATGGTGAGCGTGGCTAGGCCGAGAAAATCGACCTTAAGCAAACCCAGGCTCTCCAGGATAGACATTTCAAACTGGGTGACGATTTTGACCGGGTTTTCCTCGCTGGTCGCTCCGGTGGGGCGGTGGATCGGAATATATTCCACAATCGGCCGGTCGGCGATCACCACCCCGGCTGCGTGGGTGCCGGCATTCCGCACAACTCCTTCCATCTGACTCGCCGTGTCGATCAATTCCTTGAGATAGGGGGTGCTGTCATAAATCTGCTTCAAATCCGGCACTTCTTCCAACGCCTGGCGGATGGTCACCGGCTTACCCGGGATGTTGGGGATGAGCTTGGCGACCCGATCGACCTCATTTAAGGGGATATCCATTACCCTTCCCACATCTCGAATAGCAGCCCGGGCGCCGAGGGTGCCAAAAGTGATGATTTGGGCAACTTTCTCTTCCCCATATTTGTGTGTTGCATATTCCATCATCTCGACACGGCGGTCATCACGGAAATCCAAATCGATATCCGGCATGGAAATCCGACTGGGATTTAGAAACCGTTCAAAGATCAAACCGTGCTCAAGGGGATCGACTAAGGTAATTTCCAGGCAGTAAGCAACGATGGAGCCGGCTGCCGAACCGCGGGCGTTATACCAGATGCCGCGCTGACGAGCATAGCGACACAAATCCCAAACGATCAGGAAGTAGGTGTCAAATCCCATCTGATGGATGACATCCAATTCATATTCTAGGCGCTGACGGATAGCCGGGTCTGCGGCGCGATTACCATAGCGTTTTTGCAGCCCCTGTTCACAAAGTTCGCGCAGATAGCTCTGCGGGGTATACCCTTCTGGAACCTCGAAGACTGGCAGGTGGTAGCCCTTGAAGCTCAAATCCACATTACAGCGTTCGGCAATCAACAAGGTGTTTTGGAGAGCTTGGGGTATTTCGGCAAACAAAGCGCTCATCTCGGCTGGCGAGCGCAGATAATAAGAAGGGTCGGTCATCCTCATGCGATTGGGGTCGCTGAGAACGCTACCGGTCTGAATGGCAAGGAGGATATCCTGCAGCCGCCAATCTTCCTTTTCAATGTAATGGACATCATTGGTGGCAACGAACTGAGCCTGATAACGCTTGCCCAGGGTGAGCAGGTTGCGGTTGATGGTTTCCATTTCATTGATATCGTGCTGTTGCAACTCCAGGAAAAAGCGCTGCGGTCCAAAAACCTCGTAATACCAATCCAGACGGCGGCGCGCTTCTTCGACCTGCCCCTCGATAATCAGGCGCGGTACTTCAGCGGACATACAGCCAGAGGTACAAATTAAGCCCTCCGAATATTGCGCCAGGAGTTCGTGGTCGATGCGCGGGTAATAGTAAAATCCCTCGCATTGGGCAGCGCTGACCAGTTTGAGCAAATTTTGATAGCCGGTTTGGTTTTCAGCCAGGAGAAGGATATGGGTGGATTTCTTATCCAGTTGGGGATCGCGCTCTTTCATACTGCGAGCCGCCAGATAAGCCTCAACACCGATAATGGGTTTGATCCCCGCAGCCACCGCCTGATTATAGAATTCGACTACGCCAAACATCGTGCCATGGTCGGTGAGCGCAACGGCTGGCATGCCCATCTCTTTGACGCGCTTCACCAACTGCTTAAGATTGCTGAAACCATCCAGCAGGGAATATTCGGAATGGACGTGTAAATGGACAAAGCTCATGGGGGTCTAAGAAAATTATAGCATGGTCATTTCGCCCTGACCTTAAAGAATTGAGAATTTTAAGGTGCAGGATTCGGTATTCAGAATGATAAAAAATGGAGCGATTCCCTACCACCATCAAATCAAAATTCGGAGTAATTACCTACCAAAGGCTCTATTTGGCAGGATAAACCGTCCATGAAGTAACGAATGGAAGCGCTATTCGTGCATTCGTGAAATATTCGTGGACGGTTTTCTTCGTGATCAATTCGTGGACGGTTTTCTGAGCCAATTATCAACACAACTTATGATAGCAGGTTGTTAAAATTCGGAGCAAAAGGCTTTCTCTACAAAACTAAAACCGTCAACGGTCAGAGGCGCTTTTCAATGCTATTCGGAATAGAAATAAGGAATGATGCGGACTTCGCCGTATTTCTGGATGCGGATCACCGCAATAGCAGGTTTCGCTCCTTCACTGCGAAAGGATGCCAATCCCGATCAGGGCAAAAGCTAACCCAATGACCTTTTGCAGGGAAAACGGCTCTCCTAAGAGGAAAAAAGCACACAAAGCTGTGACCAGGGGATAAGCCGCCGTAATCGCCACCACCCGAGAGGCTTCTCCCCGAGCGAGCGCAAAGTAGAAAAATAACATTCCCAAACTTCCCACCACCCCGGCGAGAACCCCCCAAAGCAAATCCCCACTTCCCAGGGAGGGACGCCAATGGGCGCGAAAGACGGTAAAAAGGATAGGGAAGGTTGCTGCCCAGCCAAGGCTGGAAACCAGCACTAATCCTTCTCCAGAGATACTCCGCGAAGCAACTTTCCCCAAGAATCCCCATAAGCCCCAGGTAAACAGCGACAGAAAGGCATAAACCAACCAATGTGCACCAGACATCGAAGCCGTACCTCCTTCAACAGAGTCAACGCCTATTCCAGTAATAAGCGATTGGCAGTATTATACTCATTGGTTAATATTTGCCAGCGTGCTACAGCCGCTTCCTGGCAGCGCGGTGTGAATTACTTTGAGGCCGAGGCAGTCTTCAATGCTGTTTGGCGAGAAGGAACGCTCACTGCACAAGTGGAGGGCGGTCAGTTCGAGCCGTATCGTGTCCATGTGCATTTCGATGAGCAAGGCAACCTCAAGGAAGCTCTCTGCTCCTGCCCTTATGAAGGCGGCGGTGATTGCAAACACATCGTTGCTACCCTGCTGGTGCTGATTCGCCGCCCCGAATCTGTGAGCGTTCGCCCTGCTCTTCGTATTCAGCTAGAGGGCAAGAGCCGCGAAGAGTTGCTTGCGCTGATAATGTTCCTGGCTGAGCAGAATCCTGATATTATCGAGACCATCGAAGATTTTGTGGCAGTCCCTGCCGACCCCGTAGCGGAATCGCCTGCCGGGATTGACCTAGACAGGCTGCAGGCGCAAATCAAAACCGCCGTGCGAGAAATCGGGCACAATGCCTACGCAGCGTATAGCGAAGCCGATGACGAGTGGCCGCTGATTTCCGAGACGTTAGACCCAGCCATCGAACAGGCCGTAAGTTACCTTGATCAGGGAGAGCCACGCACTGCGTTGCGTATCTGGAAGCAGCCACAACCGCCTGGATCGAAGGCTGCCGCCGTCTTGACTGGGACTTCCTCGAAGACAGTGCTGAGGCGGAAGAGGAACACCTGATGAGCTTTGCCGATGCTTGGAATGAAGCCCTGTTGAGTGCCGACCTCTCCCAGGAGGAACGGCGGAAATGGGAGCAAAAGCTGGAATCCTGGATGGAAACGATGATCGGCGGAGTCTGCGCTTTCTTCGTACGCACCCGACTTAATCATCGAAATCTACCTGCTGGAACAGATGTACCCGCAGGCCATGGCGCTGATAGAGCAACGTCCCTGGTCGGGCAAGTTGGAAAAAGTCATCCAGACCGTCAGTGAAGCGTTCCCCGATTGGGCCTTCACCCATTGCTATCGCCAGGCGACAGACATCATAGAGAGCGGCCGCTCGGCCTATTACGATATTGCCATCGCCTGGCTCCGCCAGGGACGTGACATCCTGCTCAGGGCAGGTCAGTCAGAGCGCTGGCAGGCCTGTCTGGACGAGTTGCTGCAAAAGCATCGCCAAAAATACAAGCTGCGCCCAATGCTGGAAGCACTCAGATGAACGGTAAAGGGCACAAGATGAGCGATGAAAGACACGTTCAATTTCCCAACGCTCAACATTGTGTTCAGCAGGAAAATGGCAAAAACGTTTGCTGATAAGGGTCTCTCTGGAACATGAAAACCGCATTTGGGCATGATAAAATTAGGACATGAGCCGCATTCAAGTCGTTTTGCATTCAAAACGCGAGCAAATCTTGTAAACCGCTGCTCGTTTTGGTATTCAGCGGGTGCGGGTATTTGGCTCGGTGGCGCGTGGAACAGATGATGAACAGAGCGATGTGGACTTTCTGGTGGAACTAGCGCCCGACCGCAGTTTGCTCGACCTGGGGGGTTTCCTCTACGAAATGCGTTCTCTGCTAGGTACGAATGTAGATATGGTGACTGAAAAGGGGCTACGAAAACGGATTCGCGAAAAGGTCTTGGCTAAGGCGGTAGATGTATGAGGGATGACCGCGAACGCTTGAGCGACATTGCGGTATGATTGGGATGCGGCATGTGTTAGTGCATGGCTATTTCGAAATTGATTTGGCTTTCTCATCAGCCTTTCGATCGCCGCTGAAAGCGCTCCTTCCGAAGCCCTATCCAGCGAACCCAGGCGGCTGTAGCTGTAGGGATTGCCTAAAAAGGACCTAAGCCAATTACCACCGCAATCCCCAAAAACACCACCGAGGCAAGCCCAATCCCCAGCCATAAGCTGGCCGTCCAACGGATCCAGCGTGGGTAGCTGACCACCGTCAAGCCGAGGCAGATCAGCAGCACCGGATTGGTCGGATAAGCCAGATTCGAGAAGCCATCTCCAAAGCAATACGCTGTCACGGTTACCTGACGGGTGACTCCCAACAAATCTGCCAGCGGCAACAGAATGGGCATCACCAACAACGCCTTTGCCGAGCCAGAAGCGATAAAGAACTCCAACAGCAAGGCTAACCCATACACCCATAGCGCTGCTGCAAAAGGCGACAAATTGCCTAAAGATTGCGAAGCCTGATACAGAATCGTATCCATCACTTTCCCCTGGGCAACGATAAACTTTACGCTGGCCGCCATTAAAATCAACGGAATCCCAGGTGCAATGCCACCCAATCCCTCGCTCAGGGCAACGCGGACGGTCTTCCATCCCACCCCACTGCTCATCCCCGCCGAGATAGCCCCAACCAGGAAGAGCAATCCAACCAGCGGCAGGCTGAAATCACTCAAAGCTGGCACAATCGGCGCCGCGATCAAGACCAGTAAAATGAAAACCAGAAAAACGCCAAAAACAGCCAGGGCGGCGCCTAGGCGGGGAGCCATCGCCTGTAACTGAGTGAGATCAACGGATTGGAAGCGCTGGCGAAAGCCTTGATCCTCCTGATACGTCAGAGAGGTCTGAGGCTGGCGGTCGATTCTTCTGGCATAGCGGAACAAGAAGAAGAGGAATATCCCATACATGGATAAGAAAACAATGGCACGGAAACCGGCGCCAGAAAAAGGAGGTAATTCAGCAATGCGTTGGGCGACCCCAATGGTGAAAGGGTTGGTAATTGCAGCCGAGAAGCCAAGATTGGTTGCCAGGATGCTCATACCCAGGCCGACCAGCGAATCCCAGCCCAACAGATAAGCCAGCGCGACCATCAAGGGCACCAGTGGCACCACCTCCTCAAAAATGCCAAAAAACGCTCCCAGACTCATAAAGAAAAACGAAATCAAAGCCAGGAGCAGATACTTCTGGTTTTGAAAACGCCCAATCAACCGCCCTAACCCCGCTTGAAGGATGCCGCACTTATCCAACACCGCAAAGCCGCTGCCAACCATCAAAATAAAGACCAGAATCACGATCAAAGTCAATTGATCCGGTCCACCCAAGACTTCAATTGGCGCCAGAAACCAGCGCCAGAAAGGATAAGCGGGACGTTCGATCTGGCGATAGGATTGGGGATCAATCACCTGGCGACCCTCGACCACAATCCGCTGATATTCGCCGGCCGGCAGGATCAGGGTTAAGAGGCCTGCAGTCAGCATCATAACAACCAGGATCAAAGCTGATTGGATAAATGCGCGGCGGCTGATCTGTGCGCCTGCTTTCTCGTTCATATCCTTATCCTCCTCAGGCAATCGTTTCCAAGCAATCCCAGGGCAAGAACTTTGCCATCCCGAAGATGCCCTTGATCATGACCCTCCTGAGCCGGCATCTTTGAGTGAGAAGAGAATGCCTCGGAAGATCATCTACCAAAGATTATAACATCCTAAGAGAAGTCAAGCGCCTGTGCTATAATCACCCTTCGAGGTAATGAGCATGTTGAGAAGGTTTGTGACACTTTTCGGGGGCGACCCCAATAAAAAGGAATTAGAAAAATACGCTCAGGCTGTCGCTCAAATCAATGCCTTGGAAAAGGAATTTGAGGCTTTGAGCGATGAGGCGTTGGCAGCCAAAACTGTGGAGTTTCGCCAGCGGTTGAAAGAAGGCGAAACGCTGGATGATCTATTGCCAGAAGCCTTTGCAGCGGTTCGCGAAGCCAGCAAACGCACCATTGGTTTGCGCCATTACGACGTCCAACTGATCGGTGGGATCGTCTTACATCAGGGCAAGATCGCCGAGATGCGCACCGGCGAAGGAAAGACGCTGGTTGCCACCCTGCCTCTCTATTTGAATGCCCTGACCGGTCGGGGAGTGCACCTGGTGACGGTCAACGATTATCTTGCCCGGCGCGATGCCCGCTGGATGGGGCCAATCTACCATGCCTTGGGAATCTCGGTGGGTGTGCTCCAAATGGCTGCCCGCACCGAAAACGGCAAGAAAGCGTTTCTCGTCGATCTAGAACGCACCTCGCCACACGAGGATCAACACCAACTGCGCATGGTGCTGCGCGCCGAGGCCTACGCGGCCGACATCGTTTACGGGACCAATAGCGAGTTCGGTTTCGACTACCTGCGCGATAACATGGCCTGGAGCCTGGAGGAGCGAGTCCAGCGCGGCCATTATTACGCCATTGTAGACGAGGTGGATAACATTCTGATCGATGAAGCCCGCACGCCGCTGATCATCTCTGGGCCGGCTTCCGAAGATGTGGAATGGTACACTCGCATGGCACAGGTGGTGCGCGCCCTTCGCCCAGAAGACTACGAGGTAAATGAACGCGACCGAACTGTGTCACTCACCGAAATCGGCGAGGCGCATGTCGAGGAGTTGCTCGGCATGCCCCTTCGTGACCCAGATCGCCCCGAGGATGTCACACCCGAACAAGCACGCTTGCTTGGCTATCTGGAGCAAGCCTTACGCGCCCAGTTCTTGTTCCATCGCAACAAGGATTATCTGGTTCAGGGTGGCAAGGTGGTTATCATTGACGAATTCACTGGCCGGCTGATGCCCGGCCGACGCTGGTCGGATGGCCTGCATCAGGCTGTGGAAGCTAAAGAAGGTGTGCGTGTGCAACCCGAAAACGTCACTTATGCCACCATCACCATCCAGAATTACTTTCGCATGTACGAAAAGCTGGCTGGCATGAGTGGTACTGCAGTCACCGAAGCCGAAGAATTTGACAAGATTTACAAACTGGGTGTTCTTGCCATCCCTACCAACCTCGAGTACCACGCCATGCAACCCGAATCGGGCCTAGTGGAACTGGAAGCCAAAGACGAATGGGGGTATAAGGTTCGCTATTATGCGCGCAAAGACGATCCTGAAAAAAAGCCGCTGTATTGGAAACGCAAAGATTACCCGGATGTCGTCTATCGCACCCAGGAAGCCAAAATTCGCGCCATCATGCAGGAGATCATGCAAAATCACGCCCGCGGCCGGCCGCTGCTGGTCGGCACAACTTCGGTCGAGATGTCCGAACGTCTGTCCGCTCGCCTGCGCGCCGAACCTATGCGCCGCCTTGCCCAAGTGCTGCTCTTGCGGAAGACCTGGTTCGAGAAAAACAACCGCGAAGAAGACGGGCGTCAGATTCCCGAATTGCTCTTCCTGAATGAGCCGCTCGAAAAGCTCGATCTGACCCAAATGCGCAAACTGGCTCGCGAACTGGACATCCCCTTTAACCCCGAAGAACCGGGCAACCTTTCCCGTTTGCGCCAGATTTTGTATCTTGAACCAGAAGATGAGCAACGCCTGTTAGCGATCTTGCAAGGGGGCATCCCCCATCAGGTGCTGAACGCCCGCAAACATACCGAAGAGAGCCAGATTATCGCCGGGGCAGGCGCTTTTGGCGCAGTGACCATTGCTACCAACATGGCCGGGCGCGGGGTCGATATTAAGTTAGGCGGCGAACTCAAAGAAGAAACCATCGCTGCGGTGCATCGCGTCTTACGCCGCGCCGGGTACAGCGATCCATTTGAGATGTCGCTTCAGGAGCGCCGCGAGGCATTGCTGAAACTTGATCCCGCCGAGTATGGGATTTATGATCTTCAGGTGAACGATTTTCTACGTTACATGGAAGAAATGGAAAAGGTGCGGGCGCTGGGCGGTTTGCACGTCATCGGCTCGGAACGCCATGAAGCCCGGCGCATTGACAACCAGTTACGCGGTCGCGCCGCCCGACAGGGAGACCCAGGCTCGTCGCGCTTTTATCTCTCCATGGAAGATGAGCTCTTGCGCCTGTTTGGCGGCGAGCAAGCAGATGCCCTAATGCAACGCTTTAAGATGGACGATGCTCTGCCACTCGAAATGAACCTAGTCAGCCGCCTGATCGAACAGTCCCAAACGCGAGTCGAAGGGGCTAACTTTGATATCCGCAAGCATCTTCTCGAATACGATGATGTCCTGAACAACCAACGCCTGACCATTTACAAACAACGCGATCGCATTTTTACCAAGGAAGACCTGCACGATGACGTCACCGAAATGTTACAAACCGAAATCTCGCGCCGTGTACCCGAAGCGCTCCGTCAAGAAGGAGGTCCTTGGCGGTTGCTATCCTGGTTAGAGCAGGTTCAACCGCCTTTTTCGATCAACCATCACATTTTCCCCTCCTTTACGTTGAAACTCATCGCCGAGGAATTGATTGACACGCATGCGACCAGATTGAACGGGAACGTCGCTCTGCCGGTTTCGAGCCTGAAACCCGCCCTTCTGTCCGTAGCGCGCGCTGCCCTGGAAGCTGAGGATGAACATCTGCGGCGCTTGATCGGTGAGCTTTTAGAGCAAACCCGGCAACGGTATGAAAGCCAGCTCGATGAACGGTTTGAAGCCATTGAGGCCTTCCTCAGCGGGCTGGAGGACACTCAAGAGGCAGAAGAAGACCAGCGCAACCCGCGTCAAATCGTTGAGGAACTCAACAGCGTCGCCCGGCTACCGATTAAACTCTCCACCGAGCAGCTTCGCCTTCTAAAAGAAGACCCTCTGGAGCTTGAAGATGCCCTAAAAGCTCAGGTACAGGATGCCATCTGGAATCAAACCATCTTGCGACTGAGTGGCGCGATTGCTCGCCGCCTGCAAGATGAAAGCGCATTGAAGAGCGTCCTTGCGACGGCGCAATCCTGGGATGAGCTGGAAGAGAAACTGTATGAGTTTATTGACCTGACCCTTGCCAATCGGCGGCAACAATGGTTGGGCAAAGCGGAGAATGGCTCACAAGGCGCCATCGGGCGTGATCTCGATGCATTCCTCGGTAAGGCTGAGGGGTATCTCGAGCCAGCGGCTGTCGTTCATTTGCTGCTCCTCATGGCGCAAAGCCAACAAACGATCTTCGACAAGCGTACGCACCGCCGTATACAAGTGGTAACCCCGCGCTTGAACTACGTCTATCTGGCTGCCGGTTACCTGGAAGGACTTTCGCCACAAGTGGTCGCCCAACAGGTTTTAGCACATCTGGAAGAAGCACAACAGGCAAATCGGATGATTCTGGGGCTGGAGGAATTTAAAAAGATCGCCTCGAATCGTTTAGAAGACCTGGACTCTTCCACCCGCGAGGCGGTCCGCAAGGCAATCGGCGACGAAGTTTACGAGAAAGCACGCCTTGCGCCGATGCAAAATCTCCCTGAAGCAACGCAAGAAGCCATTATTGCCGAACTAGGCCGCCGCGCCCTGACGGTGATCTACCGCCAGTTGTTGCTGGGCGTGATCTCCGAGCTATGGGTGGATTATCTTACCCAAATGGAAGCTTTGCGCGTCTCGATCGGGTTAGAAGCGTATGCGCAACGCGATCCGCTGGTGCAATACAAATCTCGCGCTTCTGCCTTGTTCCAGGAGTTAATTCAAAACATGCGTTTGGGCGTGATTTCGCGTATGTTCACGTATCGCCCGCGCCAGATCAGCGTGGTTCAAACCCCCGAACGCGACGCTGTACCGCCAGATCAGGAGCCTGTTCCGCAAGTGGCTGAGGGCAAAGAGAAGGAGGCACCTATTGCAACCGCCGATCAAAAGAAAACCGCGCCGCAAAAAAGCGACTCTGGGTCAAAGAAGAAACGGCGGCGACATCGTTAACCGCCGTACATTTTGGTTTCCCATTCGCGAACCGAATCCCGCAGGACGGCCTGGATTTCAGCGTCAGGCACATCCTCTACCGTAGCGTACTGATTCAGGCCAACCATAACCACCATGCCTTTATTGGGCAACTCCAGCAAACGAATGCCGCGCTGTTGCCACCCTTTTTCTTGCAATCTTCGCTGCAAGATTTCATCCACTTGCATGGCAATGCTTTTAGGGGGCTCGCTGACCCTCACCTTGGGTTGCACAGCTTGGGCAAGCCAATCGATGATTCCCGGCCTGGCCGGGGATGCATCACCAGACGCCAGGACACTCGCCTCGGGCGCCTCCGAAAAAAGGACAGCATCTTGCGCAGGCAGACTCTTTGCTGGTTGCGCAGGCGGTAGGGATTCAGGTGCCGCAGCCTCTGGGGAGGTAGCCTGGTTGGGTTTTGCCAGCGGAACAGGCTCCAAATCGAGCCACCTGCCCAAGGCTTGAAAGAGCAAGACCAGTCGGCGCTGTTCAGGCTCCTTGAGCAAATGGGGGGCTTTGATGGTCTTTCCATCCATCTCAAGGACAAACTGCCGTACTTGTCGATCCGTATAGAAACCGATGTGGTAATCCAGTCCTTTTTGTTGCGCTTCGGGTGGGGGTTTAGCAGCCTTGCTGCTGAAGATGCTCCCCAGCAGATAGCCAATCAGCACCGCGATGGCAACACAAATCACTGCCAGCAGAATCAGTACAGAGATATCCATCAAATCCTCTATCTCTCATTATAGCGGATAAGAGCGAATTGATTCTTACAATTTTGTTGGGTGCACCTCATCGTAAGAAAGGGTGTACACGCAAATCCAGTTTCTTTCAACGCCCCCAACTCAATCGCCGGCAGAGATAGCCTAAGTTTGGTATCTCAACTACTCGTTGCCTCCTTAATCGCTTTTTGTAAGGCGCGCTCCAGTTCAGCATCTGCGCCAGGTGGCAGTTCGATCGGTGCGGCTTTGGCAAGAATCTCCAATACTTTTTCGTGCGCCACCTGATCCACGGTTTTCCCACCCGCCTTAAGCCATTCATCGACCGTCTGCCGCTTGAAGAGCACCGGGAAGAATAACTCTTTGCGGAAATAGCGGCTCGTGTGCGGATGCCCCAGGAAACTACCTCCATATCCTACCTGGCGAATCACCTCAACCGCTAGCGTGTCTGCGTTGACCTCAAAGCCCTGGAGGATGCGTTTGATATGCCGGATGATCTCATCGCAGATCAGCGCCATTTCCGGCGAGCCATACTGTCCGAAACACAGTGTGCCGTTTGCCTGACACATCGTCATCCCTGCCAGGCTGACCAGGAGCAAGGTCAGGGTGGCTTCGGCTGCCGCTTCGGCGTCTGGCAACTTCGCTTCCACACCACCGCCCAGCCCATAAATCGGCAGGCCATAACGTTTGGCAAGTTGTACCATGGCGACCTTGCCTAAATCTTGTTCAGGGCTGCCATAGGTCACCTGGGTCGTACGCATATCAAAGACATCGGTATCCGGTTTCAAAACCACTTTGGCGCCTGGTTGGACAAGCTGGGTCAGCACAACGCCAAAGAGAACTTCCGCATTGGTCAAGGCAACGGTGCCAGCAACAGTCGCCGGACCTGTTGCGCCCATCAACGGTCCAGGTGAATACAGGATGGGGATACCAGCGTGGACGGCATCAATGAGTCCTTCGTTCATTACCGCGATTTTCAGGGGAGTGATCGGAGTGACAATTCCCAAGGCGCAGGGTTTTTCACGCAAGGCGCTTTCCCCACCGCTGGCGGCCGCTACCATTGCCAGAAGACTTTGGGTAAAAGGTCGCTCTAAAATATTGATCACGGTAGGTTTGGTGGTATTGCGCAAGATGGCATCAAAATCGTGGAAGAAAATGGTCGAAGTGGGCATGTCTCCCGACATGCACAGGGTTTGCACAAAATCAATGTTTTCCAAAGCATGGCCCACCCGCGTATTGTTGATCATGTCTTGCTTGGTTGGCTGGCGTGGTCGGCGGGCTTCATAATCCCAAAACAGCGGCTCGGAGGTGCCACCCATGCCATAATAAACCCGACCCAACTCAATCTGCAGATCCATGGCAGGATCGTTGCGCCCGTAAAGGATAAAGGACTTCGGCGCTTGCTCAATTGCCCAAGCTACCAGTTCGGGAGGAACGTGAATGGAGCGCGTTTCCCGATTGACTTTTGCGCCTCCCTTTTCAAAGATGTCCAGAAAAATATCCGACTCGCTGTAGATACCGGGCTCCATCAAAAGGTCTAAGGAAGCCTGATAGATGCGTTCGAGTTCAGCTTCCGAGAGAAGGGTCAAATTGCCAGCTTTGGCTCCAGTTTTCATGGCAAACTCCTTGAAGGTTTTATTCCGGGTTTCTTTTTTGGGGTGGCGGAGCGATGGAGGCTCGCAAAACAAGTTCGAAGCTAATCTGGCGCAGGTAGGGCTGCGGCAGCTCTCCATCTTCGCCGCGAATGCGGCGGAGCAGCAAATCGACACACGCCTGTGCGAGGTGCGTATGGCTGGTCGCCACCGCGGTGATTGGCGGTTGGGAAAAAGAAAACCAATCCAGATCATCAAAGCAAATTAAGGAAATATGGCGGGGAATTTCAATCCCTTGCGTCCGCAGCGTCTTGATCACGCCTGGCATAATGGCATTGCTGGCGACGAAGAGAGCAGTCGGCCGCGGTTGCAGGTTCAACAATTCGGCGGCTGCTCTTGCCCCCCACTCGCTGCGCAAAGCACCCAGACGCACACAGCACTCCTCGGCTGGGACTCCAGCCTCCTTCATTGCCTGCAAAAAGCCCTGCCAGCGGTCGTAGTTACTGCTGTAGCAGATATCGCCACCAATGTAGCCAATACGCGTGTGTCCGGCTCTGAGCAATTCCTGGGTAGCTGCCTTAGCGCCCCTAAAGTCCTCAAAAACGATGGCATCCAAACGACTGCCTTTGATTTGCCGCACGATACAAACCGTGGGGATATTTTGCGAATAAAGATGATTTAATAAGTCTGAGTCTGGCGCAGTGGGCACCCAGATCAAGCCATCTACATCATGCCCGATTAATTTTTGCAGGGCAGTGCGCTCGATTTCCACATCATCGCGGGTCGAAGACAGCAAAAGTTGAAAGCCTTCCTGATTGAGCAACAGGCTAATCTGATCGGCTAAGGCAGTGTAATACGCGTTTAGGAGATTTGGGATGATCAAGCCAATGGTGCGACTATAGCGTTGACGCAACGCTTTTGCCCGCAAATTGGGCTGATAATTGAGGCTTCGCACAGCTTCCAAAACCCTGCGGCGGCTTTCTTCTGAAACATAGCCGGTGTTGTTGAGAACCCGCGAGACGGTAGCAATCGAGGTTTCGGCCGCTTTGGCAACTTCGCGCAGCCCGACTCGCTTCCGCACATTAGGAGAAGATCCATTTTCCTGGTTCAAGCTGATTTCCTCCCCGTGGAAGAGGCATCGCCAGGTTCGGTTTGACTTCCACCTGGCAGCCATTCCCTTTCTTCCAGTTTTTGAGCAATCCAGGCAACCCGTTCAATTGAGTTGTGAGGCATAAATAGATCAACCACGCCCAGCAGGATCGGTCGATCGATTTGATCCAAGAGGTCCTCAATTGCTCGCTCAAATTCCTCTTGTGAGGTTTGGTCTTCGAGCCACGGTGAGGGAATGGCGCCCCAAATCATGGGCCCCGGTGTAAAAGCTTGCCAGGCCTCTGCAAAAGTACAACTAGTCAGCGGTTGCGGCGAAAATGACTCACAGACATCCAGTCCGCACTCGGGCAACAAAGATAATAATGGACGCAGTTCGCCATCGGTATGACTGCCGACTTTCTTCCCCTGTTGATGCAGGATTTCGGTGTACTTTTGGTACGCCTCTAAACAATAGCGGCGAAAGAGCGGCGGGCTGGTCATTACCCCATGCAGATTATCGGGGAATTCGACATAGGGTATCCCGTCCGGATGCCCTGCGTCCAGGGGCGCTAAACGGGGTAAGATATCCATCAGTTGCTCATCTAACAGATGAAGCAGTCGTTCAACCCGTTCTCGCTCATAGTGAAGAGCTTTGAAGGTGTTGATCTCCCCTAAATATTCCAGGAGAACCTGTTGGAAGGGAATGCGTTGTAAGAGCGGCACAACCAAACCGTTCTCACCAATTTGATCCTGCCAGCTCCGGACGGTGTTAAACAACGGGACGAACTCCATGCGCTCGATGATCACTTCGACAATCGCATAGTCTTCGGGCTGGGAGATCAGATGCTTCTGGAGGTAGGGGTCTAAGCCATTCAGCACATGCTCTTCCAGCAATCCATGTCTCAGATGCAGGGTGCCTTGCGGGGTAATCAAATCGGTTTCGGTTATGCCTGGCTTGGTGGTTGAAACGATATCCCAAAAACTGGGGAAATTTTCAATCACGGGTTCATATTCCGCGTAAAAGGGCTCACCATCAAACCGGGCGCGCACCTCTACACCGCGTAAGCGAAAAGCATAGGCGTTGACAAACTTCAAACGGCCAACTCCCACCTCGCAATGCAAACGATCCAGATCCCAATCAGCCATGTGGGCCGGTAAGGTTTGGGTGCGTTGATGGCTACGATGCCAGGCTTCCAGACGGGTGATGAAAGGCAAGCGAGGTGGCATCTCGCCGCGTAAAGCCATCCAGGCTCGTTGGCGTTGGCTGAGTTCAGCAGCGATCACTTGACCGCTCCACCGGTCAACCCGCGAATAAAGTACCGCTGCCCGAACATATAGACAATCACAATGGGGATGGTGGCAATCAACAGCCCCGCCATGGTGGCTGGAATGTCCACATAGTTGCGCGAGCGCAAAGCAGCAATCCCCACCATCAGCGTCTTCAGCTCGTCTTTCTGCATAAACACCAGGGCAATCAGCAATTCATTCCACACCCAGAGGGCATTGACCACGATTAATGTGATGAGAGCCGGCGCCGAGAGAGGCATCATAATGTTCCAGAAGACGCGCAGGCTGGAACAACCGTCGATTCGGGCCGCTTCAATGATTTCCCTTGGGATGGTGCGGAAGAAATTGGTCATCAAGTAGATCGAGAAGGGTAAAAGCAAGCCGGTATAGATCAGGATGGTGCCGTGATAGGTGTTGACCAGCTTCCAGCGCACCATGGCAACAAACAGAGGCACAATCATCACCACCGGCGGAACCACCATCAAAGACAGGATAATATTGAATAAGGTGCGCTTTCCATAAAATTCCATTCGGGCAAAGGCATAAGCTGCCAGACAGGCAATGATTAAGGACACAAAAACCGATCCCACCGTCAGGATCGAACTGTTGGCAAAGCGAATAAAGAACTTTTCTCCCGCCAGGGCGGTATTAAAATTTGCCCAATACAAAGATTGGGGCAAGCCCCACTTATCCTCAATATACTCGAAGCGCGTCTTGAAGGCTGAGACAATCATAAAATATACTGGGAACAGCGACAAGAGCGTTGCGCCGATCACCAGAGCTTGGCGAATGAAACTGCCAAAGATTCCCAAAATTCGGTCGGAGGTTTTCATGACAGCTCCTCCAGGGTCACCGAACGTTCGCGTAAGCGTAACTCGAGGAAGATGAAAATGCCCGTGACCAAGAGCAAGATCACCGATACCGCAGAAGCGATATTCATCTGGTTATAGCGAAAACCGGTTAGATAGATAAATAATTCCGTGACCATCGTCGAATTGCCAGGGCCGCCTCCGGTCATCACATACACATACCCAAACACCCACGATAGAATGGTGATGATGGAAACAATGGTAAAGAATTCAATGGTGGTCGCTAATTGAGGTAGGGTAATATGCCATTGCAAACGCCACCAGTTGGCGCCGTCGATCTTGGCGGCATCGTACAATTCCTCCTCCACCGACATCAGGCGCGCCAGGAAAAGCACAATCCCAAATCCAACCTCTTTCCACACAATGACAAACATCAGGGTTGGCAAAGCCAGTTTGGTGCTTCCCAGCCAATCCAGAATAAATCTCTCCAAACCGATGACCTTCAGAAAATCGTTGAGCACACCACTTAACTGGAAGATATAGGAGAAGATCAAACCAACCACGGTAATCGGTAAGAGGTAGGGCAGGAAGAGGGTGGTGCGATAAAACTGCCAACCGCGAATGCGATCAAAAAGAAAAATTGCCAGGATCAGGGCAATCAAAACCATAATCGGTACGCTAATCAAGAGGGTCAAATTATTGCGCACCGCCCGCAAGAAGACCTCATCCTTGAAAATCGTCTGATAATTGGTCAGCCCAACAAACAGCATTTCCCCTTGAAACGGACGCTGAAAGCTCAAAGTCACCAATCGCACAATGGGAAAGGCAAAAATCATGCCAATCACAATCAGGGCGGGGGCAAGGAAGAGATAGGGTTCAATTTGGCGGAGAAGTTTATAGCGACGGCTGACACCCAGAGACATTTTGAGACTCCACTCGTATGGCGAATTGTTCGCCTGGGCTGAGCGCAGGTTACGAAAACACCACCTGCGCCCAGCAACCATTTCACTGAAGAAGTTTCGTAACTATTTCTTATACCAATTGATAAAATGTTGCAATTGATCTGGATTCTGTTCGCGCCATTTCTGGATGACCTCTTCAGTCAGTTGCGCCAACTCGGCGGGGGTTTTATCGCCGGCAAAGAGCAATTGCGTTCCTGCAAAGAAAGCTTGTTCATCCAACATGCTGGGGATGAAGTTCTCCAGGTTTGGACCGGCGGATTGAACAACCCACTCAAAGATCTTCTTCAGGATCGGCTGATCAATTTGAGTGGTATCGAAGCGATCATCAGCCGGCAAGACACCGGTGTACTTAAACCAGGCGTTCAAGCGATCGGGGGTGTGGGTGAACATCAAGAAATCGGCGGCTTCTTTTTTATGTTTAGACCAGGAGGTAATCCCCAATCCCTGAGCAGTGACTACATAGGTGTCGGCCAGTTTTCCTGAACCGTATTTGGGCACGCGCATGACACCCATGTTATTCCATCCGATGATCTCAGCCCATCCTTTCAAAAAGGTGTCATTGCCGAAGATCATCGCCGACTTGCCTTGCACGAATTGGTCCTGACCTTGTTGGTAGTCAACCGAGTTAATGTCGGCGTTCCAACACTTGGCCTCTTTGAGCTGATGTAGGCGCTCCCACCATTCAGCGTAAGCTGGATCGGTGAATTTGGCTTCTCCAATGGAGGCTTTCATGAAATCTTTTTCGCTGTCCAGGTTCTGGCGACCGAGAATTGAAAAGAGCCAGCCGCCAAACCAGCCATCCTTTAGACCACCGGAAATGGGCGTCACCCCAATGGCATTTAATTTGTCACAGGCTGCAATGAGCTCGTCCCAGGTGTCCGGCAGGTCGTTCAGATCAATGCCAGCCTTTTCAAACAAGGTCGGGTTATAAACCATTGGGTTACCGGAGAGATACCAGCCCATCCCCCACAATTTGCCGTCATAGGTGCGCTCGAAGTTGTTAATATAGTGAGCACGCTCTTCGGCAGGAATGAGATCATCTAAGGGCACTAAAGCCCCATTCCAGGCGAATTCCAACGTCCATACACCCCCCCAGAAATACTGGATATCCGGGCCCTGCTGAGCGGCCGCTGCGGACTGAAAAGCCGGGATGAGCGAGTCGGTCGATTGCAAGACGGCTTCAATGGTTACATTGGGATGCAGTTTTTGATACTCGGCGATGGTTTCGTCCAACCATTGCTGCGCCCCGGGCGCTTCTTGTTCGCCCCACCACCAGATGACCAGCTTGACTGGTTCGGCTTGGGCGGGCTGAGCAGGCGCTTCGGTAGCTGCCGGCTGCTGCGGCTCGGCGGGAGGCGGCGTAGCGGGCTGAGCGCAAGCGGCAAGGATGCTGACCAGGATCAGCATAACGAAAAGAAAGCGCGTTATCTTCATGGTTTTCTCCTCTCTAGGGTGACAAAAATGGAAAACGGGTAGGCTCATCAGGCATTTACTTCGGACAGTAAACGTTTACACATCATCATAGCATGAAAACAGGCTCTTGTCAAGCAAAGTTTGGTTAAATTTTTTTTGCAACTAAACTCCCTATTCCGTAGCCTGAAGTCCTCTCCGCACCGACCTGCGCCAGGGCAACTGGTGTTTGCTTATATTTTGTCTTTTGCCATGACACCTGCTGGACTTCGGCATCCTCCCAAGGAGAAAACGCTTCTAAAGGAAAACTCTCGTGTTATAATCCTCATCCAATGAGGTCGCAATGAACCAAGAAAGTCCTCAATCCCTTCGAATAAATTCCAATACGGTAACTTTCTATCTCACTAGAACATATCCAGCCAGATCACCTTGAAACCAAACCTTCCTTACCGACTCGAATTTCTCACTCCAGACCAGGTCCAACAGGTCCATCAAACTGTGCTCCGCGTTCTGGCAGAAGTAGGCGTGCGGGTAGACTGGCTACCGGCCCTCGAAATTTTCGCTGCCAATGGCTGCAAAGTAAATTTCGATCAGAGTGTGGTTTTTATCCCCCAAGACGTTCTCGAACGCGCGCTGAGCACGGCGCCCTCCCAGTTTCAACTCCATGCCCGCAACCCTCAGCAAATGATTACCGTCACTCTAGACGATGTCTACACCATTGCCGGCTCTTCGGCGCTCAACGTCCTGGATTTAGAGGGCAACCATCGTCCCGCAACCCTGCAAGATCTGCGCGATTTTACGCGCCTGATTGACGCCCTCCCCCTAGCTGACATCATGCACGCCATGGTCATCCCGCAGGATATCCCTCAACCCGGTTTTGACCGCGTTTTGTTTGCTACCATCCTGGAAAACAGCAGCAAACATTACTACTCGCAAGGCGAAGGTGGACAAAGCGTTTACGATCAAGTCCAGATGGCAAGCATCATCCAGAACGGCAGCGAAGCGGTGCGCCAGGCGCCAATCTTCAGCCTGGTTACCTGCCTCACCTCGCCGCTCATTCATCCTGCCGAACGTGTGCAAGAGATGATTGCCTGCACCGAATGTGGCATCCCGCTCTGGCTGGAAGCCACCAATATGATGGGAGCAACCGCACCGGTCACCATTGCCGGCGCCCTGGTCGAACACACCGCCAACATGTTAGCCGCCCTGACCTTCGTCCAGCTTCTCCGCCCGGGTCATCCCTGCATCGTTGGGATCGCTTCCGGCGGCCTCAACATGCGCACGGGCACCTATGTCGGTGCCTCCCCCGAAGCTACCCTCCTGCATGTCGCCAGCGTGCAAATGGCGCGCTTTTACGGCTTGCCCTTCGAGGGCAGCTCTGGCCTGGATGCTTGCCTGCCCGATGCCCAAGCCGCCTACGAACGGGCGCTCCAAGACATTCCCTATGTTCTGGCAGGGATGAATTTTATTCACCTAGCCTTTGGAATGATGAATCAGTTGCTCACTTCCAGCTACGAACAGGCTGTCATCGATTACGAAATCCTGGCTGCAGCCTATCGTCTGGCAGAGGGTTTTGAAGTTGACGAAGAGACGCTAGCATTTGACCAGATTCGGCAAGCCGGGCATGGCGGACAATTCCTGACCCACCCCTACACCCTGCGTCGCTTCAAAGAGCACCAGTGGCAACCGCGCCTGACCAGCCGCCTGGAATGGACTCAGTTTCAACGTCAACTGGGTGGGGCAGACCTGCGTCAGCGCGCCAACCAGTTTGCCCGTGAGCTTCTCGCTTCCCACCAACCGCTTCCACTGGAAGAAAAGCAAGCCCAGGAACTCTGGCGCATGGCTCGGTCTTTTCAAGAGGCAGCCCTGCAGAGCCGTTGATGCCGTCAGCAGCATGACATCCCGGGTAAATGACAGTCCTTCCAACGAGTCCACCGAGGACACAGAGCCACCTGTAAAAAACTCTCCGAGTTCTCCGCGCACTCTCTGTGGTAAAAAAATCGTATCAGCTCTCGCTACCAGGCTTATCTCCCCACCGAGAGCACAGAGAGAACAGAGCCAAATAATCAGCGTGCCAACTAATGCACCCCTTCTTGCTAATTACCCCTCCAACACCCGAATCGTCAAACGGGTTTGCAGGCTCTCTCCTCCACCCAAAGAACGGGCTAAACCGGCTTGGACGGCTTGCGCCAGCGGATAGGGCGCGCTGGTGGGCTCCAGCCCGACCCCGTACACGCCAGTTAACGGCGGGAGTTCTGCGCCGCCATACGGCATCCAGAACATCACATACGGAAAGATTTCTTTCTCCCACTCAACTTTGAAGGACAGGTTCAAACGCGGATTGTACACGCGATATTCGCCGCCCACTAACTCCCACAACATCGCATCATCGTGACTGTGGGCTTCGGGTCCGGGAACCTGTTGCAAGTCAATCGTCGAGCCATCCCGTCCGAGGGCAAACGGCCAGGGGGAGTCCTGGCCTTCTGCCAGGCGGGCTGTTTGGGACTCATAAAGCACCGCTGGAGTTGTAATCCGCCTGGCAGGGATTTCAATGCGACAGCCATCTTCGATAAAATTACCACCAAGGACCAAATGCTGGCACCAGACAAAATCCCACCCTTGCCGATCGAGGTTGGTCACCCGCTCGGTAAGTTCCAAAGCGGGCTCTCCCTGGCGCAAGGTCAGTTCTCGCTCCAGGCGAAAGGGGGTAAGTTGACACTCCACCCAAAGGCGCACACGCACTTCTTCCTCTGTTGCCAGCACGACCTCATCCTGCCACGCCAACAAAGCCGCCTCGCCATGGAAAGGGATTTGTCGCCCACGATAGTGGCAGGGGTCGTTAATGTTCGGGAATAACACCTGCCAGCCGCCTTCATAGTTCTCCAAAAAATCCATCGGCGGCTGCGGGGACGGGGGCTTCAATCCCCAGGGCGTGTGCATCAGGAATTGCACACCGCTGGGGAGATGGCTGAGCTCATAAATGTCCGCCCCCTTCTGAGGTAAGACGACCATCCTTAAGCAGCCATTTTCCAGCTTCAAGGCACGGTGCCCGTTGAGCGTGATAACCTCAAGCATCCCAACGCCCTAGAAAGTGATTGTCAAGCCACCATCGACGGTGATGACCTGCCCGGTGATATAAGAGGCATCCGGTCCGGCGAGGAAGAAAAAGACTCCGGCCAACTCTTCGGGCATGCCCGCCCGCCGCAAAGGCAGGTGATGCCCTTCGACATAATTTTTCTTAAACCATTCCGAGTCCAGCTCATTGACACCATCCACAACGCTCATCGCCGTCCGCACAAAGCCCGGCGCGACCGCATTGACCAGGATGTTCTTTTCTGCCAGCTCTAACGCCAACCCCCGGCAGTACTGGTTGATGGCTGCTTTTGCCATGGCATATGAGCTGGAGCCGACCTCCGCTCGCTCGCCATGAATTGATGTGCAATGGATGATGCGTCCTCCGTCTTTCATCCATGGTACCGCCATGCGGGTCATGTAGACTGCGCCGTTGATCATAATATCAAAGGCTTTACGCCATTCTTCTAAAGGAGATTCAATCGCTTTGGCCGGAAAATACACCCCGGCGATATTGCACAAAGCATCTAATCGGCCCCATTTCTCGCCAATTGCCTTACCGATGGCTTCAGCAGTAGCCGGGTCACTGTAATCGCCCGGCACGACAAGATGTTCGCCAGGTGGAAAGGTCGCCACCAATTCGCGCAGGGTTTGCTCGCGGCGAGCAGTCACACACACCTCCCAGCCTTCTCGGGCAAAGCGTTGGGCTGTGGCTAAGCCTATGCCCGACGAAGCGCCGGTTACGACAACTTTTTTCCGATCCGTCATAGCTTCCTCCAAAAATCGTTTCTGGTTTGTTTTCCGATCTGTCAGTGTTGGTTTAGTGACCAAGATGGTGCGTCAGAACTTCACACCCATCCTGAGTAACCAGAACAACATCCTCTAAACGCACCCCCAACCCCTGGTCGGGCAGATATATGCCGGGTTCTATGGCGAAAACCATACCCGCCTGAAGGGTCAACTCGTTGTAAGGCACAATGCGCGGTTCCTCGTGATAGGTTACTCCCAACCCATGTCCACTGTGATGCGGATAGACCGGGTATCCATGTCTTTCGATGTGTTGGCGTAACATCGCATCCAAATCACGCGCTCTCACCCCGGGTTTAACCGCTTCCAAACCCTTCTCTAGAGTCTCCAAAACAACCTGCGTAACCTTTTTTTGATCGCCAGAAGGCTCACCAACAAAATGGGTGGCGGCATTGTCACCCCAATAACCATCCAGACGCGGCACAATATCCGCAATAAAAGGATCGCCCGCCTGCAACCGATAATTGCCGGGCAAGCCACCGATCTCGGCCGTGCGTGCCCCACCCACGAAATCGGCCAGCACAGGCAAACGCCCACCCACTTGATGTTCCAGGCCGGCCTTGAGCTGTCCCCAAAGCTCAATTTCGCTTAAACCGACCTGCAAGAGACGTTTGACAATCGCTTGAGCCACATCCGCAATCGCCAACGAAGCTCGAATCTTCTCGATTTCAACGGGAGATTTGACGGCGCGCAGGAACGGCAGCTCATTATCCACCAGCACCCATTGCGCTACAGGGATCGTGTCCATCAGAAGCGGAACCAGGCTGCCGGATAGAAAATTCACTTCCACTGCCACTTTGCCCTTAGAATTCTTGAGCGGCGCAATCAATTCTTTAAAAGCCTGGGCCTGATGATCAAAACCGAAGACCGGTTCCTCAATGGTGTAAGAGACATACTCGCGGGTTGGAATGCCCATCGCTTGCGCAGCCGGGGCTTCCATATCGGATAGTAAAAGGAGGAATTGTTCTTCCCACAAAAAGCCAATCGCCGACCCGCCTTCAAATGGGCTAGGGCCGGTCTGAATTGGAGGGGCATATCCCGTTAGCCAGGTAATGGTGGCCGGGTTGGTCAAAAGTGCTGCAGGGCAACCTTTTTCCTGTAGGGTTTCTTGAAGTCGAGCGAGGGAAATTTCGTTCATGAGGGCACTCTCCTGGTTGGATGAACAAAAGACAACGGCAAAAGCGTTCTGTAAACGATTACACAAACTATCATAGCATAGAACCTGCCCCCTGTCAATTCTGCGAATGTCATTTTTTCCGCCCATACCCTATTGACGCAGGCTTTTTTCTGTGATATAGTGAGATATGTAAACGTTCTCATATCGTTCTCTGGCTTTCCTTATGAAGGAGTTGACCATGACCAAACCAAATGTTCATGCTGTGCACCGCGACTGGGAGCGTCCTTTCCCACGCATCACCGCTGCCGAAGGCATTTACCTCTATGACGAACATGGCAATCGCTATATCGATGGTTCGGGAGGCTCTTCGGTTGTCACCTCGATTGGACATGGCGTGCACGAGATCGATCGAGCGATGTTCGAGCAAGCCCAAAAATTCTCTTTCTACCCTGCCCACGCCTTCAGCAACCAGCAATTCCTCGATCTGAGCGATCTGGTGGTCGAGTTAGCGCCAGGCAATTTACGAAACAATAGCCGCGTCTGGATCACCTGCACCGGTACGGATGCCAATGACGACGCCATCCGCCTCGCCCGTCAGTATTGGGTCGAGAGCGGCAAGCCGTCCAAATACCTCGTCATCGGGCGCTGGCAGGGCTTTCATGGGAACAATATCTACATTGCCAGCATTTCGGGCATCACCGCCAGGCGACGCATCTTCCAGCCCATGTTTACCGATTCCCCCCACCTTGCACCGGCCTTTTGCTATCGCTGTTATTTTGAGCAAACCTATCCCGAATGCAACTTGCTTTGTGCGCGTGCGCTCGAGTCGTTAATCTGTCAGCTTGGGCCGGAAAACGTAGCAGCCTTTATCGCCGAACCGGTGGTCGGCGCAGCCCTGGGTTGTGTGCCTGCCCCGCCAGGCTACTTTGAGAAGGTGCGCGAGATTTGCGACCGTTATGAGGTCCTTTTGATTATCGATGAGGTGATGACCGGCTGGGGACGCACCGGGGCTTTCTGGGGCATTGATCACTGGAACACCAGTCCGGATATCTTGACCACTGCCAAAGGCATGACCGGTGGTTATACCACCCTGTCTGCCGTGATTGCCCGCGATGACATTTGGGCGGTATTGGAGAAGAATCGCTCTCCCTTCAAATCCGGGCACACCTTGAATGCCAATGCCGTCTCCTGCGCCGGCGCAATTGCCGTCATCCGCTATATTCTCGATCACAACCTGACCGAAAACGCCCGTCAACGCGGCGAACAAGCCCTGCAAGGGTTACAACAACTGATGGAAAACCATCCCATTGTCGGCGATGTGCGCGGCAAGGGGTTAATGTTCGGCTTTGAGTTCGTCAAAGACCGCGCTACCAAAGAACCTTTCCCACCCGAACAACGAATCAGCTTACGCTTTGAACAAGCCGCCCTGAAACGTGGCTTGGTCACCTACCCTTGCTCTGGAACGGTCAATGGCATTGCCGGAGATATGATGCTCCTAGCCCCACCGTTGATTATCACTGCGTCTCAAATGGACGAAATGCTGAATATCCTCGACGATTCGCTCACCGAGCTCGAAAAGGAACTGCAATGATCCGTCTTGCCCTCGCCATCCAAACCCCCGAAGTGCCCAAAATCGTGCCGGTTGCCCTGTTGCAGGGCAGCTTTGAGGAAAAACTGCAAAAAGCCGCGGCTTTAGGTTATAACGGCGTAGAGATTATCAGCACAAACCCGGCTGAATTCGATCAACAGGCGCTCAAAGCTCAAATTCAAGCCCTGGGGTTACAGGTATCGGCTGTTGCCAGCGGTGGCATGGGATTTGCCGCCGGGCTTACCCTGTTGAACCCTAATCCCGAAATTGCTGCCCTGGCTTACCAGCGTCTGCTGGCGCTGATTGATTTTGCCCACTTTCTGGAAGCCGAGGTAGTAACCATCGGCACATTCCGCGGGCGAGCGGTAGGCGACAAGGCAACCTCTTTGCAAAAACTGGGTGAGATCTTGCAGACCGCCTGCGAGGTTGCTGCCCCGAAAGGGGTGCGCCTTGCCCTTGAACCCCTGAATCGCTTTGAGGGCGATTTGCTTCACACCGTCGCGGAAACGCTTGCCTTTATCGAGCAAGTCGGCCATCCAGCGCTTGGACTCTTAATCGACACCTTCCATGTCAACATCGAAGAAGCCTCTTACACCCAACCCTATCAACAAGCGCTTGCTGCCGGGCGATTGTTCTATGCCCATCTGGGCGACAACAACCGTCGCCCGCCGGGTCAAGGCTTGATCGATTTCAAAGCCATCCTCACCACCCTGTGTGAAGGAGGGTATCGGGGCTGGCTTTCTGCAGAGCTTCTACCCCTTCCGGATCCCGATCAAGCTGCTCGCTTGACGATCGAATATATTCGTCCGCTGCTTGGAGCTCTCTCATGCAATTGAGCTGTTTGCCGGTTTCTTTCTTTGACGAGATCCTTCAGGGGCGGATGTCCGTTGGCGATTGGGCAAGGCTAGGAAAAAGCCTCGGCTTAGATGCCATTGACATCAGCATCCTTTTCATCCCCAATCGCACCCTGGAACAGGCAAGCCAGATCCGAAAGGCGGTTGAACAGGCGGGAATGAACATCGCCATGATGACCAGCTATCCAGATTTCACCCACCCAAGCGAGCGACAACGCGAGGCCGAATTGCGCGCCGCCATCCACTCGGTTCAGCTTGCCGCAGAAGTGGGCGCCAGGTTGCTGCGGGTGACGGCCGGGCAAGCTCACCCCACAACCTCGCTTGAGGATGGTTGCCGCTGGGCAATCGAGGGATTGAATGCCTTAGTAGCTGAAACTGCCCACTGCGGGGTACAACTGGTGTACGAGAACCATGCCAAGCCGGGTGTCTGGCAATATACTGACTTCTCTCAACCGCCACAAATCTTCTTGCATATCCTGAACCACCTCGACCAGCGTATTCAGGTCAACTTCGATACGGCTAACGCCACCGCCTTCAGCCCTCAACCGCTCACCCTGCTCGAAACGGTACTCTCCCGTTTGGGCAGCATTCATGCTTCAGACACAGCCAAAATCGGCGCTTTAGAACACGTTCTGATTGGCAGCGGCAAAGTCGATTATGCGGCCATCTTTCGCTGTCTCCAAAACGCTGGCTGGGATGGTTGGATTTGCATCGAAGAAGCCTCCTATCAAGGCGAAGCGGGTGTTCGCCAAGCTGTTCAATTTATCCGTAACATATGGCAACAAACCTTATTGGAGAAAACTCAATGACCGACCACAAAACACTTCCCATTGAACCGACACTCTTAGTCGAAATGTATCGGCGGATGCTGACCATCCGCTTCTTCGAAGAAGCCATTTTTGATGTCTATCGCAAAGGCTGGATGCCCGGCCTGGCTCACCTCTCGGATGGTCAAGAGGCAACGCCGGTTGGTGTCTGCATGGCTTTACGCCCCGACGATACCATCACCAGTACCCATCGCGGCCACGGGCATATCATCGCCAAAGGAGGGCAGGTGGAGCCCATGATGGCCGAAGTGATGGGCAAAGTGACCGGCTATTGCCGCGGTAAGGGTGGTGAGATGCATATTGCCGACATCTCCCTGGGTATTTTAGGCGCCAACGGCATTGTCGGTGGCGGCCTAGGCATTGCCGCCGGCAGCGCCTTTACCGCCAAACGCGAAGGCAAAGGGCGGGTCAGTGTGGCTTTCTTCGGCGATGGCGCTGTCAATCAGGGGTTGTGGTATGAAACAGCCAATATGGCGGTTCTATGGAAACTGCCGTTAATCTATGTGTGCGAAAACAACCAGTATACGGAATTCACCCACTGGAAAAAACTGACCGCTGGCGAAGGCTTAGCTGCTCGAGCCAGAGCCATGGGGATGCCCGGCATAGAAGTTGATGGCAATGATGTAGTTGCTGTCTATCAGGCAGCTCGCCAACTGGTCGAGGCTGCCCGCCGGGGGGAAGGGCCGGCCACTCTGGTTTGCCATACCATCCGCTACGGCGGTCATCATGTGGGTGATCCGGGTACGGCTTACCGCACCAAAGAAGAAATGGACGAGTGGCGCAAGAAAGACTCAATCCAGCGTTGTGAAAGACTGCTGGTAGAGAGTGGCATCCTCTCGCCCCAGGAAATTGAAACGACCCGCAGTGAAATCGAGGCGCGCATTCAAAACGCCGTTCAACAAGCCCGCCAAGACCCATTCCCACCGGTAGAAGAGGTATCCGAACATGTCTACGCGTGAACTTACCTTTGCCCAAGCCATCCGCGAAGCGCTGGATGAGGAACTCGCTCGCGATGAAAAGATCGTCCTTTTTGGAGAAGACATTGGCGCCTGGGGAGGGGTCTTTCGCACCACTGAAGGGCTTTACGAAAAATATGGACCTGAACGGGTGATTGACACTCCCCTTAGCGAGGAGGGATATGTTGGCATGGCGGTTGGGATCGCCATGACGGGAATGCACCCGGTCCCCGAGATCATGTTCGGAGATTTTATCACCCTGGCGATGGACCAAATCGTCAATCAAGCAGCGAAAATGCGCTACATGACCGGCGGACAGGTAGCTGTACCCATCACCATTCGCGCCACCATGGGAGGCGGAAGGTCTTCCGGCGCTCAACACTCTCAATCCTGGCATGCCTGGTTCGCCCATGTCCCGGGACTGAAGGTGGTTGTCCCATCCACACCGTACGATGCCAAAGGTTTGCTGAAAAGCGCTTTACGTGAGCCAAACCCAGTGCTGTTTTTTGAAGACAAGGTGATGTATCATAAAATCAAGGGGCCTGTTCCAGAAGAGGAATACCTGATTCCATTTGGCGTTGCCGACATCAAGCGCGAAGGGCGAGATGTCACCATCATTGCCCTTTCACGGATGGTGCATACCGCTCTGGCAGCGGCTGAACAACTGGCGCAGGAAGGAATTTCTGCTGAGGTGATCGATCCCCGCACCCTCACGCCACTCGATGAAGACACCCTGATCCAATCGGTGTGTAAAACCGGCGGTGCTGTCATTGTTGACGAAGGGTATCAGCGGTTTGGTGTGACAGCAGAATTGGCAGCCGTGATCGCCAGGGGCGCTTTTGACTATCTGGACGCTCCAATTGAACGGGTAGCCGCCATGGATGTCCCCATTCCCTTTTCACCCCCCCTGGAATTTGCCACCATTCCCGATGAAGCGCGCATCATCCAGGCCGTCCATCGCGTTCTGGAGGGAAGACGACCGCAATGAACGCCACCCAACCCAATAGCGAAATCGTGATGCCGCGCATGGGCTTAACCATGGAGAGCGGCAGGTTTATCAAGTGGCTCAAGCAGGTCGGTGAAACCGTCCGCAGTGGTGAACCGCTCTTCGAGATCGAGACCGATAAATCGGTCGTTGAGGTTGAAGCCCTGGCGGATGGTATTCTGAGTCAAATCCTTGCCCAGCCTGGCGAGACCTATGCGGTGGGGGCAGTCTTGGGATATTTAAGCCTCCCTGGCGGCACAAGCCTAGCCCAAGCCGCTATCCAGCCTGAAAGCTCTACCCCCGCGAAGAGCCAGGCGCAGCCTTCAGGCACTGCCTCGTTTGCCACCCCTGCCAAACCAAAAGCCAGCCCGGCTGCCCGGCGCCTCGCCCGCCAACTGGGTGTGGATCTAGCCCAGGTCGTCGGCAGCGGGCCGCAGGGACGCATTGTAGTCTGGAATGTCCAAACCGCCGCCCAAAGCCTCCCTCTGCCAGCCCCTGCCTCAACGAGAGTGTCACCAGTCGCCCAACGGCTGGCGGCCGACCTTGGAGTCGATCTCCGTCAGGTGCAAGGCAGTGGACCTGGGGGTAGCATCACCCGGCAGGACGTCGAAATTGCCTACCAACGACAACAGGCTAAAACCGAGCCGCTTTCCCCGCCCTCACCCTTGGATACGGAAGGGATCGTCGAGCCGTTATCCCCCGTCCAACGGCGCATGGCGGAACGAATGACCCAAAGCTTCTCCAACGCCCCCCATTTCTACTTGCAAGCCGAGGTAGATGCACGCAACCTGGTCGCCTTGCGCCAGTCGCTCTTACAACCGCTTGAAAGCCGCTATGGGGTGCATCTGACCTTTACCGATCTGCTGATTTACTTCACCGCCCGCTTGCTCCCTCGCCATCCTCTGCTGATGGCGCAATGGAGCGAGAAAGGGCTGGTGAAATTCACGCAAGTGAATCTCGGTATTGCTGTGGATACCGAGCAAGGTCTTTTCGTGCCTGTGCTGCGTGAGGCCGACAAATTGGGGTTGGCAGAGATTTCCCGGCAGCGTGCCAATCTTGCCGAACGCGCCCGGCAAGGCAAATTGCTGCCTAGGGATTACGAGCAGGGTGTGTTTACTCTAACAAATTTAGGGGCATTGCGCATTGATGTCTTTCAAGCGATCCTTAATCCCCCCCAGGCGGCTATTCTCGCCGTCGGGCGGATTAAAGAACGACCGATGGTTGAAAACCAGCAGGTGATCTCTGCCCCGATGTTCACTCTCAGCCTCTCGGCCGATCACCGCGTTTTGGATGGCGGGAAAGCTGCCCGCTTTCTCAGCGAGCTGGTCGAATGGCTGGAAAACCCAGCCCTCAGCATGGCCTGAACAGCAGCTATGCGAAAAAATCGGCTAATCTCGTGCCAAACCAGGAGAGTTTGTTATCCTAGCCCCCACCAGGGGGCTTTTTTTTGGGATATACGCTGAATCGCTTACTCCAGCCAGGTCGCCGGAGCAATGACTTCACCGCTCCCCTTGATCAAGCCAATCCCCATCTGACGCACGGCCTCTATTGCCGAAGCATCCGGTCGAATGGCATAGGCATATACCCAATACGGGGCGCTATAGCCGGCTTTCTCCAGTCGCTTACGCCATGTAGCCGATCGCATCCGCTGAGCCCAGGCGATGACATCTCGGCGGTTCAAGCGTGTCTTCGCCTCGACCGCCACTGTTGCTCGCCGCCCCTGCTCATCTTCCACTTGCAGAATGACATCCACATCGCCGTTCAGCCGTAAGGTAGTAACCTGGGACAAAATGCGATAACCTTTCTGACGCATCACCGTATCGGTAACAGCCGAGGCTTCGTCCTCCAGGCTTGCCCCAATCAGTTCCTTCAATCCACCAAGCTCACTTGCCAGTCGATCGACCTTTTCGTCAGTGCGCTTTTGCGCCTCTGCCAGCTCTTCGACGCGTTGTTCGGTGCGCTTTTGCGCCTCTGCCAGCTCCTCCACGCGTTGTTCGGTGCGCTTTTGCGCCTCAGCCAGCTCCTCCACGCGTTGTTCGGTGCGCTTTTGCGCCTCTGCCAGCTCCTCCACGCGTTGTTCGGTGCGCTTCTGCGCTTCAGCCAGCTCTTCCACGCGTTGTTCGGTGCGCTTTTGCGCCTCAGCCAGCTCCTCCACACGTTGCTCGGTGCGCTTCTGCGCTTCAGCCAGCTCTTCCACGCGTTGTTCGGTGCGCTTTTGCGCCTCAGCCAGCTCCTCCACGCGTTGTTCGGTGCGCTTTTGCGCCTCTGCCAGCTCCTCCACGCGTTGCTCGGTGCGCTTTTGCGCTTCAGCCAGCTCCTCCACGCGTTGCTCGGTGCGCTTCTGCGCCTCAGCCAGCTCCTCCACGCGTTGTTCGGTGCGCTTTTGCGCTTCAGCTAGCTCACGGATTGCCTGCGGCAAAGTCAGAATCTCATCACTGAGCAGCAATTGTCTCAACTCTGCTCTCCATTCCGGATGCTGGTAAAGCA
>Ga0308412_1000135_pt1 | contig 33201 bp, 31 predicted proteins | sample HotsprottomLayer_FD_202357 | JGI IMG/M metagenome (GOLD analysis project Ga0308412, IMG submission 202357) | Hot spring phototrophic mat microbial communities from Octopus Spring, Yellowstone National Park, Wyoming, United States -... | ecosystem: Environmental > Aquatic > Thermal springs > Hot...
GCTCAATCGGGACTACGAGTTCCTGCCCGAAACCTCAGAAACCTTTATCTACACGGCGATGATCCGACTTATGGTCAGAAGATTGGCTTCCTAGACGGTTTTAAGACAGTCTCTAAGACCGGTTGTTTCCTCTGGCCTATCCCAGCCGCTTTATCTGACCCACGCCGGGGACGGCAGCGGTGACTTGTACATAGTGGAGAAAGGCGGTCGAATACGGCTCGTCGAGAATGGCATGCTGCGCCCACAGCCCTTCCTCGACATCACCGGAAAAACCGCTAAGGGTGCTGAGCAGGGCCTGCTGGGCCTGGCCTTCCACCCCAACTACCGCAACAACAACTTTTTTTATGTGAACTACACCAACACCTCAGGCGATACCATCATCGCCCGCTACAGCGCCAACCGCAGCACCAAAGTGGCTGACCCCAACAGTGAGCAGATTGTTTTGAGCGTGGATCAGCCTTACGACAACCACAACGCCGGATGGCTGGGCTTTGGCCCTGACAGAATGCTTTATATCCCCCTAGGCGACGGGGGTTCGGGGGGTGACCCAGAAAACTACGCTCAGCGGCTTGAGCTGCAGAGCGGAAACCGGCACCTGCTGGGCAAGGTGCTCCGCATCGATATCAGCGGCATTGAGCAGGGCCGCAACTACCGCATTCCCCCCGATAACCCCAGCCTAGGTGGGCGGGTGTCGGAAATATGGGCCTATGGCCTGCGCAACCCCTGGCGGGCCAGCTTCGACCGGCGAACTGGCGACCTGTGGATTGGCGATGTAGGTCAGAGCACCCAGGAAGAAATTAGCCTGGGACCAGGCGGCGGCAAGGGCCTCAACTACGGCTGGAAAATCAAGGAGGGCCACACCTGCTACAACAACAGCATTCCCCCTGGCTGCAACAGCGCCAGCCTGACCCCGCCCGTACACGCCTATGGGCGCAGCGATGGCATATCGGTGACGGGGGGATATGTCTACCGGGGTTCGCGTTTTCCCCGCATGCAGGGCCGCTACTTCTTCACCGACTTTGGCTCCGGCCACCTCTGGAGCCTGCGGCTGGTCAACGGTGCTTGGACACATAAAACCGAGCTGGCTTCGGCCGGGAGCAGCCTGGCCTCCTTCGGCGAGGACGAGCGCGGTGAGCTATACCTGGTCAGCCTCTTTGGCGGACAGGTCTGGCAGTTGGAAGACCGGCCCTAAACCGGTCGAAAAACTTAGTGCTGCACACACCGGCCTCAGAAAAGGCCTGTCTACACTGTGACCATGTATAAAATAGCTTGCTTTGCCCTCCTGTGGTCGGGCCTAGCTTCGGCCCAGTCCATCCAACTGGTTCCCATCGCCAACAACCTCAACCGCCCGCTGTTCCTTACCTACGCACCCGACGACACCGGACGACTTTTTATCCTTGAGCAAGGCGGCACCATTCGCGTCTGGCAAAACGGGCGGCTCTTGGCTGAGCCGTTCCTGGACGTAAGCAACCTGGTCTCCTGCTGCGGTAAACGGGGCCTGTTGGGGCTGGCTTTTCATCCTGAATTTCGTCGGAACGGCCTGTTTTTCATCAACTACACCAACCGCAATGGCCACACCGTTATCGCGCGCTACCGCGCCAACGGCGACCGCGCCGAGGCTGACTCGGCCCAAATCCTGCTCACCATCGAACAACCCTACCCTAACCACAACGGCGGCATGATCGCCTTTGGTCCGGACGGCATGCTCTACATTGGCACGGGCGACGGGGGCTCGGGCGGCGATCCCCTCAACGCTGGGCAGCGGCTCGATACCCTGCTGGGAAAAATCTTGCGCATCGATGTCAACCGCGCTGAGGGCAACAGAGCTTATGCCATCCCTGCAGATAACCCTGTTCTGGCCGGGCGCCGCAGCGAGATCTGGTCGTATGGCTGGCGCAACCCTTGGCGCTTCAGCTTTGACCGCCAGACCGGCGACCTGTGGGTTGCCGATGTGGGGCAGAATGCTGTTGAAGAGGTGCACTTCCAGCCCGCCAACAGCAAGGGAGGGGAGAACTATGGCTGGCGCATCATGGAGGGCGATCGATGCTTTAATCCCCCGCAAAATTGCAACCGTGCGGGTCTGGTGATGCCAGTGCTCACCTACACCCACGACCAGGGCCGCTCCATTACCGGGGGCTACCGCTACCGGGGCAACGCCATGCCGGCCTTCAGGGGTGCATACTTCTACGCCGATTACGTGACCGGCCGCATCTGGGCCGCCTTCCCCCAGGGCGACCGCTGGCAGAGCCGAGAAGTGCTAAAGACTAACCTGAACATCAGCTCTTTTGGCGAGGACTCTGCCGGCGAGCTTTACGTGGTGGATCACCGTGGCACCATCTACCGCATGACCCAAAGGTAGCAAAAAGCCTCCCTGGCGGGAGGCTTGGCGGGATCGGTCTTAGGGCAGGTAATTACCGGGTGTGCCGATGGTCTCGGGCTTTTCCGTCCATTCGCCAGCAATTCCCAGCTTCCAAGCACCCGCCGCACCGCTGGCGTTGGTGTAGCCCCCGTACACACCCAGCCGCAGCCCTCGCACAACGCTGTAGTACAAAGAGGCGGTCACATCGTAACCCAGGCTCAGACCAAAGGGATAGCGAAGGCCCCCTTCCAGGTAGGCATTGAGGTCGCGGGTGAGTTCTAGCTTCAAGCCTGCATAGGCGTCGGCTGCAGCACTCAGCGAAACTGTGGGCACAGCCACCAGGGTCGCCCCTAGGCCGGCACCCCCATACAACACCGCCGCTTCGGCGATACGTTGGGTGATGAAGATCTCCCCACCTGCATCGAGGTCGAAGCTGAAAGGTCCGGGCAAGATCACCTGGTTCGAGCCCAAACGAATAGCCCCTTCCACGTAGCCGCTTTTGGACTCGTTCAGCTTGGCAACCCCCACCAGTCCGGCGCGGCTGGCCAGCACAAACTGACCTGCGAAGAAGCCGGGCCGCAGGCTGGCGCCAGCCACGATATTATCGGTTAGGTTGAAGCTGTAGTTGAGGGCCGTGCCCCGGTAGCTGCGGTAGGGGGTTGTGAATTGTCCGCCCACCACGCCAAAATCGGGCAGGAACTGCAGGTTTCCCGTGATGGAAAAGCCATCGGCCAAGACCATCCCCCCAACGCCCAACGAAGCCACCACGGACAACACTGTTTTTTTCATGCTTCCTCCGATAGGGCAAAAGCGCCACAAACGGGCCAATGATAATGGACAAGCGCACATAGCCACTGAGAGGGATTGCAAGATTTCTTAATCCAGGCCGCACCCAGTAACTAGCAGGAAGCGCTCGCCTCAAGCTTTGGCGCTAACGGTATGCTGTAGCTATGGCGCGAAGCAAGCAGGACATACTGCAAGAACTAAAAGACAATCATGTGCGCTTCCTGCGCTTACAGTTCACCGATATCCTGGGCATCAACAAGGTGGTCGAACTGCCGGTCACCCAGTTCGAAAAAGCGCTGGAAGGGGAAATTATGTTCGATGGCTCCTCTATCGAGGGCTTCGGCCGCACCGAGGTGGAGGAATCAGACATGCTCTTGAAACCGGATTACAGCACCTTCGTAATCTATCCGAGAGATTTAGAGCCCACCACCAAAGGCGCCGTGGCTCGCCTTATCTGCGACATCGCTTATCCCGACGGCAAGCCTTTTGAGGGCGACCCTCGGCAGGTGCTCAAGCGACAAATCGAGCGGGCCCAGAGCAAAGGGTTCGACAACCTCTACGTAGGCAGCGAAGTGGAGTTCTTTCTATTCAATCGCAGCCCAGAGGGCAGTCCAACCATACACACCTACGACCGGGCCGGTTACTTTGACCTCGCCCCCACCGACAAGGGCGAGGAGGCCCGGCGGGATATGGTGGACATGCTGGTCAGGATGGGTTTGCAGCTCGAGGCCGCCCACCACGAAGGGGCCCCCGGTCAGCACGAGATCGACCTCAAGTACACCGATGCGCTCCAGGCCGCCGACAACCTCACCACCCTCAAGTTTGTGGTCAAGCGCATCGCCATCAACCACGGGCTTCACGCCACCTTTATGCCCAAGCCCGTCGCTGGCATCAACGGCTCAGGCCTCCATCTCCACCTCTCACTATTCAAGAATGGCGAGAATGCCTTTTATGAGCCCAGGGGGAGGCTCGAGGTCTGGCCCTACCAGCTCTCCAAGACCGCTCTACAGTTCATCGCTGGCCTCTTTGAGCACGCCGAGGGCATGGCCGCCATCACTAATCCGCTGGTCAACTCCTACAAGCGCCTGACCCCCGGCTACGAAGCCCCTACCAGCGTGGCCTGGTCGGTCTCCCACCGCAGCGCCATGATCCGGGTACCCAAGCGACGCGGCATCGGAACCCGGGCCGAGTTTCGCTTCCCCGACCCCTCCTGCAACCCCTACCTGGCCCTGGCCGTCATACTGGGCGCGGGGCTGGAAGGCATTGAGAGCAACCTAACCCCCCCACCCCCCATCGAGCGCGACGTATACGAGCTTTCGGTGCGGGACAGGCGCAAGTATCGCGTGAGTGAGATGCCTGGAACCCTCCGTGAGGCCCTCGAGGCCCTGCAAAAGAACCGGGTCATTCGGGCTGCACTGGGCGAACAGGTATATAAAGATTTTCTCAACGCCAAGCGGGTCGAATGGAATTCCTACCGGATCGCGGTGCATCAATGGGAGCTGGATCAGTACCTGGCCGAGTACTAGGGTTTTCGGCACAGCCTAAGGCGGTACGCCGATCAGACGCAAGTCGTCATAAAACCGGCCAATATATTTCCACCAAAAGGTGGACGGAGCGCACTGGCTGGCCTCGCCACCCCCAGATGTACGCTTTGCGGTTTCACTGACCCCCGCATTGACACACCTTGGTCCAGATTGGTTAAAATAGGCCAGCCACTAACGGCTAAGTCTCATTTTTTAGGAGGAATCGGTATGAGAAAGCTTGTAATTCTAGCGCTGGGCGCTATGGCCTTGGGCATGGCCTCGGCCCAGTCCAACGTCATCAAGATCGCCTCGGTATCGCCCTTGTCGGGGCCCCAGTCCGGTCTGGGCACCGCCATCCAGCAAGGCGCCCAGATGGCCATTGAGGATGCCCAGGCCCGCTTCCAGCAACTCGGCTTCCAGCTCCAGTTCGCCCCTCAAGACGACCAGGCCAATCCAGACGTCGGCGTGGCGGTGGCCCGCCGTATTGTTAACGACCCCGACCTGCTAGGCATCGTAGGGCACCTCAACTCGGGTGTGGCCATTCCGGCCTCGGAAATTTACAAAGACACCAACCTGGTCATGGTCTCCCCGGCCAACACCAACCCTCGCGTTACCGACCGCGGCTACCTGAGCGTCAACCGCATCTGCGGGCGCGATGACGTGCAAGGCCCGGTAGGCGCTGAGTATGCTGTTAAGGTGCTCAAGCGCACCCGCCTGTTCGTTATACACGATAAAACCCCCTATGGTCAGGGCCTGGCTGAGGCCTTCGCCGCCCGTGCCAAAGAACTGGGTGCTACCGTTGTGGCCCTGGTGGGCACCGAGGAAGCCTCCAACTTCCAACCCCTGATCCTCCAGATGCGCGCCCAGCGCCCCGACCTGGTCTACTACGGTGGCATTTACGACAAGGGCGGCGTCTTGGTCAAGCAGATGCGCGAGCGTGGCATCACTGCCACCTTCATGGGCGGCGACGGTCTGGACGCCTCCGACCTGGTCAAGATCGCTGGCAGCGCCTCCAAGGGTGTGCTTTTCACCACCACTGCTGGCCCCATTAGCACCCTGCCCAAGGCCGCAGCCTTTGCTCAGCGCTACAAAGCCAAGTTTGGCAAGGACCCTGAGGCCTACGCGGTGTACGCTTATGACGCAGCCAACGTGATTCTGACCGCCCTTGAAGCGGCTATCAAGGCCAACAATGGCAAGAAGCCTACCCGTGAGCAGGTGGCCCGCGCGGTGCGCGAGGTTAAGCTGGATGGCCTAACCGGTCGCATTGAGTTTGATAGCAAGGGCGACCGCAAGCTCTCCGACTATTACGTAATCAACATGAAGGAAGCTAAGTACCCTGGCGAAGTGGTGCGCGTGATTCAGTTTGCGCCTCCTGCCGCCCGCCAGTAAAATCTGCGTAAGCAAAAGCCCTCGCACTTGCGAGGGCTTTTGCTTGGCTAACGATGCTGACAAGAGAACCGCGTGTCTCAAGAGGCCGACATTCCGCACCGCCCACCCCAGGAGGCAATATCGCTGTGCACCCCAGAAGGTAGACCGCGGTCGCGTGATAGAAAGAACCAAGGGCCCATGGCGCACCCACAAGAAGAGCTGGAACTCCCAACGCAGGGTGCGCCTGCCCTTCGGGTCCGGCAGACTGGCCCGGCCTCAGCACCCACTCTCCAGGGCCATCACCCGCTCCAGCCGCGCCACTAGAAGCCAGCGCTGCCGCTATCCTCCCGGCCCCAGTGACCCGGCAGAACAAAGTCCAGGCCCCGGCGGTAGCGGGCCAGGGGACCTCCGGTGTCCACGCACACCAGGCCCATCGCCCACGGCCTAAGGTCGGGGCGGTGGCCGCGGGTGATGCGGGTGGCCCCGCCTTCCTCTTGAGGGGGTCGGGGGCGATGCCAAGGCCTAGGAGGTGTTTCGTGGGCTTGCCCCAGAAGAAGTGGCCGGGGCGGTAGAGGGGGGCAGCGACGAAGCCGTGGGCTTCAGGAGCGCTGCCTTCAAGGCCATGCTGCTAAAGACTTTTTCGCCAGGCCCCGGGCCGCGAAGCGGTCCACGGGCCTAGATCGTACGCCTCCAAGGCCCATGCGGAGGGGTGCGGAATGTGGGGAGCGTCAGACGCCAATATACTGGGCAAAGCCCACATGACCCCTGGGTCAGTTTTTCCGTCTCGGCAACATTTTCAGGCAGTTGTCAGGTTCATTTGCAACCGATATACTCTGTCAGACCAAAGCTGGAAAGGAACGCACGGCCTAACCTACAACGTGCGTTCGTGCAACCCCGCTAAAACAACGGAACTAGGAGGTTTACTTGACGGTTACAGATCTGTTGGCCATCCTGCCGCAAACCCTGCTAGAGGGCCTGCTGCTGGGATTTGTGTACGCCATGGTGGCCCTGGGCTACACCATGGTGTACGGTGTGTTGGGGCTGATAAACTTCGCCCACTCCGAGGTTTTTATGATCGGAGCGGTGATTGGCCTCGAGGTCTTCCGCTTCTGGGGCAACCCCGCCGCACCGGTGATCGCCAATCCTTTGCTGCTGCTGCTGGTGGCCCTGATTTTTGCCGCAGTGGGTTCGGGCATCATGGCCGTGCTGGTGGAGCGCTTTGCCTACCGTCCCCTGCGAAAGCGCGGTAGCAAAAACATCTTGGTGCCGATGATCACCGCCATCGGGGTCTCGTTTTTGCTGCAAGACCTGACCCGCATCTACGCCGCGCTGCGGCACAACGAGTTCAACATGCAGTACCGAACCTACGATGCCCTCAACGTGGTGTTTGAGCTGCCCTTGCAAACCACCATCCAGGTCAAGGGTGTGATCATCATCGTGGTCTCTATCCTGATGCTGATCGGGCTTACCTACCTGGTTAACCGCACCAAGCTCGGTAAGGCCATTCGGGCCGTTTCGCAGGACATGCAGACCGCCTCTTTGATGGGTATCAACCCCGACGTCATCATCTCGCGCACCTTTTTGATCGGGGGCTCGCTGGGGGGAGTGGCCGGGGTTTTATTTGGCTTGCTGTACACCAATGTAACCCCCTATTCTGGGGTATTGCCGGGGCTCAAAGCCTTTACCTCGGCTGTGCTGGGCGGCATCGGCAACATTCCCGGCGCTATGGTGGGGGGGCTTATTCTGGGGCAGCTCGAGACCCTCTCGGGCACTTACCTCCCCTTCCTCACCAATGGCAATTTTGGCACCGAGTACAAAGATGTATTCGCTTTCCTAACCCTGGTGCTGCTGCTGCTCTTTAGACCCCAGGGCATCTTTGGTCAGAATGTGAGTGAAAAGGTATGAGTCAGTTCATATTTCCTTTCACCCTCGCCTTCACGGCCCTCTCGATTCTGGGGGCCTTGCTGGCACCCCAAAACGGGCTGACCAACCTGGCCCTGTTGGTCTCGGTGGGGTTGGTCAGTCTGGGCAAGCTGCCTAGCGTCTGGCGCTCTGGTCTGCTGGCCGTGCTGACCTTGGTGCTCACCCTCCTGCTCCGGCTGAACCCCAGCGACAAGCTGGCCTTTTATGGCCTATTGGGGGTGCTCGTAGCGGCCTTTCTGCTGCCCAATCTGAGCATTTTGGTGCGCGTTGCCCTGGGCGCAGCCATCCTGTTTATAGCCGTGCCCATCGCCGGCTTGAGCAATTCCTTCTTGTTCGAGCTCGGTATCCAGATCGGAATTTTTGCTGCACTGGCCCTGGGTTTGAATGTGGTGGTAGGACAGGCCGGGCTTTTGGATCTGGGCTTTGCGGCCTTTTTTGCCATTGGGGCCTATACCTGGGGCATTTTTGGCTCGCCGCAGGCCGCCGAGTTTATCGTCGGCTTTCCCGCCAAAGGGCTGCCGGGTAATTACCTCTACCTCTTCATGGCCCTGGCCATCATTACCGCAGCCATTACCGGGGTGCTGATTGGGTTGCCCGCCCTTAGGCTGCGGGGTGACTACCTGGCCATCGTGACCCTGGGCCTGGGCGAGGTGGTGCGGATCTTCGCCAACAACCTCGACAAACCCCTCAACATTACCAACGGCCCTCAAGGCATTACGCCGGTCAACCGCCCGGAAGTGGGGCGGCTCGCCGAACTGCTGCGGGACATCGGCGCCGAGCGCCTCTACGGGCGTCCCATTGATGACAACATTACCTATGCATTTTTCTTCTATCTGCTGGTGCTGCTGGTGATCGGAATTGTAATTCTGGTCAACATCCGACTGGCGAACTCGCGCTTTGGGCGGGCCTGGGTGGCCATCCGCGAGGATGAGATTGCCGCCAAAGCCATGGGCATTCCACTTTTGCCCACCAAGCTGCTGGCTTTCGCCACCGGCGCTGCTTTTTCCGGCGTGATGGGGGCGATCTTTGCCGCCAAGCAGACCTTCGTAAGCCCGGAGTCCTTTACGCTGCAAGCCTCGATTAACATTCTGGCGTTTGTGATTCTGGGTGGCATGGGCTCGATTGGCGGCGCGGTGGTAGGCGCAGCGGCGGTCACAGTGCTCAACATCGGCATCCTCAAAGACTTCTCCGACCTCCTCAACACCTGGCGTCAGACCGAGGTCACCATTCTGGGCTACAACATGGCCAACCTACCGCCCCAGCTCAACCCCGCCAAGTACGAGCGTCTGGTGTTCGGCCTGATCTTGATCTTGATGATGATCTTTAGGCCGGAGGGCCTCATCCCGGAACAAAGACACAAAGCCGAGCTACAAGAGGCCCGCCAGGAGGCCAAGGAAGGCGGTTCCGAATGAGCGAACTGGCCCTGGATGTACAAAATGCCACCAAAAAATTCGGCGGGTTGGTGGCCGTCAACGATGTGAGCCTGCAGGTAAGACCCAAAGAAATTTTCTCGGTAATAGGTCCCAACGGGGCTGGCAAGACCACCTTTTTCAATCTCCTGACCGGAATTTACAAGCCCGATGCCGGCCGGGTGGTCTTCTTCGGTAAGGATATTACCGGCTACTCGCCCGACCGGGTAGCCCGTAGCGGCATTGGCCGCACCTTCCAGAACATCCGCCTCTTCAAGGCCATGACCGTTTTGGAAAACGTGCTGGTAGGGCACCACAGCCACACCCATCAGACCTACTTCGATGTCCTATTGCATACGCCACGGTTTCACCGCTCGGAAAGAAAAGCCAAAGCGCGGGCCATGGAACTCTTGGCCTACATGAACCTGGACAAGCGGGCCGAAGAGCTGGCCTCGGGGCTTTCGTATGGCGAGCAACGCAGGCTCGAGATCGCCCGGGCCATGGCCCTGGAACCCAAACTGCTGTTTTTAGACGAGCCCGCCGCCGGCATGAACGAGCAGGAGACCGAAGACCTAAAGCTGCGGGTGCGTAAGTTGCGCGATGACCTGGGCCTGACCATTGTACTAATCGAGCACGACATGGCCATGGTGATGAGCATTTCGGATCGCATCGCGGTGCTCGATTACGGCTCCAAAATTGCCGAGGGATTGCCCGCCGAGATCCGCAGCAACCCTCGGGTCATCGAGGCCTATCTGGGCAAGGGCGCAGCCGGACAGGCCGGAGGGAGCACCCATGCCTCTGCTTGAAGTTAAGGAAATCCACACCTACTACGGTCACATTCATGCGCTCAAAGGCGTATCGCTCACGGTCGAGGAGGGCGAGATTGTGACCTTGATCGGCGCCAACGGCGCGGGTAAAAGCACCACCTTGCGCACCATCAGCGGCATGAACAAACCCCGCAAAGGCGAGGTGCTCTACAAGGGCAAACCCATCCACAAGCTGCCCGCCGATAAGATCGTGGGACTGGGCATCGGGCACGTGCCCGAAGGGCGGCGCATCTTCCCCCGCATGACGGTGGAGGAGAACCTCGAGATGGGCGGCTATCTTATCGACGACCCCCGGGTTTTGCAGGAGCGCAAGGAACAAGCCTTTTACCTGTTCCCCCGCTTGGCCGAGCGGCGCAACCAGAAGGGGGGTACGCTTTCCGGTGGCGAGCAGCAGATGCTGGCCATTGGCCGTGCCCTGATGCAAGACCCCAAGCTGCTGCTGATGGACGAACCCTCGATGGGCCTGGCCCCGGTGCTGGTAGATTTTATCTTCGAGATCATCCAGAAGCTCAACCAGCAAGGCAAAACCATTTTGTTGGTGGAGCAAAACGCCCGGCTTGCTCTGCAGATTGCCCACCGAGGCTATGTGCTTCAAACCGGCCAGCTCACCATGAGCGGCCCGGCCAAGGAGCTGGCGGCCCGGCCTGAGATCCAGGAAGCCTATCTGGGTGGGCACTAATCTTTTGGAGCAGAGCATGAAAACGAAGCATGCCCAGTCCGCCAGCCTGAAGGGCCTCGAGGTGCCCGGCGCGGTGCTGCGCCCGTTTGCCAGTAAACAACTGATGCTGGTGCGGGCCGAGGGGAAAGCGGGCTCCCCCTGGCGGCCCACGCCCATCCCCACGAGCAGATTACGCTGGTGGTTTCGGGGCGGTTGCGGCCGCGAATTGGGGAGGAGTGGCTCGAGCTTGGCCCTGGCGATATAGCCCATGTGCCCTCCAATGTGGAGCATGAGGCAGTATTTATTGAAGATAGCGTGGTGTTCGACGCCTTCCACCCGGTACGACAGGATTTGCTAGAGAAGCTCAAGTAAGGGTTAAGACCCTACTGGGACGATGTCATTTTGCTGGGGGATCGGGTAGATAAACTACACCCGATAGGGTATTTGATTGGAGGTGTAGAGATGCACAGATTCATGCGGCTGGGCTTGGGGTTTTTGGGGCTAGTGGGACTTTTTGTGGCTTGTCGGAACAACCTTGGCTCTAGCCCGGTTTTGCAAAACTGCCCCCCACCATTCGAATCGAGGGCTTTGCCTATAGCCCTTCCAGTTGCAAAATCAGCCTGGGACAAAGCGTATCCATCTCGGCCAGCCCTACCCATCCCTTGCGCGGCCTGGGAGTGGGCAACCCCATCCCGACCACCCCTGTCACCACAACCCAGAGCTACACTTTTAGCACCGCTGGAACCTATGAATACGAGTGTACGGCTCATAGTGCCCAGGGTATGAAAGGCTCCATCACCGTGGTCAACCCCTGAGCGGGCACACCTATACCAATCTACAAGTGGGTGGCGCGACGTACGGCCCTGCCATCTGCCGCGTCAGGAGGCGTGGCCGAGGGTCTCCTTCATCGCGCTTCGGGTCTAGTACAGGGACGAAAGGTATTGGAATGCCGATACAATCGGCCCATGCTAGCTGAGGTGACCACCTTTTACCTGGAGATGCGCTCCCCCGATGGGTTACGCCCGAAGCGCGTGGCGCTGGAGGGACTCCTGCTCATGAAGGCCGAAATTCCCAGCGCCGAGTTGCAGCATTTTCTCTACCGCAGCGTGGGCGGCAACTGGTACTGGTACGAAAAGGCCGACTGGACGTATAAGCAGTGGCTGGAATATGCCCAAAACCCCCACCTGCACACCTGGGTGGCCTACTTGAAGGGCACCCCAGCGGGTTATTTTCAGCTCGAGGTTCAGCCCGAGGGCAACATAGAAATTGCTTACTTTGGCCTACTGGAGCAGTTTTGCGGGATGGGGCTGGGGGGCCATTTGCTCACCTGTGCCCTCGAGGAGGCCTGGCGGCTGGGGGCCCGAAGAGTCTGGGTGCATACCTGCTCGCTCGACAGCCCAGCCGCTCTAGCCAACTACCAGGCCAGAGGCATGCAGCTGTACAAAACCGAGACCAGGCTGGTTGAAATCCCCGACCAGACACCTGGCCCCTGGCCGGGGGCCTACGGCTAAATCGCCTCGCCAAACCACTCGCTGGCCTGGCGACGGGCGCGCTCTTTGATGGCGGGCGTAATATGAGCAGCCACTGTCCCTACCGCTACCAGCAAAACGCCCAGGTCATCGGTAAAGCCGATTAGCGGGGCCATATCGGCCACCGCGTCGAGGGGCACCAGAAAATAGACCAGCGCGCCCACAATGGTGCGTTTGGCCCAGGTAGGCGTGCTGGGCTCTTGCAGGGTGTAATATAGCCAAAGGGCCTTTTCCACCACCTCGCGGCCTGCCCGGCGGGCAAACCTTCGCAGCTTTTGCCAGAAGGCGGCCTCACTGTAGCGTTCAGTGGGCTGGATGGGTGTAACCTCGAGCTTTTGCAGTTCCATAAGACCCTTCCTCTAGATGGTAGCAGTTCCTCAACCCGATGGATGAGTCTGGCACAAAATGTAACCCAGGTTGCAAGATTTGTCACCCTTTTTTCCTTATGCTAACATCGCTTTGTAAACAGCGCTCGCTCACAACCAGCGACCGAGTCCCTTTGCTTGAGTTTCACTAGGCCTAAGCAAGTGGGCGTTGTGCTGAAAAGGAGGAAATGCCATGCGAATCCGATTCTGGTTTACCTTGGGGCTAAGCCTCTTGCTATCCTGGGCTTTGGCCCAGTCCCGCACCTTGATCATCGCCCAGGGCACCGACCCCACCTCCCTCGACGCACCTTTGGCCACCGACTCCCCTTCGGCCACGGTTGCCAGCCACGTGGTAGAAACCCTGTTCTACTACACCCCCGACGGCAAAATCGTGCCGCAGTTGGTGGAGCGCTTTAGCTTTAGCCCTGACCGCAAGGTGCTCACCCTCAACCTGCGCAAAGGCATCAAGTTTCACGACGGAACCGAGCTCAACGCCGAAGCCGTGAAGTTCAACCTCGAGCGCCTGATCTCCCCCGAACTGGCCTCCGCTTTTGCCTTCTTGCTGCGGGGGCGGGTCAGCGCCTTCGAGGTGGTGGACACCCATACCCTGCGTCTGCGCATGCCGGAGCCCTTTGCCCCGGTGCTGGCCCACCTCACCCACAGCTCCACCGCCATCCAGAGCCCCGCGGCCATCCGCCGCTTGGGGGCAGGCTACCGCGACAATCCCGTGGGCACCGGCCCCTACAAGTTCGACCGCTGGCAGAAAGGCCAGTTTGTAGAGCTGGTGCGCAACGACGAGTACTGGGGCAAGAAGCCCGCCATCGAACGCCTACGCTTCTTAGCCGTCCCCGAGGCCACCACCCGGATGGCCCTGGTCGAGACCGGGCAGGCTCATGTGGGCGTGCGGGTTCCGCCCCAGGATGTACAGCGCCTGAGCGCCCGCCCCGAGATCGATGTGGTGACCACCCCCAGCGTGCGCACCATCTTCTTCTACTTCAACCACACCAAAAAGCCCTTCGACGATGTGCGGGTGCGCAAAGCCATCAACCACGCCATCAACAAGGATGAGATCGTTAAGTTTGTGCTGGGCGGCTTTGGCCGGGCCTCGGATGCCCCCATCAGCCCCGGCATCTTTGGCTACACCAAGGTGGGAAGCTACGACTACAACCCCGACCTGGCCCGCCAGCTTCTGGCCCAGGCCGGTTTCAACGCCCAGAACCCCCTGCGCTTTACCCTGCACAGCCCCAATGGGCGCTACCTGCAGGATATCCGGGTAGCCGAAGCGGTGCAGAGCCAGCTGCGGGCGGTGGGGGTGCAGGCCCAGATCCAGACCCTCGAGTGGGGCGCTTACCTGGCGGCCACCAACCAGCCGCGTGAACGCAACGAGATCCAGGTGGCCATGCTGGGCTGGGGCACCGTCACCGGCGACGCCGACTACGGTCTGTTTGGCCTGTTCCACAGCTCGCAGCATGCCCCCAACGGCTTCAACCGGGGCTTCTACGCCAACCCTCGCTTAGACCGCATCCTCGAGCAGGCCCGCATCGCCACCAACCCCAAGGCCCGTCAGCAGCTCTACGCCAGCGCCATGCAGATCATCTACAACGACGTACCCTGGGTCTTCCTGCACTCCGAGCAACAGGTTACGGCCATCCGTCGCGAGGTGCAGGGCTTTATAGTACACCCCACCGAGCGCCTGATTGCCAGCGAGGCCAGCTTCCGCACCTCGGCCGAGCGCTAAAAAGGCCTTCCCGCCCCGCCACCCCGGTGGCGGGGTTTTTCTTGCCAGGACAGGACTGCTTGGGTAGGATGTCTGGCAAAGCCTAGCGGTTCTCGCAGGAAAAATCTGGACAAGCCTGACCCATGACCACCTACATCGCCCGCCGCTTGCTCACGGTCATCCCCACCTTGCTGGGGGTCTTGCTGACCGTATTTCTGATGGTACGGCTGGCCCCCGGCGACCCTGCACAGCTACTAGCCGGGGAGTTTGCCACCCCCGAAACCCTGGCCGACATCCGCCAGCGCTTTGGTCTGGATCAGCCCCTACATGTGCAGCTGGGCCTCTACGCGGTCAACGTGTTCCGAGGCGACCTGGGACAGTCGGTGCGCACCCGCAAGCCCGTCACCTACGAGCTGCGCCAGTACTTCCCCAACACCCTGCGGCTTACCCTGGGCGCCATGCTGGTGGCGCTGCTGATTGGCATACCGGCCGGTATCATCGCGGCCATCCGGCCCGGTACCATCTTCGATTTGCTGGCCATGCTGGGGGCCTTGATCGGGATCTCGATGCCAGTGTTCTGGTTTGGCCTGATGGCGATCCTGATTTTCTCGGTACAGCTCGGCTGGTTCCCGGTTGCGGGCACCGGCAGCCTGCGGCATCTGGTGCTCCCCGCCATCACCCTGGGCATCGGCACCGCCGCCATCCTAGCCCGCATGACCCGCAGCGCCATGCTGGAGGTGCTTTCACAAGATTACATCCGCACAGCGCGGGCCAAAGGGGTGGCGGGCCGGGTGGTGATTTTCAAGCACGCCCTGCGCAACGCCTTGATTCCGGTGGTCACCATCACCGGGCTTCAGTTCGGTGGGCTGCTGGAGGGGGCGGTCATCACCGAGACGGTGTTTGCCTGGCCGGGCATCGGGCAGTTGCTGGTGGGTTCGATTCTGGCTCGAGACTACCCGGTCGTCCAGGGGGCGGTGCTGCTCATTGCAGTGGCTTTTATCCTGATCAACTTGGTGGTAGATCTGCTATACGGCGCCATTGACCCGAGAATCCGCTATGACTAAACCGCTAGAGAACGCATCCACGCCAACCAAGCGAGAAACGCCCCGCTGGCGGCGGCGCCTGTTCCGTAGCCCCTTGGCGATAGCCGGATTCACCTTCATTGGAATTTTTGTCCTGGTAGCAGCTTTCGCCCCCTTCATCTCACCCTATAGCCCGGTTGAGCAAAACCTGCGCGGCACCTATGTTCCGCCCATGCGCATAGAGCTGCGCGGCCCCCAAGGCCAGCTTGGCCTCTGGGTGCGCGAGGTCACCCGCACCCCGCTGGGCCAGATCGAGGTGGGGCAAGAGCTGTACCCGATCCGGTTCTTTGTGCGGGGCGAGCCCTGGGTCTGGTGGGGAGGCCTGCTAAAGAGCGACCTGCATCTGTTCGGGGTGGACGGCCCGGTGAAGTTTTACCTGCTGGGGGCCGATGAGCAAGGCCGCGACATCTTGAGCCGCCTGGCCCATGGGGCCTGGATTTCCCTTTCGATCGGGTTGATCGCAGTCTTTATTGGCCTCCTGATCGGGGTGCCGGTGGGGCTCTTCTCGGGCTACTATGGTGGAACCTTCGACCTGATCGCACAGCGCATCGTGGAAGTGATGCTCTCGTTTCCGGGCATCCTGCTGGCTATCGTGCTGGTGGCCACCCTGGGCACCGGCCTGACCAATGTGATGATCGCCGTGGGGATCGCGGCCATTCCGGTATACGCGCGTCTGGTGCGGGGTTCGGTTTTGGCGCTGCGCGACCGGGAGTTCGTGGAGGCCAGCCGGGCGCTGGGCAACCGCGACAGCCGCATTATGCTGCGGCACATCCTGCCCAACGCCCTCTCCCCCATCATCGTGCAGTCCAGCCTGCAGATGGCGGTGGCGATTCTCTTTGCCGCGGGGCTGGGCTTTTTGGGCCTGGGGGCCCGCCCACCCGAGCCGGAGTGGGGGCTGATGCTGGCACGGGGCCGCGAATACCTGGCCACCGCGCCGCATGTGGCCACCTTCCCTGGGCTGGCCATCATGTTCGTGGCCCTGGGCTTCAACCTGCTGGGCGACGCCCTGCGCGACGCCCTAGACCCCAGGGCTTTGCGATAAGTCACCTTTATTCACTTCTCACCGCCCCCCAACCTAGCCCCCACCCTTTTGAGCAAAGATTCACTCAAGGCTACCTGCTCACCCAAAGCCGCTAAGATGGGGGCATGAAACGATGGTTGGGTTTGACCATGCTGGCCCTGGTGGGTTGTATACCGCAGCCCGAGCAACAGGCGTACCAGCTTAGCGAGATTCAGGTATTGTTCGCCGAGAACACCGAGCGCTGGACTTACTTTTACGGCGAGCCCCAGGTCGTTCGGCTGGGTGAGCGCAGCCTGGCCCTTAGCAGAGGCTCCGCCGCCAGCCCGCTGGCGGTGCCGGAGGCGCTGTTGGTGGGGGGTGAGGCGCTATACCGTGAGATTAGCCCCGCCCTGCCCCGGGTAGCCCAGACCACCCGGACCTTCCCCGGTTTGCAATTTGTGGTACGCACCAGCCGCAGCGTACAAAGCGCCTGGCTGTTTGATGGCGGCTGGTCGCGGCTGGGCGGTGCCTTCGCCAGCAACGCCGCACAAGTGGTAGAAAACCGCCCTGGCTCACCCCGGCTGGCCGGCCTCTCGGAGGCCGAGAACGAAGCGGTGCTACGGGAAATCCTGGGTCGGCGGGGGGGCCGCCCGGTGGTGCTCTACGAGCTCGAGCCCCCCCTAACCCCCCACCGCTACGAGCCCGCCCCCAGCCAGAGCCGGGTGGCGGCTTTGGCCGTGCAGTATGGCCTCGAGACGGAGTTAACCCTCATGCCCCCCAACCCCAGCCCGCGCGTGATGCTGCAAGGCAGCCAGTCCGCCTATATCAACGAAGGCCCAAGCGCCCTCATCGCCAGCAACCAGAGCCAGTTTCAATCCATCTGGCGTCTGGCCACCGGCAAGCAAATTCCTCAGCCCACGGCCCCATCGGTGGATTTCAACCTCAACCGGGTGGTGGCTTTCTTCTGGGGACAAAAACCCACCGGCGGCTACAGCGTGCAGTACGTGAGCAGCCAGCTTTCGGGCAGCACCCTGCGGGTCACCCTCCGCCTGGTCAGCCCGGCACCCGGGGCCATCGTAACCCAGGCGCTCACCAGCCCCTTTGTGATACTCGAGGTGGCCGGGCGCTTCAGCAGAGTCGAGTTCGTGGACGCCAGCGGACGGCCACTGGCCAGCGCGGGGAACTGAGGGTCAACCTCACCTTGGCGATGCTGCTGTTTTGGCGTCCCCCTGGGCAACCTTAGGGCACGCCCCCCCGAGGGGATTTGCTGTGTAGCTCTTGCCAAGATAATGGGTTGAGCGAGGCTCCACCATCGTGCGGGGGCTCCTCACTGCTTCTCCCCTGCCCCCTTGCCAGGCCCTTCCCTGCGCCCGCGGAACACCATCCGAAAGGGAATCTCGCGCAAACCTAAGTCTTCGCCGATGCGGTTGCGCAAAAAGCCCTCGAAGGCCCGCGTCACGAACTCGGGGTGGTTGCAAAAGAAGACAAAGGTGGGGGGGGCTACCTCGGGCTGGGTGAGGAAAAAGAGCTTGAGGGGCTTGCCTTTGAAGTTGGGGAGCAGGGTCTGGGTGCTCCAGACCGAAAGCCAGCGGTTGAGCTCGGCGGTCTCGAAGCGCACTCGAGCCAGCTCATAAAGCCGCACGGCCTGGGAAAGCAGCTTGTGAAGGTTCTGCTTGGTAACCGACGAAACGTAGAGGACCGGCAGGTGCTGAATGTGGGACAGTTTGAGGGCCAGGTCGGCCCGCACCCGCTTGGCCTCCTCTCTCTTGATCAAGTCCCACTTGGTAATGGTCACGATCACCGGCTTACCGGCCTCGAGGGCCTCGTTGGCCAGTTTGAGCTCGTGGTCGCCTACTTCCTTGGGGTCTATGACCAGCAAGACCACATCGGCATCGCGGATGGCCTGGTGGGCCCGCCCGATGGCCTGTTCCTCGACCCCGGTCTCGGGCCGCTTGCGAATGCCGGCGTTGTCTACCAGCAAGAACCGACTGCCCCCGTAGTCGAACTCCACGTCAATGGAGTCGCGGGTGGTGCCGGGGATCTCCGACACAATCACCCGCTCCTCACCCAGAATGGCGTTGAGCAGGCTGGACTTGCCCGCGTTGGGACGGCCCACAATGGCCAGGCGGATGGGCGCCACCTCCGGTTCACTTTCGCCCTCGCGCACAGGCAACAGCGCCCATATCCGCTCGAGCAGGTCGTCGAAACCACGCCCGTGAGCCGCGCTGGTGGGCAGGGCCTCACCAAAGCCCAGGGCGTAAAAATCGCCTAGATAGGCTTCGTGCTTGGGGTCATCTATTTTGGTAGCCACCACCTGCACCGGCTTGCCCTGGCGGCGCAGAAAGTCGGCGACCTCGAGGTCGGCCGCGGCAAGGTCGCTGCGGCCATCCACCGCAAAGAGCACCAGGTCGGCATCCTGTATCGCGCGTTCGACTTTTTGCTTGATTTTCTTCTCCCACACATCCCCCGACCACAAGCCGCCGGTGTCGATCAGCCTGAAGCGGCCCTGCTCGCTTTCCACCACGCCCTCCTTGAGGTCGCGGGTGACCCCCGGCACATCGGCCACCACCGCAAACTGGCTCCCGGCTTTGGCCGCTTTTTCCGGGGCCGCGCGCAGCCCCATCAATCTGTTGAAGAGGCTCGACTTACCCACATTGGGGCGACCTACGATCACCACTCGGTACATAACTCCACCCGCATTCGGTCTAGAAACCCCTACCTAGGGCGCAAACCTGCGTTACATGAGCCCACAAACAACATCCCTGATGTTACCATGCGCTTCTAATATGAGGCCCAAGGTTTGTCTGGTGGTAGGAATGGGACGGGGCATTGGGCTTAGCGTGGCCCGGCGCTTCGGACGGGAGGGGTATCGGCTGGGCCTGGTGGCCCGCAGCGAAGCCAGCCTGGAAAACTACGCGGGGGCCCTCGAGCTCGACGGCTACACCGTCGGGTGCTTTCCCGCCGATGTGGCCCGTATCCCCCAGCTCATCTCCGCCGTCCGCGAGGCCGAAAAGCAGCTTGGCCCCATCGAGGTTCTGGTATACAACGCCTACGCCTCCCAGGGCGCCCGGGCTTCGGAATTGAGCCTGGAGGCCCTCGAGGACACCCTGAGGGTCAACCTCTACGGCGCCTTGGTCGCAGCCCAACTGGTGATCCCCGGTATGCTCGCGCGCCGCAAAGGCACCCTGCTCTTTACCGGCGGGGGCCTGGCCCTCAACCCCCAGCCCGACCGGGCCGCGCTCTCGATTGGCAAGGCCGCGCTGCGGGCCTTGGTGGGCTCTTTGAGCAAGGAGCTGTACCACGAAGGCATCCATGCCGCTACCGTGACCATCGCCGGCCAGATCCGGCGCAACACCCCCTTCGACCCCGACCTGATCGCCGAAAAATTCTGGGAGCTGCACGCCCAGCCTCCAGGCCGGTGGAAGACCGAGGTCATCTACCAGGGTTGAAGAGCCCTTAATGATGGGAAACCGAACGCAGAGCACGTGCCTGCACACCCTATACTTTTTCCTGTGAGCCCTACGCCCAACCCCCTGGCCCGCCTGGTGGAGTCGGTCTCCTTCAACCGCTTGGTAACCGCCATCATCCTGCTGGCCGCCCTGCTGGTGGGCCTCGAGACCTATCCACCCCTCATGGAGCGCTATGGCCCCACGCTTCAGGGGCTCAACGACCTGGTGCTGGCTGTTTTTGCGATAGAGGTTTTGCTGCGCATGGGGGCCCTGTGGCCCCGTCCAATGCGCTACTTCCAGAGCGGCTGGAACGTTTTCGATTTCTCCATCGTAGCCGTTAGTCTCTTGCCGGGGATGGGCAGCTACGCGGTGGTGGCCCGCCTGCTGCGTCTGCTGCGGGTGCTACGGCTTATCCGCACCCTGCCCGATCTCCAGATCATCCTGGGCGCCTTGCTGCGCAGCATTCCTTCCATCGGCTACGTGCTGCTGCTGATGATGCTGCTGCTCTACGTCTATGGGGTGGCCGGGGTGTTTTTGTTCGGCTCCAACGACCCCTTTCACTTTGGCAACCTGCACACAGCGCTGCTCACCCTCTTCAGCATCCTGACCCTGGAAGGCTGGGTAGACGTGCTCCGCGTTCAGTATTTTGGCTGTGAGCGCTTCGAGCTGCCCGACCCCAGCCTGTGCACCCGGCCCATAGCCCAACCCTTTGTCTCAACGCTCTACATGGTCTCGTTTGTGCTGCTGGGTACACTGGTGTTCTTGAACCTGCTGGTGGGCATCATCGTCAACAGCATGGACGAGATGCGCAAGAGCTTGCAGGAGCGCAAAGCGCCCGCCCCTGGCCTCGAGGCGCAGCTAAAAGAAGTGCAGGCCAGGCTGCAAGAGGCCCAGGCGTTGCTGAGCCGTCTGCAAGAGCAGCAAAAATGAGGCGCAGGCTGTGTTTTATGCTGTAGCTAGGCCATGAGACACCCCGCAGCTATCCAACCCCGCACACCTTGGCAGCGCTTTGGGGTGTGGGCTTTGCAAGCGCTGGGCTGGAGCGCGGTCATGGCCCCGCCCCCAGGCAAAAAGTTTGTGCTGGTGGGCTACCCCCACACCTCCAACTGGGACTTTTTGTATGCCCTCTTGTGGGGCATGGCCTCGGGCACGCGCTTCAGGTGGGTGGGCAAGAAGGAGCTCTTCCCCCCGGTGCTGGGGGTGGTGATGAGGTGGCTGGGCGGCATTCCGGTAGACCGCTCCAAGGCGGGCGGCGATTTTGTCCGCCAGGTGGCCCGCATCTTCGAGCGCTACGACAACCTGTGGGTGGTGGTGGCCGCCGAAGGCACCCGCAGCCGCGCCCCCTATTGGCGGAGCGGGTTTTATTACATGGCCCTCGAGGCCCGGGTGCCCATCGCGCTGGCCTATATCGACTACAGCCGCAAGGAGGTGGGCATTGGGGGCTACTTCACCCCCAGCGGCGACCTCGAGGCCGACTTCGAGCAAATCCGGGCCTTCTACGCCGACAAGGTAGGCCGCGACCCTAGCAAGCAAAGCCCCATCCGCCTCAAGCCGAAGGATGATGCATAGAGTCCACCAAAAACCTGCCTTACCGCACTCGGAAAAGCTAATCTTGCAGGGTCTCCAAGCCGAACCTGTGCGGTAGGGTGTGAGGTGCCGCTAAAGCAAAACTTGACGGGATTGGCGCCTCTCATGAAAGCCATCACCTGTCAGGCCAGCTGTATCCGGGTTATTCTGGTAGACAGTGACCGTCTATGCTAGAGAAACTAGAATCCCTAGAAGCCGAGTACCAGGCGCTCGAGCGCCAACTGGCCGATCCGGCGGTGCTCGCCAACCAGACCGATTATCAACGCATTAGCAAGCGCTACGCCGAGATGGGCCACCTGGTCGACGTTATTCGCAACTACAAAGAAGCCCTGGCCCAGCTCGAGGAGGCCCGCGAGCTGCAGTTCGACCCCGAGCTAGGGGAGATGGCCCAGGCCGACATCGCGGCCCTCGAGCCCCGCATCCAGGCCTTGGAGGCCGAGCTCGAGCGCTTGCTGCTACCCAAAGACCCCCTCGATGAGAAGAACGCCATCGTGGAGATCCGGGCCGGTACCGGGGGCGAGGAGGCCGCACTGTTTGCCGCTGAGCTGCGGGACATGATCATGGAGTATGCCCGGCGGGGGGGGTACCGGGTCGAACTCCTGGACACCTCGCTTACCGACTTAGGAGGGGTTTCCAAGGTCTCCTTCGAGGTAACGGGCCCAGGGGCTTACGGCTACCTGAAGTACGAGGCCGGGGTGCACCGCGTGCAGCGGGTCCCCGCCACCGAAACCCAGGGCCGCATCCACACCTCCACCGCCACCGTGGCGGTGATGCCTGAGGCCGAGGAAGTGGACGTAGCGCTCGACCCCGCCGACCTCGAGATCACCGTCTCGCGGGCCTCGGGGCCGGGGGGCCAGGGGGTCAACACCACCGACTCGGCGGTGCAGGTTTTGCACAAGCCCACCGGCATGATCGTCTCCTGCATGGAGTCGCGCAGCCAGATTAAGAACAAGGAGAAAGCCCTCTCCATCCTGCGCTCGCGCCTCTTGGAGATCAAACGGGCCGAAGAGGCCGCCCGCCGCCGCGAGAACCGGCTGGCCCAGATTGGCGCGGGCGAACGCTCGGAGAAGATCCGCACCTACAACTTCCCCCAGTCGCGCGTGACCGACCACCGCATCGGCTTCACCACCCACGACCTGGAGGGGGTGCTTTCGGGCGACCTCTCCAGGCTACACGAGGCCCTGCGCAAAGCCGACCAGGAGCGCCAGCTCGAGGCCCTGTCCAGCACCCCCAAGACCGCCTAGGCGAAAGGTGGTCCCGTATGCATGGGTTGCGACGTGAGCTATTGGTGGCAGCAGCCATCCTGATGGACAAACAGGGGCGGGTTTTGCTGGTCGCCAACGACTGGAGCCGCCGCGGCCGGGTGCGCTATACCCTGCCCGGCGGCATGGTCGAAGCCGGGGAAACCATCCCGGCTGCGATCGCACGGGAAGTGCAGGAAGAAACGGGGCTCAGGATCCGGAGAATTCAACATCTGGCTTATGTAATTCAGGTTGAAGACCCTCGCAAAAGCGAGCGCACCATCGCCTTAGCCTTCCGCGCCGATTACGAAGGTCTGCTCAACCCCAAAGACCCCGACGGGCACATTGTGGAGGCCCGCTTCTTTACCGCGGAGGAAGTTGCCGTCAAGCTCGACGAACACCGCCCCCTGCTCGAACCACTCATGGACTACATCCGAGGGGAGCGGGGCCGGTTTTATGCCTACTCGAGCTGGGGCGGTGAGGGCACCCGGGTATGACCCCACCTAGCGGCGAATGGCAAAACCCTGCTGCTCGAGCATAGCGATGATGTTCTGCATAAATCCGTCGATCTCGCGGTCGGTTAGGGTGCGCTCGGGATGGCGGAAGGTAAGGTGGAAGGCCAGGCTCTTCTGTCCTTCCTCGAGCGGCCTGCCCCGGTACACATCGAAAATCTCGAGCTTTTCCAGGTGTGCTCCAGCGCCGCGGCGAATCAAGCGCTCGACCTCGGCGTAGGGGGTGGGCTCCGGCGCCACCACCGCCAAGTCGCGGGTGGCAGCGGGGTACTTGGCGATGTCAGCGAAGCCACCCGTCCCCTTGCTGAGGGGCAGGGTGAGCTCAAACAAAAACACCTGCGGCAGCTCCAGGGCCGCCGCAATGGCCGGGTGCAGCGCCCCGATATGCCCTACCTTTTGCTCGTTCCAGAAGACCGCCCCGCTGATGCCAGGGTGCAGGTAAGGCACGGCCTCTTTCTCGACCCAGACGGTGCTGCCTAGGTTGCGCGCAGCCGTCTCGAGCATACCCTTCAGGGCAAAAAAACTGTCCCCCAGACCCTTTTGCCATAGCCCTGGAATGGGGTCGCCAGATAGCAGGGCCGAAAGGTGAAGGGTTTCGACCTGGCGGAAAACCTTCCCGATCTCAAACAGCAGGAAAGGCCCTTCTTCTCCCTGCGCCCGCGCAGTTTGTAGGTTCCTGAGCAGGCCGGGGTAGAGGGCAGTGCGCAAAGCCGTGCGGTCGGCGGTCTGGGGGTTCTGCATGAACACCGTGGGCGCTGGCGCCCGCATCAGGGCGCATTCCTCGGGCGACGACCAGGAGTAGTTCAGCACCTCCTGGAAGCCCAGCCCGGCCATCACCTGCTTGAGCCGTTCGATGGCTTCGTAAGGCGCGTCCACGCCCAGGTTGTCGGGGTGGGGGAAGAAGCTGGGCAGGGTGGTGGGAATCTGTTCGTAGCCCACGATGCGGGCTACTTCCTCCACCAGGTCTTCCTCGATGGAGAGGTCTACCCGGTAGCTGGGCGGGGTTACCGCCCAAACACCCGCCTGGTCGGTGGGTTCAACCCTACAGCCCAGGCGACGGAGCACCTCGGCCTGGGTGGCCTCGGGGTACTCGAGCCCCACCAGCCTCGAGGTGTAGGTGGGCCGGAAGGCGATAGGCGGGTGAGGCTGGGTGTAGTTAAGGTCGAGTCGCTCCTGGGCCACCTGCACCTCCGGGCCGGCCCAGGCTTGCAGCAGTTCCATAAAGCGGTCGGCGGCCAGGAGCTGCCCGTCTTTGTCTACGCCCCGCTCAAAACGGTAAGAAGCCTCGGTTCTGAGCCCCTGGCGCCTGGCGGTGCGGCGCACCCGCACGGGGTCGAAGTGGGCCACCTCCAGGGCCACCGCGGTGGTGGTGTCGCGGATTTCGTCCTCGAGGCCCCCCATCACCCCGGCCAGCCCAGCCGGGCGGGTCTGCCGACCCTTCTTGACCGCAATCAGCAGGTCGCGTTCATCCAGGGTGCGCTCCTGTCCGTCCAGGGTAACCAGCTTTTCCCCGGGCCTGGCCCGGCGCACCACCAGGCCTTCTTGGATGAAGGCCGCGTCGTAGGCGTGCATGGGGTTGCCGAGCTCGAGCATGACGTAGTTGGTGGCATCCACCACGTTGGAGATGGGCCGCATCCCGGCTGCGTACAGGCGGCGCTGTGCCCACAACGGGCTGGGCCCCACCCGCACCCCCCGCGCATAGGACAGGGTGAAGCGGTCGCAGCCCTCTGGGTCTTCGATCCAGACCCCAAAAGGCAGGGGCAAGGGCGTGGTCTGGGGCCGGGGCCGGGGCTTGATCAGGGTCAGTCCCAGGGCGGCTAGGTCGCGCGCTACCCCGTAGACCGAGAGCCAGTCGGGGCGGTTGGGGGTGATCTCGACCTCGATCACCTCCTCGGGGCCCCAGACCTCGGCCAGCGGGGTGCCGGGCGGTAGGGCCTCGGGTGGCAGCTCGAGCAGGCCCCCCGCGTAATCACCCAGCCCCAGCTCCTTGGCCGAGAGGGCCATGCCGTAGGACTCGAGGCCAGCAATTCTACGCACACCCAGCAGGCTTCCATCGGGCAGCACCGTCCCTGGTAGGGCCAGCGCCACCCCCATGCCCGCTTTGGCATTGGGCGCAGCGGAGATAACCTGCACCTCTCGCCCGATGTCCACCACCAGCCTGCGCACCTCCTTGCCTTCCAGGTTTTCCACCCGCCACACCTGTCCAAACACCACCTGGCCTGGGGGTGGGGCCAGCCGGGTGATGGCCTCGGTCTCGAGGCCCAGTCCGGCCAAAAGCTCTTCTAGACGCGCGCCGCTGGGCGCATCGGGCAGGAATTCCTTGAGCCAGCTATAAACGATTCTCATTCACAAACCCCACACTAGCCTCTAAACTGCCGCAAAAAGCTCAGGCGGTTCTGGTAGAAGTAGCGAATGTCGGGGATGCCATAGCGCAGCAGGGCCAGCCGCTCGACCCCCATGCCAAAAGCCCAGCCGGTCACACCTTCGTAGGCCCTGGGCAGACCCTGTTGTTCGCGGTAGTCGTCCACCGCCTTGAACAAGTAGGGGTGTACCATGCCGGCCCCGCCGAGCTCGAGCCACTTTCCCCGCTCGGGCCACCACATGGCAAACTGCACCCCCGGCTCCACAAAGGGGAAAAAGGTAGGCTGGAAACGCGCCTTACCCTCCTTGCCAAAAAGCCCCCGGGCCAGCTCGCTAATCGCACCCTTTAGGTCGGCCATAGTGATGCTGGGCCCCACCACCAGGCCCTCGAGCTGATGGAACATGGCTTCGTGGGAAGCGTCGGTCTGTTCGTAGCGGAACACCCGCCCCGGCACCACGATTCTGAAGGGCGGGGTGTGCTGGATCATGTAGCGAATCTGCATCCCCGAGGTATGGGTTCGCAGCACCGCCCCACCCCGCCCGGTAACGTCCTCGGCAAAAGGGCCTAGGATGGTGAAGTCCCCCCGATCAAACTCAACCCAGAAGGTGTCCTGCATATCCCGCGCAGGGTGCCACTCGGGCATGTTGAGCGCGTCAAAGTTGAAGAACTCGCTCTCCACCTCGGGGCCCTCCACCACGCTAAAGCCCAGCTTGCGAAAGATGTTCACCAGCTCGGAGATAATCAGGCTGGTGATGTGCAGCCCACCCGAAGGAAAGGCGTAGCCAGGGAGCGAAACATCCAAGGCTTCTCGCTCGAGCCTGGCCTGAAGGGCTTGCTCCTTGAGCTGGGCTTCGCGCGCTTCCAGGGCCTCCTCAAGGGCCCGCTTCCACTCGTTTAGTACCCGGCCTTTCTCCTTGCGCTGTTCGGGCGGGAGCTGCCCCAGGGTTTTCATCTCTTGGGTCACCCGGCCATTCTTGCCCAGGTAATCTGCCTTCAAGCCTTGTAGGCACTCCAAAGTGGGTGCCTTGCCGATTTCTTCCAGTGCTGCCTCGATGTCCATGAAGCCTCCAACGCACCTCGCCTAAATGGGTTGGGCGGCCCGCAGGCCGCCCACGAGAGCTCTTGCGGCTCCCGCAGGCCTAGCCAAAAAACCACCCCCTAGCCATACTCGCCCGTCAGCCTACCACTGAGGTAAAAGCTGGGTCAATCGCCTCGGCTGGACGAAAACCCTGTGCCATCGAAGTCGCTAGGCGTGCTTGCCATCCCCTATGAGCAGCCGCGCGAGCGGTCTGGAGACGGTCTGCCTGCAACAAACAACAGCAGCCCCATCACAGCCGCACCCATCGCGCTGCCCGCTAGAAACCTGTTGAGATTCGGTCAGTGGGGGCCCACCCACCCGCCAGACTACGACCTCCGCCGCAACCAACCCCATCGGCCACAGGCAACCTGCCGGATAACCTACTCCCACGCCGATCACTGCCTGTACTCAGAAGTTTTGCCCTTTAATATGAAATCTCGCTGGATTGTTCCGTTTACGCAGGGCCTGAGCGATAGCGGGTGTTCCCTGAGCCTGTCGAAGGGAACACCCTGGGATGGATGCCCGTATTACCATTGGGGCGTTGGCTTCGACAAGCTCAGCCAACCCTATAAAGGATCTCGCTGGATTGTCCCTTTGATGCTGCGCCTGTGCGATAGGAAGAACTCAAGTGAGTGTATTTGTAAGGATTTCATGTAAGCCAGCTTTGGTCAAAATAGCGCCCCAGTAGCCCCCAAGGCGGGTATACTCGGCTTGATGCTAAGCTGGCTTGACTTGATGGCCCTTTTGGTTCTCTCCTCAGCCGTGGGCATAGGCATTCGCCAGGGGGTTTCCTTTACGCTGGCGGTAGTGCCGGCCCTGGGGCTGTATGTGGCGCTGGCCTCCTTGCTAGGGCCTCTGCTTCCAGTGGCGGCCCTGCCATTGCTGGCGCTGGCTTTGGGCCTGGTCATGGCTTACGTGAGCCATCTGATTCCGACGAATCCCCTCACCCCTACCCTCGAGGGCATCGTCGGCAGCGTCGGGGGGCTGGTGTGGGGCTTGTTTCTGGCTTTCATCATCTGGGTTAGCTTTCCCAGCGAATTTGTGGTCTCCACAGGCGCTCTACGCTACCCCTCCGAGCGAATTCCCAGCGGGGTCAAAAACGGCATCGTCAGCAGCCCCTTTGCCCGCCCACTATTCGACTGGGCGGCGGGAAATCCCGTGCTCAGAATAGCCCTGCTCCCACACGTCAATCAGCCCTAGACCGGCTATTTCCTTCCAAAATCCGCCGGGTTTTCTCCCCAACTATCGCTCTGCCATTTGAGAATCGGGTTGGGGTAGGCATGGGCGCGCAGCCAGGCCTCGGCCTGGGCTAGGCGCTCGAACAATTCGGCGTTTTGCTCGGTTCGGATAAGGTTGGTGCGGGCTTTTTTGTTCTTTACCCAGGCTATGGCGTTGACCGAGTCGGAATAAATGGGCCATGTGTAGCCCTTTTCCAGGCATAGCCTCAGAGCCTCGACAATGGCCAGAAACTCACCCACGTTATTGGTACCCTGGGCAAACGGCCCCCGGCGAAAAATTTCCTGGCTGGTAGCTGTGTCCACACAGCGATACTCCAGCACCCCCGGATTGCCACTGCAGGCAGCGTCCACGCAGTAGCTGGGGATGATCGGCGGAGGGGCCTGCAAAAACCGGGGCTGCGGGGCATCCTTGTTCAGATAGGCCCGGTATTGTTCACCAAAAGCCCGCCTGGCTTCATCTAGATTTGCAAAGGCCTTATACTCGGCTCCTGCAAAACCCTTGACCTGGGCCTCAGCCTCAGACCAAGAAGAAAAAACACCGGTTTTTCGGCCTTTCCAGACCACGTAATACCTGCTTTTTTGCGCGCGAGCCATACCCCAGGAGTGTACAACATCCCTGGGCACAGCTCATATGAAATCCTTCAAATACGCTCACTTGAGTTCTTCTTATCGCATAGGCGCAGCATCAAAGGGACAATCCAGCGAGATCCTTTATAGGGTTGGCTGAGCTTGTCGAAGCCAACGCCCCAATGGTAATACGGGCATCCATCCCAGGGTGTTCCCTTCGACAGGCTCAGGGAACACCCGCTATCGCTCAGGCCCTGCGTAAACGGAACAATCCAGCGAGATTTCATATCACACCGCATCCTTTTTGAGCCGCTCGAAGTACTGCTTGCGAAACTTGGCCACCTTGGGGCCCACCACAAAAACACAGTAGGGCTGGTTGGGGTTGCGCTTGAAGTATTCTTGGTGGTAGTCATCAGCAGGATAGAAGCGCTCGAAAGGCACCAACTCGGTCACAATGGGGTTTTTCCACACCCTGGCTCGGGTTAAAGCCTGCATCACCTCCTCGGCCACAACCCGTTGCGCTGGCGAGTGATAGAAAATCACCGAGCGGTACTGCGGCCCTATGTCGTTGCCCTGCCGGTTGAGCGTGGTGGGGTCGTGGATGCTGAAGAAGACCTCGAGCACCTCCCGGTACGAGATAACCTTGGGGTCGAAGGTTATCTGTACCACCTCGGCGTGACCGGTCTGCTGGCTACACACCTGCTCATAGGTGGGATTGGGCACATGCCCCCCCGAATACCCCGAGACCACATCCACCACACCTTTTAGCTCGTCGAAGACGGCTTCGAGGCACCAAAAACACCCACCGCCCAGGGTGGCGACCTCGAGGTTAGGTTCCATGTCTCGCTATGTTGCTGGAATTTCTGAAAAACGGTGTAAGACAAATAACCATACAGGGGGTCATTTTTTTCGCATCTGCAGGCTACCAGGTTAGTTTTACGACAAAAGCCTCATACAGGCGTACAGCTCTGCTTTTCTGGCTTCTGCGGCAATAGGTGGTCAAGCCCTTGGTGGAAGGTGGTTCAGAGCTCACAAGCATAGGCTTGACAGGAGTAGGTCTGGTTTGGCCGAGCCATTACCCCACCTCGTGCGCCCAGACCAGGGGCCTGCTCATCTAAGGGACGAACGATTTGAGCCGCTTGGCCCAGGTCAGATGGGTGGATTCGAGGTCGAAGCCTTGCGAGGCCTACAAAGCCAGCACCCTAGCCAGTTCGTATTTTATGTGGTCGATATCCTTGCGCTTCTCGATAGCTTCCTTGAAGGGCGTGAGGCGGATTTCGTCGTTTACCTCGCCGATGGCCACCCCACTGGCCCCGCTCAAAAGGGCCTCCACGCAGGCCGCACCCATGCGGCTGGCCAGCACACGGTCTTTGGCGGTGGGGCTGCCGCCGCGCTGGATGTGGCCTAGAACCGTGACCCGGCCCTCGAAGCCCGAGTACCGCTGCACGTCCTTGGCCAGTTGCTCGGCGCCGCCCTGGTAGCCGCCTTCGGCCACCACCACGATGGAAGAGCGCTTGCCCTTCTCCGCCGATTGGTTAATTACCTCAGCGCAGGTCTGCGCATTAATCGGTATTTCGGGGATCACAATAATTTCGGCCCCGCCGGCGATGCCTACCTCCAGGGCGATAAAACCCGCATGGCGGCCCATCACCTCGATAAAGAAGACCCTGGAGTGGCTGGCAGCGGTGTCGCGGATGCGGTCAATGGCCTCCAGAGCGGTGTTTACTGCGGTATCGAAGCCGATGGTGTAATCGGTGCCGTAGAGGTCGTTGTCGATGGTACCCGGTGCGCCCACCACCGGAATCTGGTGCTCGGCCATCAGCTTGGCAGCGCCGGCGTAGGTGCCGTTGCCGCCTATGGCGATCACCCCGTCTACCCCGGCCTTTTTCAGGTTTTCAGCGGCTTTGACCCGACCTTCGGGGGTCATGAATTCCTTGCTGCGAGCGGTGAGCAGAATGGTGCCGCCCCGCTGCAAGGTGTTGGCCACATCTCGCGGCCCCATCGGCACAAAATCCCCCTCAATCATGCCCTGGTAGCCGCGCCGGATGCCGATGACTTCCAGGCCATGGGCCACCCCCGAACGCACCACCGCTCGAATAGCCGCATTCATGCCGGGCGCGTCGCCTCCACTGGTAAAAACCGCGATTCGCTTCATCTAAGCATACCTCGAAAAAAGCGCTGACCCCACTAGCAAAACCGCCTGTTAGTTTACCCAGAAAATCCATCCGGCGACACCCGCAGCCCCTCGCGTCGAACTGCCCTCGTCCTGCACTAGAAGGTCAGGACACAACTGAAAGGGCCTTTGCTATTTCTCGGGCGGGTGGGCGAGCTCGTAAGCCAGGTTGCGGGGAATGCCCGCTTCGGTCAGGGCTCTGAACAGGGCCTTGCCCTTCAGACCCTGGGCTTTGAACTGCTCGAGCATTTCGCTAGCCCCCTGCCCCTGGCTGGCTGGAGGCTTTTCTTTTGGCCCCAGAACCAGCACAAACTCGCCTTTGGGCTCCTTGAAGTGCTCCAGCGCCTGGCCCAGGCTGCCTCGCCAAATTTCCTCGTGTAACTTGGAAAGCTCGCGGGCAACCGCCACCGGGTGCTCGGGGCCGTAAATTTGCAGGAGGTCTTGCAGGGTATCGCGCAGGCGATGGGGGGCCTCATACAGCACCACCGTGCGGCCCGCCACCTGCTCCAAGCGCGCCCGCCGCTCGCTGCGCTTCTGCGGCAAGAAGCCCTCAAAAGCAAAGCGGGCGGTCGGCAGACCCGAGGCCACCAGAGCTGGAATCAGGGCGGTGGGGCCGGGCAGCACCTCGAGCTGCCAGCCTTCCTTCAGGGCCAGCGCTACCAGCTCAGCCCCGGGGTCGGAGATGCCGGGGGTGCCCGCATCGGTCACGTAGGCCACCCGCTCATACCCCTGCAAAAGCCGCCGGGCATTGCCCACGGTGTGCTGGTCGAGACGCAGCAGGGGTTTGGAGATGCCGTAGTGCTTGAGCAGGATGCCAGTGCGTCGGGTGTCCTCACAGGCGATGACCTCGGCCTCCTTAAGCGCCCGCAAAGCCCGCAGGGTGATGTCCTCGAGGTTGCCGATGGGGGTAGGGACCAAAACCAAGCGCATCAACCCAAGTCTACTTGGCCGCACAAGGCCGCGGCCTGGTCTTCATGGCCGCCCTCCAACAAAGGCCGTTGTACCATACGCTTGATGTTCGCCAAAACCATCCGTCTACCGATTCGGCTCTTAGGCATCCCAGTCTCGCTCGACCTGAGCTTTCTGATCGTGCTGCCTATCTTTGCCTTCCTGATCGGCAGTCAGCTTCCGGTCTACTTGCGGCTGCTACAAATCGGTGCAGCGCCGGAGTTGTTGCAGGGCCCCGTCCCCTACTTGCTGGGCCTGCTGGCGGCCATAGGCCTCTTCCTCAGCGTGCTGATCCACGAGCTGGGGCACGCCCTTACCGCACGGGCCTACGGGGTACAAACCCGGGAGATCACCCTATGGCTGCTGGGGGGAGTCGCCCAGCTCGAGCAAATCCCCCGCCAGCGCGGGGCCGAGGCCGTGATCGCCATCGCGGGTCCCATCGTGAGCGTACTGCTGTCGGGGCTGTTCGCCCTGCTGCGCGGGTTTGTACCAGCGGGCGCTGCCGAGGGGCAGTTTTTGCTGGGCTACCTGGCCATTGTCAACCTGAGCCTGGCTTTGTTCAACCTACTGCCGGCCCTGCCGCTCGACGGTGGGCGCATTCTGCGCAGCCTACTGGCTTTGTACAAGCCCTACCTCGAGGCCACCCGCACCGCCGTGACCATCAGCAAAGTGGCGGCCTTTGCGCTGGGCTTGCTGGGGCTATTCATCGGCAACCTCTTCATGCTCCTGATCGCTTTTTTTGTCTTCATGGCGGCCAGCGCCGAGGCCGAGCAGGCCGTGCTTAGCCGCACCCTCGAGGGCCTTTGGGTGCGCGACCTGATGACCCGCGAGGTGAGCACCGTACCCCCCCACCTGACCGTGGCCGAGTTGTTGGAAAAGATGCTACAGGAGCGGCATGTGGGCTACCCGGTGGTGGAGGAGGGGCGGCTCTTGGGCCTCATCGGCCTGGAGGACCTCCACGGCGCCTCGCACCAGACCCGGGTGCTCGAGCGGATGCGCCCACCGTTACAGGTCAGCGAGGACACCGAGGCCCTGGCCGCTTTGCAGCGTATGGCCGAACAGGGCTTCTCGAGGCTCGTGATTACAGACGACAGCGGCCGCTTAATTGGCATCCTGAGCAAAACCGACCTGCTACGGGCTTTGCAATTGCGCGCCGCACAGATCAGTTTATTCGATCGTTCAGGTTCACGTGTCGGCTAGGGCTTGACACCTTGGGGGGCAGTCGGTACACTGCTCGCTGCGCTGCCGCGAGGTAGCCAAGAATCTTGACAAAGAAAGATCGGCAGAAAACGCGAACAAAACGTTGTTTTCTCGGACGTTTTAAGCGAGAAAGACCTCAACTAGGTCAACCCTCTTGCTCGCAAGAGCCTTTTTGGAGAGTTTGATCCTGGCTCAGGGTGAACGCTGGCGGTATGCCTAAGACATGCAAGTCGAACGGGTTGCTTATAGCAGCCAGTGGCGGACGGGTGAGTAACACGTAGGTGACCTACCCCAAAGTTC
>Ga0308412_1000143_pt1 | contig 32389 bp, 43 predicted proteins | sample HotsprottomLayer_FD_202357 | JGI IMG/M metagenome (GOLD analysis project Ga0308412, IMG submission 202357) | Hot spring phototrophic mat microbial communities from Octopus Spring, Yellowstone National Park, Wyoming, United States -... | ecosystem: Environmental > Aquatic > Thermal springs > Hot...
GAGATCGACAGAGACGCTAACCCGCATTTACCCGCTCCAGTCTGACGCCGCACCGACAGCGCGGGTGTGCGGGCGGACCGGAACGCCCGCCCCACTCGTCTTCACGCTTGCCGTGAAGCGCGCCGCAGATCGGACACACCCGCTCGTCGTTTGCGGTTTCCCAGATCATCACGTACTCCAGATTATGCTCGGCGCGTAGTCCTTCTCTGTACGCCCGCACGCCCGCGGTCGCCGCCTCGGTCGCGGCGGTGATGGCGACGGTCTCGGCACGCTTCGCTCCAACGACCGGTTCTATCATCTGGATGAGTTCGGCGCGATCCGCCCCCGGCATCCGTCGCCAAGCAGCAACCGCGCGGGCGATGTAGTCGCGGGTGTACGGATAGAGCAACTCTTCCACCTGGCGGCGCGTCGCTTCTTCCGCCCAGTCTGCAAGCAGCGCATCGACGTTGACCGCGACGCCGATTTCCGCCCGCATCTCGTCTGCGAACAGACGTGCAATTGTTTCGATGTTGCGGCGCATCGCGGGATAGAGCGTCTCGTTGAACATCTGCGCCGTAATCTCGTCTGCGCCGTCGAGCATTACCTGGCGTAGTTGCTGAAACGCGCGCTTGAGGTCGCGGTAGAGTTGGCGCTCGTGCGGCATCAGTTCCGGTTCGGCTTCGTCTTTCTTCAGCGACTTCGCTTCAACGTCCGCCGGCTCCTCACGTACCGCGCCGTTGACGCCCGCCAGCCGCAGCGCTGTTCTCACATCGAGACCGGCAGCAACTGCTTCCCGCGCAATCGCCAACCGGTTACGCAGACGCAGCAGTTCTTGGTCTGCCGCGTCTTCAACAAACTGCGGCAGATCAAGCCGCGCGCGGGCTTCGTTGAGGGTCAGAACCGGTTGCCCGGTGAGGCGCTGGATCGCTTCCGCCTTCTCCAACTCCTCATTCTGCACCGCATCGATGCGCGCTTCGTTGCAGCGCAGCGTCTGGTTGTACGCGGCGAAGTGCGGTTGCAGCATCGCCGCGATCTCGCGCGCGCGGGCGAGGATTGTCAGAAGAATGAACGTCTGGTAATCGCGCCGCGCGGTCGCGTAGTTGCTCGCGCTGCTGAAGACAACCGACATCGGGACTTGGAACGCGGTGAGCATCAGTTCCGCCGCACGTTGCAGCAATTCCGGCTGCACTGCGTCGGATAGCGTATCTCCCAACGTGACGGTTTTTATCTCGCTCGACAGTGCGAGGTGTCGGAACGCATTACGAATACCGCTCACCAACTGTCTCAACCACTGCTCGAACCGCGACCGCTCGGCGTCGGTCGGGCGCTGGGCGAACATCCACACCGTCGGGCGCACCGCGCCGCGCTCGAAGTACGCCGTCTGGTAGCGCTCGGCAGCCAGCAGTGCGCGGGCTTGGGTCAGCGCGGTCGTCACCAATCCGACGCCCGGCTCAACCTCGCCGCGCACCGACGGTTCCCAGAGATACAGCAGTTCCGTCTCCGGTTCAAGCCGGATTTCGGCGTTGTTCGCGCGGCGGACAAACCCGACCAGCCCGCGCTTCGCGTCGGTGATCGGAGTGATGGTGCGCGGGTGCAGACGGCGGAGACCAAGCGGCGCTGCCGGATCGCGCAGGAGATACGCCGCGCCGTAGAGACACAAATCAATCTCAATCCCGCGAATGAGCGTCGCCAGCCGCTCTGCGTCAAACGCGACCGGCGTACCGCGCCGGGTGGTGATCTCCCACGGCAGCGACGCCAGCGCATTGGCGCGCAACGTCACTGCCGTGCGCACCACCGCGACGCGCTCATACGCCGTCTCTACGTCCACCGCGTCGCCGTCGCCGGTGAACACGCTTGTCCACGCGGTCGGAAGAAAATCTTCAAGGTTCAGCGCCTTGATGTCGTAGCGCTCAGACGGCGACAGTACGAGTTGTGCAGCCGGCTTAGACATCAAACAGCACCTCAGCGCCCCGCGCAGCGCCCCACACCGCAAGCGCCAGCGCGATCACGCCGTCGTCGTGGCAGCCGTTCGGCGCGCCGTAGCGGGTGCGACCGGATGCGGTAATATCAACGCTGTACATCTCTAATTCGTTGAGCAACCAATCGAGTTCCGGCAGAACGACCGTTCGTTGTTCCAGCGCCAGCGCCAGCGTATCCACCAACAGCGGCTTGTTGGATACCGTCGTTGTAAATGTCTGGACGGGCAACCCGGCGCGTTGTAACTCCTCAACATTCGGCGCACCGATGCTGTTTGTTTCGGCAATCACCGCGCCGCTGCCGTTTCGCTTCCAGAAAGCAACCAGCGCGCGGCGCTGGGTTGCGAAATCGACATCAACCAGACGCTCAACGTCAACGACGCATCGCGTCTGTGGGTCAAGCGCAACAAATACCGTCGCGTCCTCATACCTTCCCCAATCCACACCGATAATCGCCGCCTCGTTGCTGCGCCTGGTTGCCCCGACACACGCGCGCACATTCCGAAACACCGCACCGCCGTCATCTAAGAACTCGGCGTCGAGTTCTTGACGCGCGGCGCGTTCGGTCATTGCAGATCGCAGCAACGCAATGTCCGCCGGATCGAGAAGCGGGTTGTCGTTGGTCGAACGCCGCACCGTCGCCCAATGGTGCGGGTCTTCAAGCGCGGTCTGATAGACGCGCCAAAAACCACCCCGCCCCTTCGGCGTACCCGCCAGCACCGCACGCCCGCGCCGGTCGAGGAGTGCGGGAATGAGGTTCTCTCGCCAAATCGTTTCTAAGTTCCGAACAAGCCCCGCTTCGTCTACGACGATCAGATCATACCCGCGCGACCGCCCCGCGTTCTCGTTGTCGAGCGACCAGAACTCGATCCGTCCGCCGGTGGTTGTATCAATCCGCCGTTCCGTCTTGTGCTCGTTGGCAACCACCCGCAACACACGGCGCGCTTGTTCCCAGACCGGCAGTATCAATTTGTAGGTCGGCGCAAAATAACCGACGGTCTGGCGTTGCACCAAAGCGGCTTCTGCAAGCATTCGCGCCAACAGATGAGACTTCCCCCACCGCCTACCGGCGCGCAAGTGCACGAACCGCGCGTTGCGGGTCTGTTCCACAACGGCGCGCTGGTCGGCGTGCAGGTGTGGAAGGCGTACCTCATACTGTTGTGTCGGATGTCGCTTCATCGACAATTACCACCGCATCGCCGGCGTTTGAGGCTTTCTCAAACTGCAACAGAAACAGCCGCGCCGCAGCAACGCGCGCGCTTGCCGGAACGTCCTCATCGAGAACGATCATCAGCAGTGCACGCAACACCGCAGCGCGGGCTTCGTCTGTCAGCAGTTCGTCTACGGTCATTTGTGATAGAACGTCTGAGCGATTTCCTTAGCCTCCGCTTCGTTCAGCGGAACGAGATACGAAACGACGTACCCGATCATCACCGTCAACGCCGACTGCACCTCTGCGGGAAGATCAATCCCCGCAAACTCGCGCAGCGCCCAGGCAAGGAGGATGACGGTCGCCGCTGCCAGCGCGCCGCAGGTCACTTTGTCCAGCGGTCTCGAAAAGGGAAGGTTCACGTGATGCCCTCCTACGTCTCTCTAGACGGGTCGATGTCCACCCGTCCATTTTAATTATACCGGGAAAGCCCCGTGTTTTTGTACGCCAGATCGCGGCGTGGGCGTCACAACACTGCGTATAAATAAAAGAAGATCGAGTGTTGTGACACTGCTGAACAAGTAGAAGCCCCGCCGACGCCGGCGGGGTTTCCGGGAGGAGGAGAAGGAGGAGGATCGTCTTACGCGCGCTTCGCGTCCTCGTAGCGCAGCGCCTCGACCAGACGGCGCGCCTCGGCTTCGGTCGGTCGCCAGCCGACCGGCTCGCCGCGGTACTCGACCGCGTAGTCGCGCGTCTCGCGGTCGTACAAAATGCGGTAGTCTTGACCGGCGGCGATAACGATTTCACGCGCCGGTTGGGGCTTTGGTTGAGATCGTCGTTTCGACATCGGTGTACTCCTTTCTGATTATCGACTACGCCGCCAGTATACCACACGCGCGCCGAATTGTCAAGCCCGCGCGCCGCCGTCACAACACATCATCTTCTTTTCTTTCTATACGGTGTTGTGACACTGCTGAACAAACAGAAACCGCCGGACGCGCGTCCGGCGGTTCTGGTGTTTGTGTCGGTGGCTAGTTGTGTTTGACGAACGGAGTGATTGCGAACGTATAGCCAAACTGATCGCCGAACGCCAACCACCCGTCTTTGCTTCGCCGCACGATCAAGGATGAGTGCTTCCCGAACAGCCGAAGCCCACACCGCAACTGGGCGACGCTGTACCAGTGTGCGTCGTCGATGTTCCTCAAGCGAAAGAGTTCATACCCGCCGTGTGGGCTATCTACCAACGCAACGTAGTCTTTCGCGTTGGCTTCTTTCAGCGTCTTCAGTTTCGGATTGCTTGAAAGAGGAAGAACTTCCCACCCTAACGCCTTGTCGTCTAGCACCTCGACCATTCGCTTGATCGGGATTTGACGGCAGTACAGTTCCGGCAGCGTCACTTCTCGGTACTCGCCCGCCACTTCCGCCCCGACTTTCTCATCATACCACGTACTCTGGGCGGTTACGGTCACCCGGTTGCCGTTCACTTCAATACTTCCGATGTGCGTCGCCTCCGCAAGCGCAACCAGCACCTTCGCCGCCTTCGGCGATAAGGAACCGCGCCCGCGAAGGTACGCCGGGTTATTATACTTCTTGGCCACCAGCATTACACCGTTGCTGGCCACCATCAATCCGAAGTCAACGTGAATGCCCGGATACGGCGGCGCTTGAACGTCAAGCGCCACGTCCAAGAAGCGCGCAAGTTCCGTGCTCAACATAGCGTCTCTTCCTTTCGTTGTAGTAGAAGGCGCGGCGTGCGATGGTTCGCAGCCGCGCCTTTCGTTCGTTACGCAAAGGGATGTGTGGTACAAATCCCAAACTCGGTGATGTATTCGTTCAGCGTCATCTCCTTGTGTGTTCCAAACGGCTCGATGCGCAATGCGTTGACGTTGCGACAAGTCGGGTCGATGTCTTGCGCGCTGACGCCGATGTTCTCGTACATATCGCCGATGTTGGCGTATATATACAGAAAACCCTGATCGCACGCATAACCGCCGTCCCACTTGCCGAACCGAACTTCGTGAACAACCGCCTTACCGTCGCTCGCCTGGTAGAATATGCGCTCTACCTTGCTAAAGCGAGAGTTGCCGTCTCCCTTGTAGACAATCCCACCAAGCCGCTCGCCGTCGAAGGTGACCCAGCGAACCAACTCATCAACCGTCGAAACGTACCCGTCCCACACGCGAATTGTCGTAGCCATAGCAGTGTTCCTTTCTGTGTTGGTGAAATCGATTACGGTTATACTATACCACAACCCGCGCGCTTTGTCAATACCCAATTTTGGAGAAATCGTCAGGACGTTCCCACCCCGCGCGCCCACCCGTCCGGCGTGAGCGTCGGCGCGTCTATACGCGGCAACGTCGCCTCGCCGCGCGTCTGGTCGATGTGCTGCGGGTTGACGGCGAGGTGTGCGCACGCTTCGGTGATGCTGCTGAACACATACACCGGCGCCCGATCATAGACGCGCCCGCCGCGTCGCCCGCAGCGATGTAGCCGCCCCAGATAGTCATCATACCCGCCATTCCGCCGAAAACAAAAAGCGCCGGACGTTCGCCCGGCGCGCCACAACGTCAACACGCGCCGCCTACCTCGCCAGCGCCCACACACAACGCGCTAACGCCTCTGAGAGCGTCGCCGCGTCTTCCTCATACTGCGCCAGCGCGCCCAGACCTTTATGCCAATACGCCACCTCGACGCGCCAACCGCCGTTACGTCGTTCGATCTCAACGCAAACAACGCGCGGCAGTGCGAACAGCGCATCGAGCGGCATAAACGCGGCGGTGTGGATGTCAAGTGCGAGCGCGTCGAAGGCGTCGCTTGCGCGGTCAACGGTGATGATCCGGTCGCATTCACCCGGCGCGGTCAGCACCGCACAGATGGTATGCGGGTGTCGCTCGAATTGGATTTTCATTCTTCCTCCAAACAGAAGGGGCGGTCCGGTGAACCGGATCGCCCCCGACTTCCTACTCGTCCAACTCCACCGCGCGCGGCGGGATGAGACCCGCTTTCCTGAGTTCCCGCCAGAACATAGCCGCCGCCCCGTTCACTCCTCCCATCGAGGGGAAGACGTGGACATAAGCATATGTCGCCTCGTTCTCCCACCGAGACCATCGAACGACGTGCGCCACGATACGCCCGTCGTTTGTCTGATAAAACGTCGTCTGTGTTCCTCTGCTGTTTTCCTCTTCCCAGCACGCGCCGAGGGTCTCGCCCTCAAACTCCTCGTACTTGACGAACTCGTAATCTTCACCGCAGACGGTGCGCCGCGAACCCGACCAAATACGGATTGTAGCCATTTCCGACCTCCTTTATTGAGTATCGATTACGCTCATATCCTACCACGCCCCGCGCCGTTTGTCAAGCGGGAAATTCGCCGTAATTTCGCCGAAATCGAGGCTTGACAAATCGCGGTGTGTGTGGTAGAGTAGAGACGTAATCGATAATCACCCACACAGAAAGGACGGCGACCCTATGGCAACCATCAGCATTTGGCGCGGCTACCGGAACCGGAACGCAGACAGCGACTACGAGATCGTTACTTTTGTCGGTTCGGAAATCGGCGCGGTTCGGTTCAGCGATGCCGACGCCGATATTCAGTATCGCGTGTTCCGCAGTGAGAACGAGAGCGTTATCATCTTCTTCTTAGAGCGACGCGACTACGACTGCGAAGCCGAAATATACGAGTATCCCAACCTCACAGCCGCCGAAAAGGATTACGCATTTGTTTTGAAGAAAGCGGGCGTCATCTAGACAACCCGCCGCAGACCAGAAGCCCCGTCCGGCAACGGATGGGGCTTTTGTTTTACCCCCGCTTGCAATGCGGGCTAAACCAGACGCACTCCCGGAATCGGTTCTCGTTCGCGCCGCGCTTCCGAAGATTACCAAACCCGCCGTTTGTCCGCCACCGGAACCGCTTCCAGTCCGCCGGGAACACCGCGTCGGTCTCAGAAGTCCAATATCCGCATACGGCAATCCGTACATTCTGGTTGTCTCCATTCGCAACCGCCCAACGCGCGGCGTCGAACCAGACGGAATACGTGTCTTTGATCGCGTAAGATTGCTCGTAGCCGGGATACGGCGGATCGATAAGAATCGCGGTTACGCCGTGTTTACCGAACGAAAACGGCTCAACCACACGTCGCCAATCGCCGCAGAGAATGAAAACACCACGCAGCCGCTCGGCGATCTGTCGGAACCACGCAACCAGAGAAGCGTAACGCTCTTTAGCAACTCCCGCCGACTTCAGCATTCCCGGTACGGATTTTGTCATTCCGTCCGCCCCGCTGCGCTTGACCAGTTTCCCATTCTCAACCACCCAAGGACCGCGCTTGTACGGTTGCGCCTTTATGTCGGTTGAGACGGTATAGAGATAATACCCCGCCGCCCGTGCGTCGTACCAGTTCGGATCGGCAGCGCAGCGCGCAGCGCGCTCCGGCAACGTTTCGCGCAACGTCCAGATGCGTGCAAGCCTATCCAATTCCGACACCGGATAATCGCAATAGTACGCAACGGCGTCCGGGTCGGCGCGAACGGCGCGGTAGGCGTTGACCACATCGGCGTAAAGATCGTTGATGATCTCCGTCTTCACCGGCGACGATGCGAGTATCCACGCCGCCGATCCGCAGAACGGATCGATCCGTACATCCACATCGCCGAAACGCCGGTTCAGTTCGTCAACGACGGTGTACTTCCCGCCGTAATACGGGAATGGGGCGCGTATCTTCCTCATACTACGTCTCCTTCCTCTGACTACTGCACTTCCCACAATACCCGTACCGCAGCGCAGCAGCGTACTGCTGCTGCTTCGCCAGCGCCGCACCGCAGTGCGGGCACCGGTACGACGCAGTGCGCTGCGTATGCGCCGTATGCGCCGCATCCGGTTGCGGATGCGCCGTATTCGACGCATCCGGTTGCGGATGCGTATCCGTATGCGCCGTATGATGCGCCGTATGCGCCGCATCCGGTTGCGGATGCGCCGCATACGACGCATCCGGTTGCGGATGCGGATGCGAACCGCCGTGCGTATGCAGCAACGTCGCAAGCGTATACGCCAGCGTCGCCAACGGCGCGCTTTCCAGCACCGACAGCGCCAGCAGCAAAACGTCGAACGTTGCGAGAAACTGCGCAGCGCTGCTCAACCCCGCCGGAACGCGCGCGGCGTAGTCTTCCAGAACGTTCAACACAACCGCAGTCAGCACCGCCGCCCGCGCCACGCGCGACGCCAGGCGCTGGCGCTGCCGGTCTTCAAACGCCGCGAACGCCAGCGACAGATACGCCAGTTCTATTCCGACCGCCGCAAGCCAACCCGCCAACTCGCCGCGCGTCGGCGCGAGTGCGCGCTGGACGCCCAGCGCGCTCGGCGCACTCAGCAGCAGTACCGATAACGTTGCGAGAATGCGGAACTTCAAGCGGCTATCTCCTTCCCCGTCACAACACGCATTCTTCTTTTATTTCTATAGCGTGTTGTGACAGACGCCACTCCAGAACCCGCTAAGCGCCGCAGAAGCCTTCCTCACAGAAGTCGCTTTGGTCGTCAAGCGCAGCGTCCGCACGCAACACCGCGATCTCGTCTTTCCCGCGCTTCCGCCGCTCCTCATTGATGCGTCGCTCCAGTTCCACCGCCATCTCGCGCAGCGCCGGGTACTGCTTGAGCAGTTCCGCCTGGCTTCGCGCCGATCGATACGGGCAAAACCAACACGAAGATTTCGGCGGCGTTGCAAGCCCGGCGCGTTCAAGGATCGCGCGGCAGTCGTTGCGGGTAAGGCGCTCGTCTACCAGCGGGTAGACGTTCTCAATACGCTTGAAGCCGGAATCGCGCATCCGGTGGAACTCGTCTACGCTGATCCCCAGCATCAGGCGTATCTTCTCGCGCGCGTACTTGTCGTACAGATAGCGCCGGATCGGTTCGACTTTGTACTGTCTGGTGCACTGGCGCTTCAGTATAAACGATCCGTCTCGTGCACGCCAAGGCGCAGGCGTGAACGCCGGGTTGTTCAGCATATCCCCGTACAGATCGCGCCGTATGATTGTTATACCGCGCCCGTATTCGTTCTGCAACCAACCCGCGAAGTACGCGACGTACTCGCGCGTGTTTGGCGCTTCGGCGTCCAGCAGATCGACGTGTACGATCTCGTCAATCTGCCACCCGCGCTGCATTGCGAGTACGACCAGCGCGGTACTCTGCACCCCGCCGCCGTATGAGATGACGGTAGCCATACCCACCCCTTTCTATCGTCAATTCAACCGCGCCGCACGCGCCCAGTCTGAGTTACGGAACCGCGCGCCCAGCGCCCGCGCCTGCTCTCGACTAACGCCCGCGCGCTGGAGCGCTGCAAGCGCCGCCAGCAACGCATCGTCCCCGCCGTCCCCGTCCCCGCGAAAACCCCCGATTTGGTCGATTTTTGCGGGTTCGGGACGGTCGGGGACGGGGACGCTTGGGGACGGGGACGGGACGGAAGCCGTCCCCGCGCATTCTGATGCCGTATCCGACCGTCCCCGCCGTCCCAGCGCTTGCCGATGCGCCGGGACGGGCTTCTGCTCATCAGCCGTCACAACACGCGCTTCTTCTTTATTTCTATACGGTGTTGTGACGACGCCGAACAACAACGTCTCCAGCAGCGCCGCGTCGTTGCGCGCGTTGATCGTCGCGTCGAAGTCTCCGACCAACGCCGGCGTGCGAACGAGAAACTGCTCGTTGTTGTGCCGCACCACGAACAGCCCGCGCTCGCCCGGCGGCGGCGGCAGTTGTGACGGGCGATACAACAGCGCCTTCGGATCGCGCACTCCCAGCGCCGGCGCGTCTTGACTGCCGTCCACCAGCGCGCCCGCTATCAGCGTCGAGAGGTTCATCCGCCATTCCAGCCGCTTGCCGGTGGGCGTCTGCATCGAGACGATAACCCGAATACCCAACGCCCGCGCTTTGCTGACCAGCGCGATCAGCAACCGTTCCGTTTCGTCAACAACGTCGATAATATCCGTCGCCAACACAATCAACAACGGCAGCGGGTCGGGCGCGGTCCGGTTATACTCCTCGACGCTGCGCACGCCCGCGCCGAGCAGCAACCCGAACCGACGCTTCGCCTCTTCGTTGATCGCGCCGATTGCACTCAGTATCCGCTGCTGTCCCTCGTCGCCGTAACCGCCCGCCGGCGGGAAAAGCATCTGCGGCAACCGCGCGATGTTCGGCGTCAGCCAATCCCCTTTGCCGTCGAGGATCGCCCACCGCACCGCCGTCTCGTTCAGCAGCGCGGCGAACCACAAACGCAGCAGGTGATCCTTCCCGCACCCGCTGGTTCCGTACAACCCGACGTGCAGCGCGTCGCGTCCGAAGTCCAACCAACGGAACGCGCCGGTCTGGTCGCGCCCCAGCGGAACCGCGAACCGCGCCGGGCGGGGATCGGCGGGGTTGAACACAGAGGGAGAAGGAAGCGTCACAACATCATCTTCTCTTTTATTTCTATACGGTGTTGTGACAGCAGCGGGGGCAGCGGCGGCAGTCGCAGCCTCGGCGGTTTCATCAACCGTCACAACAGTATCTTCTTCTTTATTTATACGCGGTGTTGTGACAGTACGCAGCGCCGTCGGCAGCAAGCCGCGTTGTTCGAGTTGGCGCTCGACCCGGTACGCGGCGTCGTTCAGCGCGCGATACGCGCGCACCACTGCGTCGCGGTTGGTCGCCGCCGCCAGCGCAAGGAACGCGAACACCCCGGCGACCGGATCGACGCCGAACGCCAGCGCAACGCCGAACAGCATCAAAAATACCGCTTTCCCGCTGACGTTCACCGCCCGCCTCCGCTTCCGACGTTCGGCGCTTTGACGTTTCCGGCAAGCAGCAGCGCCGTCAATGCAAGCAGAACCGCGAGAAACTCGAACGCGAACGACGCCGCAAACGTCCAGCCGATCTTTGTCAACACGACCGCCGCGCCCTCAAGTACGTCCGGCAGCGGCGCGAACAACCCGCCGCGCCGCCAAACGTCAACCAGCGCAACGGCTTCGGTGTAGTCGGTCACAATATCGAAAAAGATGAAGAAGTAGACCATCCACTGCAACATACGAACATCACGCTGCGCCAACTTCGCCGCCGCGATTTCGATCAGCGTCGGCAGCAACGTCAAGAACACCACAAACAACGTCAACCACTCTGCGCCCGTTGACAAAACATCGTTTGCAATCGGTTGCATAAACCGCCACGTCGGGACGAGATCATAACGGTACGCAAGCGCGCCGAAGACATACGCCATCACAAAGAAGCACGCCGCGGCGACGCCCGCCGGAACGCCGCGCACCCCGCCCGCCCAATCCGCAGCGCGTTTGAGGTTGTCGCTGAGGTCAAGCGCGCTCAGCAGCCCGTCGGCAACGTTGCTGTTGACAAGGGCGAAGATCACCCCCGCCGCGATAATCCACGCAATGAGGTCACTCATACAACGTCCACCCCCTCTTGCCGCGAACCCAACGCTCCACAAGATACGCCCCCTCCGGCGCTTCACGACCGGCGACGTAACCTAATTTCCCGTCTACGTCGTAGATGACGAACGCCCCCGCCGCGCGTACCGCAACGTCGCGCTTCGCGGCGCGCTCAAACCGACCGACCGCGTGCGTCCACTCCTCCAGTTCTTGATGCGGAATAGGCTCAATCTTCCACCACATTTTCGCCTTCCTTTCTCATCTTTCGCAGCGTCTTCCTCAAGCGCTCCGCTTCCGGCGTCGGCATCACCCAATGCGGGCGTTTCCGTCTCGCGCCTGCGCGCGCCAGCAGCACTGCAACCCTCACCGCCTGCAGGTGGCGGAAGGCGGTGAAGCGGCGGTACAACCTATACGTACTCTTGTTCATTTCCGCTCCAGCGCCTTCGCCAACATCTGCACCACCGTCTCGTGCACGTACCCCCACCGCAAACAGACCGCCGCCAGATCGCGGTACGGTTGTCGCAGACGCTTCGCCGCCGCGTGCAGATCGGAAAGAGCGGCGACTACGTTCTCGTCAAGACGCCAGCACAACCCCAGATGCGCGTCTGCCGCGCCGGGATCGGTGTACGTTTCACCGACCGCCGCGCTTTCGTTGAGTGCCGGAATGTGATACCGCAGAAAATATCTGATGTACGTCGGTCGGTACCCGACCGTCAGCATCAGTTCCGCAACCGCCCGCGCGTCGTTGCGCAGTTTGTGGCGCGTCCAGCGCAGCAGTCCCGCCTCCGTCGTCTCGGCGCCGCGCAGTCGCGCTGTGAAGAACGACATCGCGGCGCGCAGATCGTCGTTACGCATCGCCGTCCTCTTTGTTCTTCCCGACAAGTTCATCAAGCACGCGCCGGGGCATCATCACCCACTCCCGATCCACCCGCGCGCCGTTTTCGGTTCGGGTTGGCACATCATCCCCGAACACCAAAACGAACAGCGGGATGCGCTCAAAGCGCGCCGCGCGGTCTATCGTCTGAAGCAGCGCGTCAAGCGTCGGTTTGGTCAACATCTTTCGCCTCGCTTTCACTTCCACCGCAAATCCGGGGTTATCACCAACGAACCCATCAACGCCGAAGCGCGTGAGGTGCCCCACGCGCCCGGTGGATGTCAAAAGGCGGGCAAGCGACGGATCGCTCACCCGCCCGAACGTGGCTTGCAAAGCCTTGAGCGCTTCCCTCTCCTTTCGCTTCCAGCGCGGTTCGCTTTTAGAACGGGACTTCATCTTCTTTCGTCTTCCGCAGCCGCGCGCGAACGGGCGCAATGTGCACGATCTCAACCCACCCGCTGGGTTTGGTCTCCAACGTCAACTGGTACTCGCGCCCGACGGCGACGGTCTGCACATACTCCTCTGCGCCGAGGAGTTGTTCTTCCGTCATCTGGGCGACGCCGTACAGCGCCGCCAGAACGCGATAAAGGTTTGTGACCTTTCCGCTCTTACTCGGATGCGCCAACCGCTTCGGTTTTCGTACCCACTTCGACACCCGAACCGGCAGGTCGAGATCGGCATCCACAATCTCGAACTCGAAAACAAAAACGTCCTCAAGTTCCGGCTCCGGGCTAAGCCGCGTTTCAAACGTCGGGCGTTGGCGCTCTTTGACGCCCAGAAACCGCCCGATGTACGCCCCGTTCAACTCCGGTCGTTCACGTCCGACGTTACCGTTGGCAATGAGTTCCTTAAACATACCCCCGTTTCCTTTCTTGTACCTTCGGCGCAATCGCCTTATCCGTTAGTATACTCCAGAACGCCCGACTTGTCAAGCGGGTCACATCGTTTGCGGAACGGACACCACCGGCATTCTTCCGTCCCCCACGCCGTCGCTTCGGCGATGTACCCATCCCGCGCCAACGCCTGCAGTCGCCGCGCCTTGTCAAGCAGCGCCTCGGCGCGGGTGCGGTCAACGTCGAACCGGATTTCTTCCATCTCGCCGGTGTCGCGGTTGACCAGCAGCACAACACCCGTCTGCGCCCCGACCAGCGCGGCGTACACACTGATCTGGTCAACGTACTCCTCGACCTTCGACCGCAACGCCCACTCGCGCGCGCCGACCGTCTTGATGTCAACGACGGTCGGCGTGTTGTCGTCTTCGATCAGCAGCGCATCGATCCGCCCCGACACCGCGCCGTTCACCACCCGCACTTCCGTTTCGACGCGCCCCGGAAACGCCTCAACCAGCAGCGCCTCAAGGTGCGCGTGGATCGCGTCGCCGATCAGCGCCGACGGGTTATCACTGCGCGGCGCGTCCGGTGCGCACCCCAACAACGCGAACGTGATGCGACGGTCGCACGCCGAAATCTCGCTTACGTACACCCGATCCCGCGCAGCAACCGGACGGCGCTTCGCGGCAACGACACCGCGAACGGCATCGACAAGCGGTTGGCGCTTCTGGATTTGGACGCCAAAGAACGCCGCCATCAGTACTTTCTCCATTCTTTTGTTACCGGATTAGCCTCCGCCGCCGGCGGGCAATGCTTCATATACAACCGCGCCGCGTCAAGCATCGTCTGCTCCAACCAACGCCGCGCGTCTTCTTCCGACAACGACGCGGGGACAATCGCCAGCGCCTCATCATAGATCGGCGCAACGATCATTCGTTCGATCCCTAACGTCGCTTCGACATCACCCTCGCGCGGCGCGCACAGCGTAAACGCATCCGCCATCGCCCGCGCCATAATCACCGCGTTGCCGCCTTGACAAGGGTGATTCATCGCCTGGCGCTGAATAACCCCACGCTGCCGCCACTGCTCGTTATTCGGCACGGTAGACTTCGGCAACGTGAACCAGCGGCGCAGACCGGCATACGCCGAAACGTACCCGACGGTCGAACCGTCGAGACGCTTCGCGGTCTGCTCAAACGGCGCGCGGGCGGTGTCCGCAAACCAGTTCGACAACACCGGATACACCGCCCTGAAATCCCGGAAGAATTGCCCCGCCTCGTCTGCCGTTATGTGCAACTTCCTTGCCAACCCGACCGGCGTGCCGCCGTAGAAGTAGAGGAAGGCGACCGTCTTTGCGACCTGGCGCGTCGTCTTCTTGTACGTCTTCCCGATCCTCTCCATCAACCCGCTTTCGATTACAAACCGCACCGTTCGCTGCGCATCCCACCCCGACGGAAGAACGTACCCCTCAACCGGTTGGTTCTGGAACGTCAGCGTTGTCGGTGTCGGTTCGTCAACGTCCCCGCGCCGGATGTGGAACATCAACGCCGCGGTAATGCTGTGGTTGTCACCGCCGGAACGGAACAACGCCAGCAGCGCGGGGTCTTCCGAGAGATCGGCGGCGATGCGCTGTTCCATCGCTGCGTAATCGGCGTTCACAAAAACGTACCCTTCCGGCGCAACGAACGCGCTGCGGTAGTCGAGATCGTCACCTTCGCCGCGCGGGATATTCAAGAGATTGGGTTCGCCGCACGCAAACCGTCCGGTGTCCGTCCCGGCTATCTTTAGGTTCGGATGTATCCGACCGGTCAACGGGTGGATGTGCGACAGAAACCCGCGTCCGTAGGTCGAAACGCGCTTCTGCCAATGCGACCAGACGCGATAGAGATCGAAAAACCGACGCCGATCCGGGTCGTCTGCGTATTCCCGCTCCGCTTCGCCTAATTCTTGTCTGTCAAGCGACCCGATATCAACCCCGCGCATTTTCGCCGCCGCCTTGACCAGTTCGCGCTTCGTCAACTCGTTTGGTTCGATCCCTAGATACTCGGCGAACTGCTCAGAAGCAACGCGCAGTCGCCGCTCCGCCTCTTCCGCCAACTCGCCCCAGCGCGCAGAATCAATACACAACCCGCAATACTCGACGGCGGCGGTCGGAACGGTTAAGGCGGTGAACACCCGCACCGCGTCCAGCACGTCCGTCGCTTCGGCGCGATGCTGCTGGCGGCGTTGGATCGGGAAAAGAACCTCAACGTCTTTGAGTGCATACTCAACTTGTTCGGGCGTCGGTTCACGCGCGTGCGGGTCGTCAAACGTTTCCCGCACGCCCTTGTCAAGCGTCTCACAAACCCAACGCTCGGCAACGGCGGCAAGCGAGTGCTGGAGATCGAGACCAAGCGTGATGACGCGATCGGCGACAACTACGTCCCACACAACACGCGGGAAAATACCGACGTTGTGGAGTATGAACTGCACATCAAACGTAAGATTTGCACCGACCAACGGCACACGCTCAAAGATCGGAATGAAAACGTCAAGACCGACGCGCAGCGCATTGAAGCAGTAAGCGTCGCCGGACGGCGTTGCGAACTGCACCAGAAAAACGCGCGACGTGCGCGGGTCAAGTCCCGGTCGAACCGGATCGTTGGCGTAGTCGCCGCTCAGAAGCAGGCGGGCGACGTGGCGCATCACCCACACCGGAACAAACTCATCCTCAAGCGCGTCAAGCGCGACCCCCAGATCGTTGATGCGCCGCGTCGAGGTCTTCCCGCCGCGCGGGGCGTCGTTGAGGAGACGCCGAAGACGCTGCTTCTCAGCGAGACGGTCAACCGGCGGCGGTAGCGGGTCGGGTAGATCGTCGGGATCGGGATCATAAACCAAGCCCCACCGGTTGCGCTTGAGATACGCGAAGTACGCCTTGTACGCCGTCTTTGTTCGCTCTTTCGGATAGCGAAACATCGGTTGCGTCTCGATGTCGAACGCAAGCGCTTCGCATTCGAGCAGCGATTGAACCGCATCACGCGCCTCGTCTCTGTCGTTGATGTACTTCCTCAACTTTTACCAGCCTTTCCGTAATGTCGTATTCGCGATGCTTCCGCAACGTCCCGCGCCGCGTGCGTAGCCAGCGTGCGGTTGAGGGCGTGCGCAGCACATCGAATACTGCCAGTCCGTCGAGGAAGAGAATAGCAGCAAACGTTGGAACTGTCAAGCGCCTCGCCGCGTCAACGACGGACTGCGGCAGAATGGTGGTACGGTACGTATCAGAGCGCACCGACCGGCGCTTGACTTCCAGCGCCGCGATCGGTCGCCCGCCGTCTACGATCAGAAAATCCAGCGGCGCGTGGGCGTCCAGCCGCACCAGCGTCAGATCGAGACGCTGCGGGTAGAGCAGCAGCGCCGCCGTCTGCGCAATCAGATGCTCATACGGTAAACCGTATGCGGCTTGTTCGTCAAAGGATTTCATTGAACGCTACAACGCAAGCCGCCCCAGATACGCAGCATACCGGCGTCGCACCTCTTCAAGCGACGCAACGCGCTGCCAACGGGCGACCATTCGTTTGTCCGCCTCAAAACAGTCTACTTCATACACAATTATCCCGCCGCCATCTGCTTCGTAAAATGCGGTCATTTTGTCCGGACGCTTGTCATCATCCCCCAATTCAATAACCATCCCCAACAGCCGCGCCCGAATCGCCGTCGCCTCACAGTCGCCGTCGGTCGCGCCGCTCCAAAATATCACGTCACGATACGTCGCCATACGCGCCCCCTAGTGTACAGCAGTAGCAGCCATCACAACACCGGCTTTTCTTTTATTTCTATGATGTGTTGTGACAGGCGTTCCGAGAAACTCATACACCGGCGCGGCGCGGTCTGCGTGCCGCTTGCGGATGCCGGTCGTTCGCAGTCGCGCCCGGTCAACGTTGACCAGCCGGTAGACGCGCACGCGCTTCCCGCCTTCAATCCGCTGCTGCTTCCCTTCGATACCGACGCCGATGCGGGCAAAGAGCGCGCCCACAAACGACATCGGCTTCTGTCGGAAGTCGGATCGCACCTTGACCCCCAGCGCCGCCTGGATCAACAGTCGGTTCCGGTCTACGAGATCGATAAACTCTTCGGTAATCGCAATCTCTGCGCCTTCTTCAATCTTCATCCGCAGCGCGGCGAGTAACGCGGTGAACCAAGCGGCGAACAACGCGAACCGGTTGCGGTCTGCGCTGAACCGCCGCGTTGTCTCTATCTCGTCCAGCGCCTTTGCTATCTCTGCGTCTTCAACCGCCGCGAAGCGCTGCGCCGCGCCGTATGCGCCGCGTTCGTCATCAAGGACAAGATCGGCGTCAACGGCGATGCCGTAGCGTTCCTCAAGTTCCGCTTTACGCTCTGCGTCGCGCTTCTCTTCCGTCGTCTTCGCGTCATCAGGCGCGGGCGCGTTGGCGATGCGTTCGGCGCGGGCGCGTTCTTGCGCTTCCCGCTGCTCGCGCAGCGACTTTGCGAGTTCGCGGCGGCGGTCGGTCGGTAGATTCGGCTTGTCGCGGTCATCCCAAACCTCAACGCCTTCGGCGGCGAACGAACCGACGAGGTTGTTGAAGAAATCATTCTTCTGCGCCGCAGTTTTGGCTTTGACAACGCAGTACAGATCGAGATAGACGCGATCCCATTCCGTCGCCGGTTCCGCCGCGCCGGACGCCCGTGAAATGCGGAAGTCCTCTTCCAGTTCGCGCAGTTTGGTGAGGTCGCGGTAGGCGTCGGGCGAGGTCGGTTCGTTCATTCGCTTCGTCTCGACGTAGACGTTGATCTCACGCTCAAACGGGTTGCGGATACGCCCCAACTGCTGGCGGAAATCGTCAACGTCGCCGACGCCGACGCCGTTGCGTGCGATGCCGAACAACGCGAACCCCTCAACGTCAATCGAGACGCCGGTGCCGACCGACGGCGAGTAGATGAACACATCAACGTCTCTCAGAATAGCGTTGATGCGCTCCAGCGTCTCGTTGTTATTCTCGCTTGTTTCCGACGTAATCTTCAGTATTCGCGCGTCCGGCAGAAACCGGCGGTAGAACAGTTCGGCTCGGTCGGCGTCGGCGCGGGTGTTGCACGCGAGCGCGATTCTACAATCGCCGGAGTTGTACCACTCCAGCGACTTCTGGAGTACGTCCATATCAGACGACAGCAGTACGAGGTGGTCAATTGCGCGGTGTGCGTACTCGTTTTCGACGTAGGCTATCGGTTGGTCGGGAAACGCAGCGTTGATGAACGTCAACGTCGCTTCACCAACATCGGCGTCGGCAAGGATAATCAGGCGCGCCTTGCGCAGGTGCTCCATCAGCGCGCCGACCGCAGAGACTTTGCGGCTCTTCAGATTGCGGTCGTTGACAATCGCTTTCAACACTTGTTCGATCTCGTCAACGATAACGAGATCGTAGGGCGCGTCGGTCTCGATCTTGTCGAGACTGTGGATGGTCGTTGCGACGCGCGGGGCGTTCGTAATCCACTTCCCGTCTTCGTAGTACGGCGTGAGGTTAAGGCGCGCCGCGCTCTGGCGCACCAGCGAGACGCGGTGCCCCACCGACAACACGCGCGGGTAGCACTTCGCCGCCTCCGCCAACCACTGCGTTTTACCGGTGCCTTTTGCCGACCGGATGACAACTATATTTGGGTATTGGTCATCCGGTTCAATTTCGAGGTCGAGGTAGCGCTGGTTGATGCGCATCGCGTCGGGCAGTTCCGGCGACGTAATGTACCCGCCGCGCAAGCCGGGGATCGCCCCCTCAAACCCGTACTGTCGGGCGAGGTTGACGAGAACGCCGATCCCGCTCTCGACGTGATCGGGCTTCCGGTGCTTCTCCCAGTCGTATGTCCAGTTGTCCAGCACCTCCGCCGCCACGTCTTCCGACAACGCCGACTGGATAGCCCAGACCGCCGCAAGCCACATATTGTACTCCAGACCGTCGCCGGGGATGTAGCGCAGCAACGTCTCGATTGTCTCGCGCGTCGCCGCGCCGCCGACGCGCCGGGGCGTGAGGAGTGGACGGCGGGCGAACGCGGCGAAATCGGCGAGGTCGTAGTAGCGGTCGCTGTTGCGGATGACGGCGACGGGCTTCTTCTGCGGGCGCTGCTTCCAGTTGTACGATCCAACGACGCGAATCGACCGCGCGGCGTCGCCGGTGTTGTCCAACGTCCAGCCGTAGCGCGCGGCGGTGATGCGCAGTTGCGCTTCGACGCCTGCTTGCACCGGCGCAACGTCGTCCGCTTTCTGCGGTTCGCGCAGCACCCACATCGGCATCAAGCCGTTGCCGGTGTGGACGATCAGCGTCGGTTCCGGCAAGCCGCTTTCCGCCAACAGTTTTAGCGCATCGTCTTTCGACGCCGGAAGCGTCTGCGCTTTGTGTGCGGCGGATTGGATATCGATGTCGGCGGTGATGACGCGCTGGAGGTGTGCAAGTTTGGCGCTGCCGGACGATCCGGGGTCTGGAATCTTATTCTGCGACGCGCGCTTGATGTAGATGTCGTATGCAAGGTGACGCTCAATGTGTTTGACGATTTCGGCACGTTGCGACAGCGAGAACGTCTGACATTTGAAGCGACCATCGGTCAACTTGACGCTGACGGTCGTATAGGCGGCGGTATCGTCACCGTAGAGCAAGTCGAGGTAATCCGCAATTGAGATAGACATATACTCCTTCCTCCCTCTTCTAACCCGGCGTCTACTACGCCGGTTGTTAGCCTAGCACACAAGTTCCTATCTGTCAAGGGCATTCGGTGAGGATTTTGGTGGAGATTCGGTTATCGACAAACGGCGCGGCGTGTGGTATGCCGTAGGTACGACGGTCATCTATCTACAAGGGGGTAAGCAAAACGGTCAAGTTAGTCAAAGTCGAACGGTTCAAGGATTCCGAATGCGGGGCGCTTTTTATTTTCCCTCTTGACAACCCCGCGAAAGCGGGGTATACTATTAGCGTAACGATTTTACTCTACTCAGAAAGGAACCACTCTTATGGCATCCATCATTGTCAACGTCGAACGCTGGAACGACACCGGTATGGCGTTTGTCCGCTCGCGCGCTTCCGACGCGCCGGAGGCGGACAAAGATGTTATTCGCGCAATTGACTACAACGTATTCGAGGGCACTTGCCTTCCCGCCGACTACCAACTTCGCGCGGGTGCGTTGGTGACGCTAATGATGCACTATCCGAAACGAGAAGTGCGGCTTATCGAACTCCGGGCGTTCCGCAACGGTCCTCTCTGGGTCGCCGACGCGCTCGTTGCCGACGGCGATCAAGAGGTGGTCTGCCGGGGCGCCGCCGCAAATCCGGTCGAGGCGCTGGCGTCTCTCGCAATCGACATCCAGCAGTACTAGACGCCCCGCCGTCTTCGCGCCTCGGTCACTCGCCGGGGCGCTTTTCTTTTTTCCTCGCCCGTCGCCTTCGCTCGATCCGCACCACCAGCAGCACCAGCACCGCCGTCGCTGCGACTTGCGCCGCGTCGGGGTGAATGAACGCGAGTGCGAACGCGCCGATCATCAACGGAACGTAGAGTTTCATCTCTGCCTCCGCCCCACAAACCAAGTGATCTTATCGATCAGCATCGGTAGCAGTGTTGGCGCAACGACGCCCGCAACGAACGGGATGTAGCCGGAGTAGCCGACCAGCACGCCCGCTCCCGCACCGACCAGCACCCGCCCTAATGCGCCGAGTTCGACGCAGTGATGCTCTGCGTCGTAGTGCGGCAGCGCCACGCCCTCATTGTCTGCGAGATATGCCGTTGCCGCGCCGATTGCGCCGCATATTGCGTTCCAGACATAATCAAGCGCGGTCAGCCCGATGTGTCCCGCCGCCAGAAGTTGGAAGATTTCAATGATGTCCATTCTGTTCCTCCCTCTGCCAACGCCGAATGAGCGCCACAACGAAATCTGCGTAGCGTTCCGGCGCGTTGCCGTCGCTTGACGGCGCGTAGCGTGGCAACACGTGTCGCAAGCGACACAACCCGCGTCGCTTGCAGTAGTGCTCTTTGAGCAATTCGCACCAGTCGTTGAGACCGTCTACCCAACGCGCATAAACCGCGAACGGATGCGGCGTCTGTGAGATCATACGCTTGCCGCGTCTAAGATTTCCCCAGTTGCGCGTGCGGGTAGCGACGCCGCGCAGCCCGTAACTGCTTTCTTTCGCGAAAAACGCCAGCGCGATGCCGCGATCTGCGCCCCACGCATCCAGCGCCGCCAGCAGTGCGTCCGTCTCGACAAACGCCGGACTGCGCGCCGTTCGCAGCACGCGGCGGAAGGTCGTGGCGTCGATGCTGTGCGGCGCGAATAGAAGCGGATTATCGTCAATCATCACTGCCTCCCCCGCAGTGCGGACTGAACCAGACGCATTCCTTATCCTTATTTCGCCCCAAACCAAAACGCCGCCAGACAAACCGCGACCAAGAAGGCGGGAACAGCGCGTCGCTGTTGGCGTCGTTGTAGCCGCAGACGGCGATGCGCAGTTTTGGGTTGTCACCGTTGGCGACCGCCCAACGCGCGGCGCGATACCAAATAGTTTCGCCGTCTTTATCGTACTCGATTTCGCGCAGGTGGGACGGGTAGGGCGGGTCGAGTAGAATGCCGGCGGTGCAGTGGGCGGGGTGTTTCGCTTTGTTGACGGCGACCTCAAAATCGTTCCAAAGCACCTGAACGTTTCGCAGTCGTTCAGAAAGAGCGGCGACGTGTTCGTGGATACGCCGCGTTTTGAACAGTTTAAATAGAACGTGAGGTCTCGTTGTCACACTCACCCGAAGTCGCCCCTTGCCGCGTTCGTAGACTAACCGTCCGTCTTGCACCAACCATCCGCCTGCGCGCTGATGCTCGTACATTACACAATGCGCCATCACATACGCCCACCGCGCGGCGATAACCGGATCGTAATACTCAGGATCGCCGCCGAGACGCGATACGAGTTCCGGTAACTTGTCTCTGGTGTAGTGGTGGTACGCGATCAACTCCAGTTCGGCGCGCGGGAAGTCCAGATAACGCGCAACCTCATCCGGCGCGTACTTGACCGCGCGCAGATAGTTGACAACGTAGCCGTCCAGATCGTTGACGATCTCGAACTTCACCGGCGGCGACGCAAGTATCCAACTCGACGATCCGGTAAAGGCGTCGATGCGCGTATCGATTTCGCCGAACCGTCGGTTGATTTCCGGCGCGATGGTATACTTCCCACCGACGTAAGGAAACAGTTGGCGCGGCATACCGGTTCTCCTTCACCTCAACGCGGTCACAAAGTCATCCGGGTTGAATGAGACGGTGTACGTCGTGCGATTGGGGGTAATCACGCGCGATGTGATTTTTGCGTTACGGAAATATCCCGGTACGATTGCGTAGTCGCCGACATCCGCAGCCCAGTTCGGAACCGTCTCGCCGGTGCGCAGCATCAGTTCGTAACTCGAATTGTCAAGGTCAATCGTCAACGGCGCGATCTGGCGATCCAGCGCGACCGCCGTCTCGTTGCGGCGCTCTTCTGCGAGTGCTTTGCTGCCGTATTCACCGACGGACGTAGTGCGCTGTGCGAGTTGGCGGCGGGTTTCGTATGACGTTATTGACGTTGTTTCGGTCAGATGATCCGTCCAGTAACCGCGATATTGTCCGTACACGCGACTCGGCGCTTTGGAGATGTCAACGACGCTTGTTATTTCCGGGAAGCGCCACACCAGCACACTGTCTGTGTTGAAGTCGATTGTCGGTCGCGGTCGGTCGCGCAAGAAGCGTTTTTGGTGGTATCTAACCCGCACGAAATCATCACCGCTTCGTTCGATAATATCGCGTAAGTTTGCGTCTGGTTTTACGATCCTTGTTGTTGTTTGCGGGGGTAAAACTATATCACAACACCCACCGCGTTGTATCATTGCAGAAGTAAGCGTAAATGCGTTGATCCCGATAGTATCGGAAGAGTTAATCACCGCGCGAACTTGCACCGACGTATCGCCCGCCGTCGTTTCATCGCCGGACGCGCGCACGCCAATGACCCACCCATAGCACGTCGTTGCGGTAACGGTTCCTGACAAACTGATGCCGGTAAACGTTCCCAACGATAGTGAATATGCGTTAGGTTCGGGGATCGCCGTCACCGGCGCAACCCAAACACCGTCTGCTAGTCCGGTTGAAGATGTTAAAGACACAAATAAGCGTTCATTTGTTGTGATTGTAACGTAGCGTTCCGGTTGGTCGAACAAATACGCGATAAAGAACAGCGTTTCGTTTGAGATCGTAAACGTCTTTTTTGTGCGTATCTGCGCGTGTGGAACCCCTATAGCCAAAACAATCTCGTACTCCCACAAATCCCCGCGCGAATCGTACCCGCCGTTGCCCATAAATCCCGTACTGACCGGCTTCCAGCGTGTTATATCGGTCATACTTTGCACAACCGAAATCCGTGCATCGCGCTGGAGTGCGCCGAACCCCAGCGTGTGCCAGGTGATGCTTCCGTCGCGCGCTTCTTCAATCCGCTCGATCTGCCCGCGCCAGATCGTTTTTGATAGTTGCGTACAGTAGACGAATAGTTCATCACCGATCTGCGTCATAACTCCAGAGCGCGCAAGCGTCGGCGACAGCGTGACGCGCCCGCGCTCGTCGCCGTCGTCAGATGTCGAGAACTCGTAGTCGGCGGCAGTGAGCGGGACGGGGAACTTTTGATGTGGTTTGGTGATCGCAACGAGCATCGCTATCTCCTCACGCGAATGCTGCGGGTTCAATTCGACGCGAAACGAAGTTCAAATCAACCGAAGCGTTATTTATCGTTTGCGCCATTATACCGTTGAACACGGTGATGTTGCGTGTTGTAATAATACACGGCGAACCGTAAATTGTTCCGCTTGGGTCGGTATTGAACGGGGAGGCGGTAGCGGTTTGAATGTCACGAACGGCGAACGACTGCAACGTCGGCGGCGTGATGACGTTCCAGACGAAAACGCCGTCGGTCGGAATGAGAACGATGGGCATCACCATCGTTCCAAGCGGCACGTTCAAGACGTTAAGCGACACCAGAACCGACCCCCCGCTACGCACAAACAGTGTTGGCATATACCACGAAAGACCCGAAGATATCGATTCGGAAATCGAAGGTTGACCATCCCAAGATACGGTATACCGCGCGTTTGGCGGCGGCGTAGACGGGCAGAAAATCTCCACGAACAACCGATAAACATCTTGCGGAACCGCCGAACCGACGGTGTACGTTATCACTCCGGTTGTTGTAGAAGAGAAAACCGCGCGCGTCAGTTGCCCCGACCCCGGATTCCAGTTCTGCGTATCAATTCCGCCGCCGGTGGTGGATGAGATATTGCATACAATGATGCGGCTTACTCCTGCCGTGCCTTCTCTCTCTTCAATTGCAAGTAACGCATTGCGCGCCCCCGATAAGCCGAAGGTGGTGTACGATATATTGCTCTTATAAAGATACGCATCGCCGGTTCCGACATTCAACGAGACGGTGCGGCGCTCATACGGCTTAAGATTGGTGACTTGGGTTAGCGGCGGTGAATATGTATGTTGGATAAACGGGAAGACCAGCGTTCCCGTCAATCGCACCCGCGCCACTACGCCGTCTGCTGCGGGTTCGATGTTTAGCAATGTAAGGTTCGCGTTGCGCAGATTTGATACCTGCGTATCGAAGCCGTCTGCGTCTTCTATCACCACGTCCACGCCTCCCGCGCGTGCCGGATAAAACTCATTCCGTCGTTGCGAGTAACTATACAAGTCGCGCGCGAACCTATTCACCGCATCCAACACCCACTGGCGCGTCTGACGCCGGAAAATGATTTCGGCGGAAAACGGTTGCGGTTCGTAGAGATTATTCACACGAAACCCTATACCGGGCGCTTCTTGTGAGGTTGCTTCGACTACGACGTTCGTAGACGAATCAAACAGCGTCGTTCCGATCTTCCGTATTCTCATCTTACATTCTCCCAAACCGCGCCAAGCGCGTAAGGTTGTCGATTTCGCTTCGCACCAATAACGCAAGGCGTCGCTCATCCATCCCCGGCGCGGCGTTGACGGTGATGCCGCCGACGTTGACGGTTGCCGCCGATGGCGGTGGTGTGGTTACGGCGTCGCGCGTCAGCAGCGGCAGCGGGGTTAGCCCTTCTGTCAACCCGCGAAGGATGCCTTCCGCAATCGGCAGCCCGACCTCACGCGCCGCGACGCGCGACGGCGAACGGATGCCGAGTGCCTCCTTCGCCGCGTCAAGCGCAGACGTTACTGCGTTCACCACCTCCTCTACCAACCTGTGCGCCGCGCGCATCACTCCTTCTCGTATTCCGTCGATCAACGCCGCGCCGAGCGCCGGCGCGCTTGCAATCGCTTGTTGGAATGCCGTTTCAAGGCGCGGGTAGAGTGTCTGGAACAGTGACGAAAGCGTATTCATCAGATTTTCCGCCGACGCTTTTATCCCATTCCACAGATTTTCTGCGATGTTTTTGATTGCCGCCCAAGCCGCGTTCCAGTCGCCGCGCAGCGCTGCTGTTCCCGCGTCAAACAGACTTCGCAGTACATTCAGCGCTGTTTCTGTTATGATTTTGATCTGATTCCACGCAAACCGCGCAATTGTAGTAATTTCTTTGCCGAAATTACGCCACACCCACTGCGCCGCCTTTGTCAGCGCTTCAATCGCCGCTTGAACGAACTGCGCGGCAGCGGTGACGACACCCATAATCCCTTCCCACGTTCGTTGCGCAAACGCAAGAATATCCGCACCGTGCGCATTCCAAATCTTCACCACAAACGAAGTTGCGACCTTCACCGCTTGCTGCACCACTGCAAGCGCGGTCTGGACGGTAGACTGAATCGCGTTCCACGCCTCCTGCGTAGACGGCGCAAGCGCGGCGCTCAGTGCGTTCCAGGCAGAGAAGATCGCTGCTGCTGCATCGACGATCATCTGCCGGACGCTGCCGGTCGTCACACCGACCAGCCCGATCTGCGCCGCAAGCGCAGCGACGGGATCGGCGGCGCTGAGGATGCCGGACGCCCAAGCGGTGAAGGCGTTGACGCCTTCCGCTGCCGCCGAGACCAGTTGCGTAAGGTGCGGTAGCAGCGCGCTGCCGATGGTGATCTGCAACGTTTCGACGGCGGCGTTGAACTGGTCAAGCGTGAACTTGTATCCTTGCTGCATCGTTGCAGCCGCCGCTGCCGCGCCGCCCGCGTCCTTCATCGCCTGCCCCATTTCGTTATAGCCTTCAGCGCCGGCGTTCGCAATCGCCGCCGCTGCACGGATGGCGTCTGTTCCGAAGATCGTGTTCAACGCCAGAAACTTCTGTTCGTTGCTTAGGTTTTTTGTCGCGTCGTGCAGCAGTTTCGCCGCCTTCTCCATTCCGATAAACGCGCCTTTGGCGTCGAAAAACTTCGACTTCCCGTCCTTCGTTGCCAAGCCCAACTTGATCATCATTTCCGTCGCGTCTTTGGTCGTTGGGATCAGGCGTTGAAGGAAGGTTTTTAGCGACGTGCCCGCATCGGCGGAACTGCTGAACGACGGGGCAATAAGCGCCATCGTCTGAACGGTTTCTTGAAACGACAAGCCGGCGACTTTTGCGCTTCCGCCGACGTTCGCCAGACCAAGCGCGAGTTCTTCAACGTCTACGGTGCTGGCATTCGCCGCAGACGCGAGAAGATCGGCGACGTTTGCTGCGGTTACGCCGGTTTCGCCCCAGACGCCGAGTTGTTTGGCTACTATCGTAGCCGCGTTTGCGAGATTGAGTTGCGCCGCCGCCGCAAGCGCAAGCGTCGCGTCGGTTGCGCCGGACATCACGTCTTTAACGTTGACGCCGCCTTTTATCAGTTCCGTCATTGCGTCCAGCGCCTGTTGTGCGCTGAACTGCGTTGACGAACCCAACGCAAGCGCCTTCGCCTTCACGTCATCAAACGACAGCCCTACCTTCGTCAACGAATCGCCTGCGACCGCCTGGAACTTATAGAGCGCACTCTCGAACGTCGCCGCAACGTCAATGCTTGAACGCAGTTGATCGCCAAGCGCGGCGATCCCCGTTGTGGCGAGATTGACCGCCGCCGCGCCGATCTGCCGAAGCGCGCCGACCGCCACCTGCTCCAGCGCGCCGAACGCGCCGTGCTGCGCGCTTGCGGCTTGCCCGACGCCGCGCACGTTCTGGGCGACGCGCTCCAAAATACCGCTTGCGGCGTCAACTGCGCTCAGTTTGATGACGACATCACTCATCAACGTTTCCGCCGATGCGCCGCGACCAGCGCCTGATACCGCCGCTCTGCGCGCAGCGCAGCAAGGTGCTGCGCCACGCGCCGAAGCGGTTGACGGTCAAGTACGTCGGGCGGGCAGTGGTAGATGTCTCTACACAGTACCAGTTCGGTATACGCGGCGGGCAGCGGCGCGAGGTCGAGCAGACCTAACGACGTTGCCCGCGCTACTCGTTTCCCTCGTTGCCAACCACATCGAAGATTTTCTTCAGAAGCAGCGCGGCGGCGGCATACGGTTCTTCTAGAACGCCTTCGCCGTATGCTTTGACGAGTAACGTTTTGGCGACTTCGGGAAACGCGACCTTCCGTTCACTCGCGTCGAGAAACTCGTGATACTCACCGAGGGTGATGGCAGCAATGTTCGGCGTCAACTCCTCCACCCGCGACAAGATCGCCGCATCCGGCTCAAAGATTTTCGGAAGCACCCGTTCGTAGACGCGCTTGAGTGCACGGATCGGGAAAAGATCGGCTTGGCTTCCGATTGCTCTGCGCACCAAGCACGCAACCACTTCCGGCGTCAGTTCGCGGTTGAGCAGCGTCGCCGCGTCGCGTATCAACAGCGCGTTGCGGTCGACGTAGATCGCGTCAACGTCGTATATCTCTGCCGGCGCCGTCATATCGTTATCCTCCTCATTTCACGAGAGATTGGTCGGGTCATTTCCAAGCGTGTACCGCCGCAACGAAGGCGTTCGCACCGTCACCATAGCAACATACGGATCGGCGTCGTTCGGATCGAGTGCACTGAGCGTAACGTTGGTGATCACCCCTAACCCCGTCGTTGCCCCGCCGTCGTTGCTGGTCGCGTAGGCGCGCGCCTGACTGACCAGCCCGCGCGGCGACCAACGCACACCGAGGCGCGGCGAGGCGCTTTGGAACTGATCAAAGATCGTATTCGCCGCAGAATTCGTATCCTCGTTGTACAGAAACGTCAGCGTAATCTCAATCGGTTCGCGTTTACCGACGGTCACCGTCGCATAATCGCTTGAACCGCCAACGTACGCCTCACCGCTTGGGCGCGAAAGCTCAACGTCGTCAATTTTAACGTTCGCGTTTGAAACCGCAGTCCACGTCGTTCCGTTGGTCGAAATCTCGACCGCGAAATTACCGGCGTACAGTCCGGCTACAACTCCAGAGTGTGACATCCGTAACCTCCTACGCCGACGGCGCGCGTATCAAATGTGCGAAGCGCGTCGTCATCGCAACACCTTCATACGCCCGCTCGCCGTATCGTACTACGTCCACTATTCCGCTCACGTTGAGCAACTGCACGTCGCCGCGTGTCAACCACGCGAAGCGCAGCCGTGCAACGTAGTCTTCGATATAGTCAACCAGCGCCGTTGCCGTATCCGCAACGCCGCGCCCCATTCCAACGTCGCGCACGAGTAAAAGATCGTCAATCTCCCACACCGCCCGCGTCGCGCGCGTGGGGGTATACACCCCGCCTTCCACCAACCGCAGCCCGCCGAGCGCGGGGATGATCCGCACCGGCAACTGCGCGGCGTCTGACCAATTCGGTTGCGTTGATAACCGCCGAACGGGAACGACGGTGTTGTTGTACTGCACCGCCAGCCCCGCCAGCAACTCGATAATGTCGGCGACCGCGCTAGACGACATCACGGTAGCGCTCCAGTATCGACTTTACGTCATCCGGCAGCGCCGACGGAAGCAGCACCAATCCGCCGTCGGCGACCGTCGGGCGATCCGGGTCGTTCGCCGTCCCCCGCTGTCGGTACATCCACGCCGCCAGACGTATCGCTGCGTGAACAATATCGTCAGGCGGGGTGATGCTGTAGCCCCATCGCGCGGTGATCGTCGTCTGCTGCGACGCGCTACACCAGCGCCGATCACGCCGCGCGAGGACGGTGTGCGGCGCGTCGGGCGGGTGCGTGTCGATTTCGGTAAGCGGGATCGCTCCACCGTCGCCGTCTGCCGCGCCGACAAGTTGCGCGATGTAGACGCCCGACGGCAACAGTAAGTAATCCCGCTTCAGCAGCCCGTCCCACAGCATCAGTTCGCGCCCGAACGTCCGGGATGTCGCCGCCGGCGCACGAAACGTCTTGCGCGTCATCTGGTCGATCGCCGCAGTTGCGCGCACAAGCAGATCGGTCAGCAGCGCATCGTCTGCGGTTGATGTGACGGCGAGATACGTCTTGAGTTGCGCCGGCGTTGCGTACATCGCTTACCTCACAGCACGCGCGTCCAGCCGGTCGGCAGCGTCACGGGAACGTCACGCGCCGGGAACGCCGAAATCTCAATCGCAATCTGCGCCGTACCCGTTCCGGCGATGCGTACAAACATATGCGATGCGTGCGGTTTCGCTGCGTATGCCTCCGCACCGGTAACGAAAATCTCGTAGGTGCGGTTAGACGCCAGCGATGCGATTGCCTTATCCGTCAACTGCGCCGAGTTGTTTGTGTTGTTTGTGTCGTTGACGTGTACTTGCAACGACGCGGTGTCGGTCACCGTCCCGGTGTGTGCAACGATACGCACCGCCTGCGCATTCGCGATGCTGACAACCGGCGTATCCGCCCCGGAAGCCGCTGCGTTGAAGTAACGCAGCAGCGGTTGGATGGTCTCCTGAACAAGCATCGTATGCTCCTCCTCTCGTGCGCCGTCACAACACCTGCATCTCTTTTATTTATAGAGCGTGTTGTGACGGCGCCTGTTGTGTGTTCAACCGTTGATCCGTAACCGCCGTCACAACACCGCATCTTCTTTTCTTTCTATGCAGTGTTGTGACAGCCCGCCTTACCCAAACGTAGTACTCCCCGCCGCCGGTGTCTTTCAGCAGCGTCACAACACAGTATCTTCTTTTATTTCTATACTGTGTTGTGACAGCCCCGCTTACTGCGACCCGGCAGCAATCTCGACAAACGGACTAACAGTGTTGTTCCCCTCGCCGTCCGCCAAAATCAGCGGCGCGTTGACGAGCGGCGCGCCGTCAATCCGCACGCCGAACAGCCACACCGATTGTCGCTTGAGGAAGCGCACGTGCTCACTGAACGCGACGCTGAACGATGCGCGTTCCACCATTGCGTAGTACGAGAGATCGGCGAGAATGAGCGATCCGGCGCTCGTCACCGTCGGCAGGTGCTCGCTGTAGGCAATCGGGATGCCCGCGAGGGTGTCGCCGTACACAAGCGACTGCCCGTTGACGGTATAGAGCAGCGTTTCCGCAAGCCGCGTCGCCATCAACCGCGCCCTCCAGAACGGATGGGCGATCCAGACGGCGGTTGCGCTGCCGGGCAGCAGACGCTGGATCATTTGCAGAATAGTGTTTGTGTCGTTCTCGACTTGCGTACCGCCCGTTGCTCGCGTCACACTGATCGCCGCCGGGTGCCCAACGATCCCGCGCGGTTGCCCGACGCCGGTGCCGCGCAGCATCACGCGCGCTTTCAGCACCGCGTAGGCGCGCCCGAACAGCGACACCAGCGTATCCTCCAGCGCTTGCGGCGCGTCGGTGATGAGTTCCGTCGCTGCGGCAACGTAGGCGTCTGCCGCGTGCGGGCGGAAGATGCGCTGCTCGAAGCGCGGCTCGCTCTCCTGAACGTCCGCACTCTGTTCACGCCAGACCAACCGCACGCCGCCGACTAAGGCGCTGCTTTCGACGTTCGGCGCTTGGTCTTGCTCCAGCACCGGCAGTGCTAATTCGGCGGCGTTGGTGCGCAGCACCAGCGGACCGCGCCCGGCGGCGACCAACTGGTCGAACAGCATCGGCGCGCCGACCGCACGGATGCGCTCCTCAAACTGCGTCGGCACCAGAAACCCGCCGCCCGCGCCGGTCGTCTCGTCAAGCGCCTTGCTGCTCTTGTACACCGCGCGCAGACGCTGAACGTTGTTGGTCGCAACACACTTCAAGAAATCGCCGAACGATGCGTCGTCTTCCGCTGCGGGTGCGCTTGTTGCCACCCCAACGCTCTGTGCCTTCACCGCCGCCGCCACCTCGTCACGCAGCCGCGCGGCGATCTCGGCAGCGAGTTCCGACTGATTCATCACAATTTCCGTCATCTCTCCCGTCTCCTCCTTCACTTGATGACTAGTCGATACGTATTCCGAAACATTGTGCGCGGCTCTGCGGGCGTCGGCGTAATACTCGCGTCCAGCCCCAGCAGCCAGCGTTTGATGAATGTCGCTTTTCCGACCGCTTCACGCACCACCAGATGCGCCGCCGTACCGCTTGACCAGCCCATCTCCGACGCGATCTGCGCAAGGTAGCGGTATTTGGCGTCGAGTAATCCACGAACGATAACGCCCTCATCGGTCAACTCCAGTGCGCCGTAGCCTATCGGTTCTTCAACGAGAATAACCCCGCCCGCCGTTTTGATGGGTTGTGTGTGGTTCAACCAGATCGGGGTTTCACGCAACCGCCCGAAATCGGTATCTCTCGTGAAAAACTCGTTTTCGAGATCAACGGTGTCGGGATTGCCGAACACCACCAGCAGTCCTTCAACGTCGCCGGTGTACGCCGCCTTCAGCGCCGCGCCCGGCGCGGTCTGCCACTCCATCTCTCACCTCCCCCTCTCCTTCAGCACCGCAAGCGCTTCCTTCAGCGCCGCCTCTGCCGCGTCTTTCAGCGACGCCCACCGCCCGCGATGCGCCCGCGCCTGCGGCATTCCGTAGACGTAGCGTGCATAGGATGCGGTGTTCTCAACGATACGCATCGTTTTCGACGGTTTCTTGATCCGCAACTTCTGCCGTAAGTTCCCCGTTCGCCGATACTGCGATCCGGCGGGCGGGGGCGGGTAGACCTGCATCACACTATGTGCCGCCGCCGCGCCCGCGTCAAGCGCCGCCTCAATCTGCGCCGAACGCGGCAGCAGTTTGCGCAATGCGTTGTCGAGATCGACAGAGACGCTAACCCGCATTTACCCGCTCCAGTCTGACGCCGCACCGACAGCGCGGGTGTGCGGGCGGACCGGAACGCCCGCCCCACTCGTCTTCACGCTTGCCGTGAAG
>Ga0308412_1000151_pt1 | contig 32139 bp, 29 predicted proteins | sample HotsprottomLayer_FD_202357 | JGI IMG/M metagenome (GOLD analysis project Ga0308412, IMG submission 202357) | Hot spring phototrophic mat microbial communities from Octopus Spring, Yellowstone National Park, Wyoming, United States -... | ecosystem: Environmental > Aquatic > Thermal springs > Hot...
CGGCCGGGCCTACTGGGTGGCCGACGCCCGGCCCTACGAGCTGGGGGAGATCATCGAGACGGTCCGGGCGGCGTTCGACGCCGAGGGGCTGGCGTGCTCGGGTCGCCCGTGGCGCCTGCCCCGGGCGGTCAGCCGTGCCGCCGAGGCGGCCGACCGGTTGCTGCAGGCCGGCGGGCGCTACCACCAGGCGCTCCACGTCCTGGGTGAGCTCGGTCACACCATCGCCTGCGACGTGAGTCGGGCACGCGCCGAACTCGGCTACGAGCCTGCGGTCGACCTGTTCGAGGGGATGCGGCGCAGCATCCGCTGGTGCCTGGCGCGGGGTGAGGCGCTGTGAGCCGCCGGGCGCTGGTGACCGGCGGGTCCGGGTACTTCGGCAGCCTCCTCGCCGGTCACCTCACCGCCGCGGGATGGCGGGTGCGCGTCTTCGACCTGCACCCACCCGACGATCCGCGGTTCGAGTACCGGCCCGGTGACGTCCGGGACCGTGACGCGGTGGCCGACGCGGTGGCGGGCTGCGACGTGGTGTTCCACAACGTGGCCCAGGTCCCCCTGGCCCGGGACCGTGACCGGTTCCGATCGGTCAACGTGCTGGGCACCGCGCACGTGCTCCTCGCCGCCCGTGCCGCCGGGGTGGAGAAAGTGGTGCACACCTCCTCGAGCGCCGTCTTCGGTGTCCCGGAGCGCAACCCGGTGACCGAGGACACCCCGCCCCGGCCGGTCGAGGACTACGGGCGGGCGAAGCTCGCCGCCGAACTCGCCTGCCGCGACGCCGCCGCCGGTGGCCTCGACGTGACGATCATCCGGCCGCGCACGATCCTCGGGCACGGGCGGCTGGGGATCATGGCGGTGCTCTTCGGGCTCGTCGCCGCCGGGGCGCCGGTGTTCGTGATCGGCCGGGGCGACAACCGGTACCAGTTCGTGCACGCCGGTGACCTCGCCGAGGCGTGCCGTCTCGCCGCAACCCGCCCCGGGCCCGCGGTCTACAACGTCGGGGCCGCCGAGGTGGCCACGATGCGCGAGACGCTCGAGGCGCTCGTCGCGCACGCCGGGACCGGCTCCCGGGTGTGGTCCCTGCCGCCGAGGGCGGGCCGGCTGGCGATGGAGCTGCTCGGTCGCAGCGGGCTGGCGCCGCTCGCCCCCTACCACTGGCACCTGTACGGGCGGTCCCTGTGGTTCGACATCGCCCGGGCCAGGGCCGAGCTCGGCTGGCAGCCCCGGTACACCGGCACCGAGGCGGTCCTGGAGTCCTACGACTGGTACCTCGCCCACCGCGACGACCCGCCCGGGACCGGCGTCTCGCCCCACCGGCGGGCCGCCCCGGCACGGGCCCTGGGCCTGCTGCGCCTGTTGGGGCGGCGGGAGCGACGCTGAGCTGATCCGGCGTCGCCTCCGGTGTCGGAGTGCCGGTGTGCGGCCATCGGAGGCACGGTCATCGGGTGCATCGGGACCGAAGGGTGCGGCGGGCGCCGCGGCCGGTGCGGCGGCGGCGATCGTGGCCCTGGGCGTCGCCGAAGGGATCCGGTCCCTGCGGGCGACGTGGGAGCACCCCGTGGTCTCGGTCGCGTCCTGGATCGTGGACCGCGCCCCGTCGTGGCTCAAGATGTTCGCGATCCGGACGTTCGGAACCGCCGACAAGCCGGCGCTCCTCGTCGGGACCACGGTGCTGCTCATCGGCTTCGGGGTCGTCATCGGTGTGTTCGCATGCCGCCGGCGCACCCTCGGGGTCGCCGGCATCTCCTTCCTCGCCATGGTGGGGGTGGGTGCGGCATGGTCGAGGCCGGGCGCCTCGCTCGACACCGCGGTCCCGTCCGTCCTCAGTGGGCTCGCGTCGCTGCTCACCCTGCTGCTCCTGCTGCACACCGTCGCCTCAGGCGCCGCAGAGGGGCCGATGCCCGAACGCATGGCCCGCCGGCGATTCCTCGTGTTCCTGGGCGCAGCGGGCGCGGTGGCGGGAACCGCGGGTGTGCTGGGCAGGCAGGCCGCGAAGCGCTTCGACATCGGCGCGATCCGGGCCCGCATCCGCCTGCCCTCGGCCCGCGACTCCGCTCCCGCCCACCCCACCGGTACCGAGCTCGCCGTGCCCGGCGTGACGCCGTTCATCACCCCGAACCGTCGCTTCTACCGGGTGGACACCGCGCTGGCGGTCCCCCAGGTCGACCCGGAGCGCTGGAGGCTGCGGATCCGGGGATCGGTGCGCCGTCCCCTCACCCTCACGTACCGGGAGCTTCTGGCCCGCCCGCTCACCGAGCGCGACATCACCCTGGTGTGCGTGTCGAACGAGGTCGGCGGTCCCTACGCCGGGACGGCCCGTTGGCTCGGCGTCCGTCTCGACGAGCTCCTGGAGGAGGCGGGTCCGGATCCCGCCGCCGACCAGTTGGTCAGCCGGTCGGTGGACGGATGGACCGCCGGTACCCCCATGGCGGCGGTCCGCGACGGGCGGGACGCCCTGGTCGCGGTGGGGATGAACGGGGAGCCGTTGCCCGCCCGGCACGGGTTCCCGGCGCGGCTCGTCGTGCCGGGTCTCTACGGTTACACCTCGGCGACGAAGTGGCTCACCGAGTTGGAGGTGACGACCTTCGCCGCCTACGACGCCTACTGGGTGCGGCGGGGGTGGGCACGTCGGGCGCCGATCAAGACCATGACCCGCATCGACACCCCCCGGGGGCTGAGCCGTCTCCGGGCCGGACCGGTGGCGATCGGAGGCGTCGCCTGGGCGGTCCACCGTGGCGTCGACGCGGTGGAGGTGCGCATCGACGACGGTCCCTGGCGTCGCGCCCGCCTCGGGGCCGTGCCGTCCGCCGACACCTGGCGGCAGTGGGTGCTCGACTGGGACGCACCGCCCGGTCGCCACACGATCACCGCACGGGCGGTGGACGGCACCGGTCGCGTCCAGACCGACCGCCGGGCCCCGCCGATCCCGGACGGCGCGTCGGGGTGGCACACCATCGTCGTGAACGTGGACCCCTGAGGTGCCCGCGACCTGCGTTCCGTTAGGCTCGCCCGGTGCGCGCTCGCCGCTCCGGGCACTGGTCCCGCTCGGGCCGGGCCCTGCGGTGCCGCAAACCCGGAGCGCCCCCCGCCCGGTGAAGGCCCCGTTGCCCGAACCGGATGACGTCACGCTCGTCGCCGCACTGGCGCGGGGCGACGCGGAGGCGCTCCGGGTGATCTTCGACCGGCACGCCGGCGCGATGCTGGGGCTCGCCCGGCGTGTACTCGGTGACGACGGCGAGGCGCAGGACATCGTCCAGGAGGTCCTGACCCGGCTGTGGGTGGAACCGGATCGTTACGACGCATGCCGCGGCCGCCTCCGTTCCTTCCTGTACCGGGAGACCCACAGCCGTGCCATCGAACGTCTGCGGTCGCTTCGGGCCCGGCGTCTTCGCGAAGCCTCACCACGGGCGCGCTGGGCGGAGGTGGTACCTGATGATCTGGAAGAGGAGGTGGTCGGTTCCCTGCGGTCCGAGACCGTGCGCCGGGCCCTGCTCGGCCTGTCACCCGACGAGAGAACGGTGATCATCTGCGCGTACTACGGGGGTCTGACCTACCGGGAGACCGCGACGAGGCTGGGTCTGCCCGAAGGGACGGTGAAGAGCCGCATCCGATCGGGGCTCCGGCGGCTCGCGGACGCCCTGGCCGCAGGGGGGTTGGACACATGACCGATCGCCCGGGCGGCCCCGGTGAGCGGCGTGCCGAGCGGGGCGAAGGTCCGACCCCGACCGAATTCACCGCGGTCGGTGAGCAGCACGCGGATGACGTCCTGGGTGCGTACGTCCTCGACGCGCTCGACGCACAGGAGCAGGATGCGGTCGGCCGGGCGATCGCGGCGTCACCCGAGTTGGCGGCCCAGGAACACCGGCTCCGGCACGCCATGGACGAACTCGTCGCCGCCGGCGCCGATCCGGTACCGGCCGACCTGTGGGACCGGGTCGTCGGTGCGACCATCGACTCGCCGCGGCCCGGTCCGGTGTCCGGCCCGGTCGGCGTGCCGATGGGGCGGACCGGATGGAGCCGCCGCCCACGGCTCTGGTTGCCGGCCGCGGCGGCGCTGCTGGTCCTGCTGGTCGCGCTCGCCACGGCGGTCTCCGTCATCGCCGGTGGCGGTACGCCGGTGGAGCAGCGCCTCCGAGCCGAGGCGACCACCGCCCGGCTCCGGGGAGCGGCGGCCGGCACGCTCGTCGGTCGGGACGGACCGGTCGTGGAGGTCGTCGCGACCCGCGACGGGCGGGTGTGGCTCTTCGCCGACCGCCTGCCCCGGCTGCGGGCCGACCGCACGTACCAGCTCTGGGCGTTGGACGACGGCGACCCCCGATCGATGGGCGTGTTGGGCGCCGATCCGCGGGCGACACGGGTGCGGGCCCCCGTCGTGGGGAACCGCCTCGCGCTCACCGTGGAGCCGGCGGGGGGAAGCCCGCAACCCACCGGTCCGCCGGTTGCTCAAGGCCGGCTCGCCTGAGTGGCGCGGACGCGGCTCGCGCCTCGGCGGTCCACTGCGGTCGCCGTTTCCGGTGATCCGCAGGACGGGCCGGCCGCGGAGTGCAGGTGAACACCATCCACCAACAGGAGGGATCACCATGCACCGCAGCGGACTCCGACGGCGACTCCTGGCCCTGGGCCTCGTAGCCGTCACCCCCCTGGCCATCGCGGCCTGCGGGTCCGACGACGGCCGGAAGGCCGAAACGCGCTCGGAGCGGCGCGCATCGCAAGACATGAACGGTGAGACCGGCCGGGACCGCACCATGCGGGATGACATGCCGGGCGACGCGATGCTGCGAAAGGAGAACTTCGGACCGGGCTGCGCCGCGGTTCCCACAAGCGGGGCGGGCAGCTTTGCCGGCATGGCGGCCGACCCGGCGGCCACCGCCGCCTCCAACAACCCCGTGCTGTCGACGCTGGTGAGCGCGGTCAAGGCGGCGGGTCTGGTCGACACCCTGAACGGTCCCGGGCCGTTCACGATCTTCGCCCCGACCAACGACGCGTTCGGCAAGATCGACCCGGCGACCCTCGACGCCGTGCTCGCGGATCCGGCCGGCCAGCTCACCTCGATCCTGACCTACCACGTGGTGTCGGGCCAACGCCTCGATGCCGCAACCCTGGCCGACCAGGGATCGGTGGCCACCGTGAACGGCGGGTCGGTGACGATCGAGCGATCGGGTGACACCATCCGGCTGAACGGGCAGGCGAACGTCGTGTGCGGCAACGTCAAGGTGGCCAACGCGGTGGTCCACATCATCGACACCGTCCTCATGCCGATGAGCTGACCCCGCGCCCGCCCCCCATCTGACCCGTGGGTTGCCTCCCAGGGGGGGTCAGAGCCGGTCCGGGTACCCCACGGTGGGGTGCCCGGACCGTCGCGTCCCGACTTCGGTGTGACCGCGGTGCTCCTCGGCCGCGAAGAGGGTGAGCGACCCCAGGAGCCGGGCGTACTGGCGGACCGGCCCGACCGGGCTGTGCAACCAGGCCGTGAGGTGGTCGCGCAGGCGCGCCGGATCGGGGTCGGGACCGTGACGGAGGCGGATCCAGGTGCCGAGCAGCGCCGAGAGGGCCGCGGTGCCGAGGCGCAGGTGCCGGGGCATGGCGGCCAGGGAGGTGTCCACGAACCGGCACGCAGCCTCGGGGTCGTCGGTGGCGGCGATCCCGGGTGGGGTCGTCAACGCCACCACCGCCCGGCGCTCGAGCCACCGCATCGGCGGGAGCCTACCGACCGGGCGCGTACACTCGACCGTTCCCATGCGCAGGGCCATCGATCTCGCCGATCCGCACGAACTGGCCAAGCTCGGTGACATCGCCGCGGAGGCGGGCCTGCGCCGGGTGAGCATGCTGGCCTGGCGGGATCTCGACGACCCGGAGGCGGGCGGCTCGGAGGTGCACGCCTCGACCGTGGCGTCCCTGTGGGCCGAGGCCGGGATCGAGGTGACCATGCGGACGTCGTACGCGGCCGGCCGGCCGCAGATGGGCTGGCGGGACGGGTACCGGGTGATCCGCAAGGCCGGCCGCTACCTGGTGTTCCCCCGGGCCGCGTTCTCCGAGATGATGGGCTGGCACGGCGGGCGCGACGGGCTGGTGGAGATCTGGAACGGCATGCCGTTCTTCTCGCCGCTGTGGGCCCGCACCCCCCACATCACGTTCCTGCACCACGTGCACGCCGAGATGTGGGACATGACCCTGCCCCCCCGGCTCGCCCGGCTCGGCCGGCTGGTGGAGCACCGGATCGCCCCACCGATCTACCGCCGCACCCCGATCGTCACCCTGTCGTCGTCGTCGAAACAGGAGCTCGTCACCGAGCTGGGGTTCCGTGAGCGCCTCGTGCATGTCGTGCCCCCCGGCGTCGAGCCGCGCTTCGCCCCCGGCGGGACCCGCTCCGTGCGGCCGCTGGTCGTGGCGGTCGGTCGCCTCGTCCCGGTGAAACGGTTCGAGCTGCTCGTCGACGCGTTGGCGCGGGCCCGCCGGGATGTCCCCGACCTCGAGGCGGTGATCGTGGGGGAGGGGTACCGGCGGGACGAGATCGAGGCCCGCATCCGCGAACACGGTGCCGAGGGGTGGATCTCGTTGCCCGGCCGGATCGGGGACGACGCCCTCGTGGACCTCTACCGGCGGGCGTGGCTGTTGGCGTCCGCATCCGCCCGGGAAGGTTGGGGGATGACCTGTACCGAGGCGGCGGCCTGCGGCACCCCGGCGGTGGTCACCCGCATCGCCGGGCATGCCGACGCGGTGGTCGACGGCCGCACCGGGTTGCTCGTGGACCGGCCCGCCGAGCTCGCACCGGCGATCGTGCGGGTGCTGCGCGACCCGGACCTGCGCCGCCGGCTCGGGGAGGGCGCGTTGGTCCACGCCCGCCGGTTCCGCTGGGCCGCCACCGCGCGGGGCACCCTCGAGGTGCTGGCGGCGGAGGCGTTGCGGCGTCTCGACCGGAGGTGACCGCCACCGTCACCCTCCGCCGGGGGGCCGAAGGCGGGCGCGGGCGCGACGTCCGGCTGCAGGTGCTCGGCTACGCCGCGCTCGGAGCCCTCGCGTACCTGCCGGTGCTGCGCACCGCCCCGGGACGGGTGGCCGCCGACACGAAGCAGTACCTCTACCTCGATCCCGGCCGGCTCATGAGCCGCGCCTGGTCGATGTGGGACCCCAACGTCGGGTTCGGCACCGTCACCCACCAGAACATCGGGTACCTGTTCCCGATGGGGCCGTTCTACTGGGCGTGGGAGCGGATGGGGGTGCCCGACTGGGTGGCGCAGCGCCTCTGGCTGGGCACGATCCTCCTCGCCGCGGCGCTGGGGATGCTCTTCCTGTTCCGCACCATCGGGGTGCGCGGCCCGGGAGCCGTGGTCGGCGCGCTCGTGTACATGCTCAGCCCGTATTCGCTGCACTACGCGGCCCGGATCTCGGTGCTGCTGCTCCCCTGGGCGGGACTCGGATGGATGCTGGGGCTGGTGATCCGCGCCCTGCGGCAGGACTCGTGGCGTCACCCGGCGATCTTCGCCCTGCTGGTGCAGGTGGTGGGCAGCGTGAACGCGACCGCGCTGCTCTTCGCCGGGCTGGCCCCCGCGCTGTGGGTGCCCTACGCCACGTTCGGGCTGCGGGAGGTGCAGTGGCGCCGGGCCCTGCGGGTGTGCGGTCGCATCGCGCTGCTGTGTGTCCCGGCGTCGCTGTGGTGGATCGCCGGGCTGTGGGCCCAGGGCAGCTACGGGCTGAACATCCTCCGGTTCACCGAGACCCTCTACGCGGTGTCGCGCACCCCGATCCCGTCCGAGGTGCTGCGCGGCCTGGGCTACTGGTTCTTCTACGGGCGCGACAAGCTCGGCCCGTGGATCGAGGCCGGCGTCAACTACACGCAATGGGTGTGGCTCATCGTGGTGTCCTACGCCCTGCCGGTGCTCGCCCTGGCCGCCGCGGCGGTGGTGCGCTGGCGGCTGCGGGCCTACTTCGTACTGCTGGCCGTGGTGGGCACGGTCATCGCGGTGGGGGCGCACCCTTACTCGAGCCCGACCCCGCTGGGGGCAGGGTTCAAGCGGCTCTCGGAGACCTCCACCGCCGCGTTCGCCATGCGGTCCACCGGCCGGGCCACACCGCTGGTGGTCATGGGACTGGCCGTGCTCCTCGGCGTGGGGGTGAACGCGGCGTGGGCGGCCCTGGTCCGGGCCGACCGGCCGCGCCTGGCGTGGATGGCGGTGGTGGGGGTGGTGGTGCTGGCGGTGCTGAACCTCCCGGCGTTGTGGAACGGCACCTTCTACGGCCGGAACCTGCAGCGTCCCGAACACGTCCCGGGCTACTGGCGCGCCGCGATCGCCGCCGCCGAGCGCACCGGCACCGACCGCCGGCTGCTGGAGCTGCCCGGGTCGGACTTCGCGTCCTACGAGTGGGGCAACACCGTCGACCCGATCACCCCCGGTCTCACCGACAAGCCGTACGCGGCCCGTGAGCTCATCCCCTACGGCACCCCGGCCTCCGCGAACCTGCTCAATGCCGTCGACGCCGCGGTGCAGCAACGCCAACTCGACCCCCGGGCGCTGGCCCCGCTGGCGCGGCTCATGCGGGTCGACGTGATCCTGCTGCGCAACGACCTGCAGTGGGAGCGCTACCGGCTGGTCCGCCCGAAGTTCCTCTGGCAGCTCTTCGTGCCGACCCCACCCGGTCTGGTCGGCCCGGAGACGTTCGGGCCACCGGCCCGGGAGCAGGGGACCCGCTTCCCGTTCCTCGACGCCCAGGAGCTCGGCGAGGGCACCGGCCTGCCGCAACCACCCTCGCTGGCGCTCTTCCGGGTCGAGGGCACCCCGGGGATGCTGACCACCCACCCGCGTCGGGGAGGCGCCCTCGTCGCCGGTGACGGCGACGGACTCGTCGCCGCCGCCGCGGTGGGGGTGATCGACGGCCGCGGCCTGGTCCGGTACAGCGCCGCGAGCGGGCGCGACGACCGGGACCGGGCCGCCGCCGCCGCGGACGCCGCGGTGCTGGTGGTCACCGACACGAACCGGCAGCGGGGCCGGCGGTGGAGCACCGTCTACGACAACACCGGGATCACCGAGGGCCCCGGTGCCCGGATGCTCGGCCGTGACCTGTCCGACGCGCGTCTCGACGTGTTCCCCGACGCGCCGGCCAGCGCGTACAGCCGTACGGTGGGGGTCGGCGTCGCCGGCGTCGACGTCTCCGGCTACGGCAACCCGATCTCGTTCACCCCCGAGAACCGGGGGATCCGTGCCCTCGACGGCGACCCGCTCACCGCCTGGCTCGTCGGGTCGTTCAGCGAGGTGCACGGGGAACGGATCCGGGTGCGGCTGCGCCGCCCGGTCACCACCGACCGCCTCACCCTCATGCAGCCGATCCGGGGTGACCGCGACCGCTGGATCACCCGCGCCACCCTCACCTTCGACGGGCGGGACCGGGTCCCGGTGCGTCTCGACCAGCGGTCCCGGGAGCGGCCCGGCCAGACGGTCCGGTTCGGTCGACGCACGTTCCGTACCCTCGAGATCCGCGTCGACGACACGAACCGGGGACGGCTCATCAACTACGCCGGCACCAGCGCGGTCGGGTTCGCCGAGATCCGCATCGTCCCCGACGGTGCTCGCCGACCGATCCGGGGCGACGAGGTGGTCGAGATGCCCACCGACCTCCTCCGGGCGGCCGGGGCGGTGGAACGGGACCGGCCGCTCGTGTACCTCATGGCCCGCGAGCGCACGATCCCCGTGCCCCCGCGCTACGACCCGGAGCTCCGGCTCGCCCGGCGGTTCGAGGTCCCCTCCCCGCGGACCTTCACCATGGCCGGGGAAGCCCGCCTGCACCCGAACGCACCCGATGCGGTCATCGACCGTGTACTCGGCTACGAGGGACCGGTGCGGGCCACCTCGTCGGCACACCTGGCCGGCTCGGCCCGGGCACGGGCCTCCGCCGCCCTCGACGGTGACCCCACCACCGCCTGGGTGAGCCGCTATCGGGGGCTTCGGCGGCAGTGGATCCGGGTCCGGGTGCCCGAACCGATCACCGTCGACCGGCTCGACCTGCAGATCGTCGCCGACGGTCGCCACTCGGTGCCCACCCAACTCGAGCTGTTCGACGAGACCGGAGCCTCGCGGGTGATCGACCTGCCTCCGATCACCGACGTGCCCCGGCCCGGGGCCACGGTACGGGTGCCGGTGCGCTTCGCGCCGCTGCAGGGCCGCATGTTCCGCCTGCGGATCAACCACGCCCGGGTGATCCCGACCTTCGACTTCTACTGCGAGTGCGACCAGGCGCTGCCGGTCGGGATCGCCGAGATCGGCATGCCCGGCGTCCCGGTGGTGCGGATCCCCGACCGGCTGCCCGAGCGTTGCCGCACCGACCTGCTGCGCCTCGACGGGCGTCCCCTGCCGGTCCGGGTGACCGGCACCACCGAGCAGGCACTGGCCCGCGCCCCCCTCGCCCTGCGGCCCTGCGACCCCGACGGGGTGCGCCTCGGGCCCGGACGCCACCTCCTGTGGTCGGCGCGTGGATCCAAACAGGGCTTCGACGTGGACCGGCTCACCCTCGCCTCCGCCGCCGGGGGTGGTCCGTGGCCGGGCCTGGGCCCCACCGGCACCTTCGCCGCCGCGCCCGGCGGCGACGCCGACCGGGGGCCCGGGCTCCGGGTCATCGCCGAGGGCCGGGTGCGGATCCGGGCCGAGGTCACCGGCCGCGGCGCCGGCTGGGTCGTGCTCGGCCAGTCGGTCAACCCCGGGTGGCGGGCCCGCCTGGACGGGCGGGACCTCGGTCCCGCCCGCCTGGTCGACGGGTTCGCCAACGGCTGGGAGATCCCCGCCACGGCCACGGCAGGGTCCCGCAGCCTGGTGATCGAGTGGGTGCCCCAACGAAGGGTGAACGCGGCGCTGGGCATCTCGGCCGTCGCCGCCCTGGTGGCGGCCGGCATCGCGGTGGCGCCACCGCGGCGACGCCGCCGCAGGGACCGGCCCGCCGTCGGCGCGGAGCAGGCCGGGTCCACCGGCGCAGGCGCCGGGCCGGCGGACCCTCCGGTCACCATCGAGGTGCCGGCGTCCGTCTACGGGCCGCTGCCCATCCGGCCTGCGGTGCTCACCACCCTCGCCGCCGCCGTCGGCGGCGTTGCCGTCGCCGGGCCCCGGGTCGGGATCTGGGCCGCGCCGGCCGCCTGGCTGCTCACCCGCCACCCGGCGAGCCGGCGGGTGCTCGCCTGGGTCCCGCCGTTCCTGCTCGCCGGCTGCGGCGCCTACATCGCGGCGAAGCAGTGGTACTACGCGATCATCCCGACGTTCGAGTGGCCGACGTTCTTCTGGCAGACCCGCACCTTCGCGTGGCTGGCGGTGGTCGTGTTCGCCACCGACGGTCTGGTCACGTTGGTGCGCGACGCCCGACGCGTCCCACCCGTCCCCGCCGACGCTGGAGGAGACCCGTGAGCCCGAAGAGCTTCTTCCTTCCCGACGCGCTGGCCCGGTACCTCGTCGAGCACGGCGAGCCGCTCGACGAGGTGCAACGCGACCTCATCGCCGAAACCGCCCGCCTCGGCGAGGTGGCCCGCATGCAGATCGCCCCCGAGCAGGGTGCGCTCATGACCATGCTCGCCCGGCTGCTCGGCGCCCGTCGGGCGGTGGAGGTCGGCACCTTCACCGGCTACAGCGCGCTGTGCATCGCCCGGGGCCTGGCGCCCGACGGGCACCTGCTGTGCTGCGACCGCAACGAGACCTGGACCGCGATCGCACGCCGGGCCTGGGAACGGGCGGGGGTCGCCGACCGGATCGAGCTGCGCCTCGGGCCGGCGCTGGACACCCTGCGGGACCTGCCCCGCACCGAGCACCTCGACCTCGGGTTCATCGACGCCGACAAGCCCGCCTACCCCGACTATTACGAGGAGCTGCTCCTCCGGCTGCGGCCCGGCGGGGTCGTGCTCGTCGACAACGTGCTCTGGGGTGGCGCGGTGCTCGACGAACGGGCCGACGACCCCGACACCCGGGCGATCCGGGCGTTCAACGACCACCTGCGCGACGACCCCCGGGTGGAGGTGGTGATGGTGCCGGTCGGTGACGGGCTCACCATCGCCCGCAAGCGCTGAGCGCCGGACCGGGGTGGCCGGGCTCAGAACGAGCCGGTGCGACCGAACCGGTAGAACGAGGCGTACTTGGCGCCGATCTCGTCGGGCACCCCGACGATCGGACCGAGTTGGCGGGCACCCCAGACGATCTCGGCCGTGCGTTCGACGAGCGCGGCGATGTGCAGCGCGTCGCGGGGGCTGCGCCCCGCACAGAACAACCCGTGGTTGGCCATCACCACCGCGGCCCGGTCGGCCATCGTGCGGGCCACCTCGTCGGCGAGCTCCTGGGTGCCGGTCTCCCGGTACTCGGTGCAGGCGACGTCGCCCCCGACGTACACGTCGAACTCCTCGACCACCGCCGGGATCGGCTGGTGGGTGATCGCGAACATCGTGACGTGCTTGGCGTGGCAGTGCATCGTGGCGCCCAGCTCGGGGTAGGCGCGCAGCACGGTCAGGTGCAGGGCCTTCTCGGTGGTGGGGGAGCGGTGCCCGTCGACCACCTCACCGTCGGGGGTGCAGGTGACGAGGTCGTCGACGGTCATCGTGTCGTAGGGGGTGCTGGACGGGGTGAGGACGACGTTGCCGTCGGGCAGGCGGGCGGCGAGGTTGCCGGCGGTGCCCTCGACGAGGCCGCTGCGCAGCATCTCCTGCGCCGCCCAGAGCAGCTCGGCGCGGATCTCGTCGGCGGTGGGACCGGTGTCGCTCATCGTCGCAGCACCTCCGGGTTCACGAGGTTGGCCGGCACCTCCCCGGCGAACAGGGCGGCCAGGCCGTCGGCGATCAGGCGCGAGTGGTTCACCTCGGTGTCGAAGGTCGCGCCACCGATGTGGGGGGTGAGGACGACCTGCTCCATGCCGCACAGCGGGTGGTCGACGGGGAGCTGCTCCCCGGCGAAGTGGTCGAGGCCGGCGCCGCCGAGATGCCCCGACCGCAAGGCGTCGACGAGCGCGTCGGTGTCCAGGAGCGCGGCGCGGGCGGTGTTGAGCACCACCGCGCCTTCGGGCAGCGCGGCGAGCTGGGCCGCGCCGATCATGCCGGTGGTCTCCGGGGTCACCGCCGCGTGCAGGCTCAGCACCTCGGCGCCGGCCAGGAACTCGTCGAGGTCGGTGTGGGTCGCGTCGGGGGCGTAGGGGTCGTAGGTCCGGACCCGCATCCCGAGCCCCTCCAGCCGCCAGGCGACCGCCCGTCCGACCGCGCCGAGCCCCACCAGTCCCGCCGTGCGCCCGGCCAGTTCCCAGGCCCGGAACCGCTGGTACGGGATCGTCCCGTCGCGGAACACCGCGCCGGCCCGCACGTCCCGGTCGGCCCCGAGGAGCCTCCGGCGCACCGCGAAGAGGAGCGCCACGGTGAGCTCGGCGACCGCGTCGGCGTTGCGGCCCGGGGCGCGCAGCACCGGGATCCCCGCCGCGGTGGCGGCCGCCACGTCCACGTTGGTGGGGTCGCCCCGGCAGGATCCGACCGCCAGCAGCGGCTGCTCGAACACCGGGCCCGACACGAGGTCGGCCTCCACCACCAGGACCTGGGCGCCCTCGGCCGCGACCCGGGCCGCGAGCCGGTCGGGGTCGAGGACCCGCAACGGGACCTGGTCGATCCAGGGGTCGAGCACCACCCGCTCGCACAACTGCTCGAGCCGGGCGAGCCCCGGCCCGCGGAACGGGGCGGTGACGAGCGCCACGGGGCGTGACCCGGGGTCCAGGGGGAACGGCATCGGGGGAGTGTCGCGCGAACCTGACTAGCGTGTCAGGTCATGCCGATCCACTACGAGCCCGACGGCGAGCACGTCGTGCGCATCACCATCGACCGGCCCGAGGCCCGCAACAGCGCCGACCTCGAGCACTTCAGACAGTTGCGAGAGGCCTGGGAGCGCTTCGACGCCGACCCCGACGCCTGGGTGGCGATCATCACCGGGGTGGGGGACGCCTTCTTCACCGGTGCCGACCTCAAGACCTACATCCCCCAGATCACCGCCCTGCAGGAGCGGATCACCGCCGAGGGGGTGAGCGAGATCGACGGGTACCGCCTCGACGACGGGGTCAAGGCGGTCTTGCGGGGCGCGAAGATCTGGAAGCCGATCATCGCCGCGGTCAACGGGTACTGCACCGCCGGGGGCATGGAGATGCTCGGCGGCATCGACATCCGCATCGCCTGCCCGGAGGCGCAGTTCGCGGTGATGGAGCCCAAGCGCGGGCTGTTCGCCGGGGGCGGCACCACCGTACGGCTCCCCCGCCAGATCCCCTTCCCGTTCGCGATGGAGCTGCTCCTGTGCGCCGATCTCATCCCGGCCGAGCGTGCCTACGAGATGGGGCTACTCAACGCGGTGGTGCCCCGGGAGCGCCTCTTGGACGTCGCCCGGGACTACGCGGCGCGCATCGTCGCCAACGCGCCGTTGGCGGTGCGGGCGACGAAGCGCAGCGTCTGGGAGGGGCTCGGCATGTCGTTGCGGGACGCGTACCGCAACGAGAGCGCGATCGCGGCGGAGGTGTTCCGCACCGAGGACGCCAAGGAGGGGCCCCGGGCGTTCGCCGAGAAGCGCCCGCCCCGCTGGCAGGGACGGTGACGGGCGCGGATCCCCGGGCCGCCTGCCTCATCGGGGTGGCGACCCGCACCTGGCGTCCCGAGGAGGTGGGGGACAGCGGCGCCCCCGAACCGTTGGCCATGTGGGCCGAGATGCTCGAGGCGGCCGCGGCCGACAGCGGCGCGGGCGGCCGGGCCCTGGAGGCACTGGGTTCCCTCGCCGTGGTCCACTGCCAGACCTGGCAGTACGACGACCCGGCCGCCCGTCTGGCCGAGCGGCTCCGCGTCGCGCCCCGACGGCGGGTGTACTCGGGGATGGGCGGCACCGTCCCGTACACGCTGGTGCACGACGCCGCCGAGGCGATGCGGCGAGGCGACCTGGACGTCGCGGCGGTGGTGAGCGGGGAGGCCCTCGCCACCCGGCGGGCCCGCAAGCGGCGGGGCGAACCGTACCGGGCGTCGTTCCCGGCGGCCGAGCGGAACCCGTTCCCGTTCGACGTGCCCTTCCATCCCGCCGAGGTCGCCCACGAGGTGTTCCAGGCGTACCTGACCTTCGCCTGCTTCGACAACGCCCGTCGCGCCCACCTGGGGATGGCGCTCGACGACTACCGACGCCGGCTCGGTGAGCTCTGGGCCCGTTGCAGTGAGGTCGCGGCGGCGAACCCCGACGCGTGGTTCCCCCGGGCCCGCACCCTCGACGAGCTCGTCACCCCGGGGCCGGAGAACCGGATGGTCGCCTACCCCTACACGAAGTGGATGGTGGCGATCATGGACGTCGACATGGCCGCCGCGTTGCTGCTGGCGACCCACGAGACCGCCGAGCGCCTCGGGGTGCCTCCCGACCGCCGCGTGTACCTGCGGGGGGCCGGGTACGCCGAGGACCCGGCCTACGTGGCCGAGCACGACGAGATGTGGCGCTCCCCGGCGATGGCGCACGCCGGCCGGGCTGCGCTGGGGGCGGCGGGGATCGGCATCGACGACGTCGGTCACCTCGACCTCTACTCGTGCTTCGGGTCGTCGCTGCACTTCGCCGCCGACGCGTCGGGGCTGGACCCCACCGATCCGCGGGGCCTCACCGTCACCGGCGGTCTCCCGTACCACGGTGGGCCCGGCAGCGGGTACGGCACCCACGCCCTGGCGACGCTGGCCCGACGCCTGCGCGCCGATCCGGGCAGCCACGGGCTCGCCAGCGGCGTGGGCATGCACATGACGAAGCACGCCTTCAGCTGCTGGTCCACGGTCCCGCCGCGCCAGGCCCCGCCGCCCCCCGCCGCCCCGCCGGCGCCGGTGCGCCGCCCGCTCGTGGACCGTCACGACGGGCCGGCCACCGTCGTCGCCTACACCGTCTTGCACGACCGTGACGGTGCGCCCACGCACGCGGTCCTCGTCGCCGAGCTGCCCGACGGTGCCCGGTGCTACGCCCGCACCGAGGATCCCGAGCGGCTGGCGGCCGCCGAGACCCGCGAGCTGGTGGGAGGCCGGGTGCGCCTGCGGCCCGACGAGCGGGGCGTGAACCGCGTCGTCGGCGACGGATAGCCGCCGGGGCGCCCGGCGACGGGCGTCACGTGGGCCGGGGCAGACCGAGGATCCGCTGGGCGATGATGCTCTTCTGGATCTGGGTGGTGCCCCCGGCGATGGACAGCGCCCGCATGTACACCCGGTCCCGGCCCCAGTCGCCGGTGTTGGCCTCGGGGCCGAGCACGTCCCCGGCCACCTCCCCGAGGAGCTGCTCGGCGTCGCTCCACACGAGCTTGGCGATCGACGATTCCGGCCCCATGGTCCGTCCGGCGAGCGCCCCGGAGACCGCCCGGTCGGCCAGCAGCTTGAGCAGCTCACCCTGCAGGTACACCTCGGCGAGGCGGAGCCGCACCGCCGAGGAGGCGGTGACGCCGCGTTGCTCGGCTTCCCGGATGAGGCGCCGGATCTTCTCCCGCAACCCGAGGTGGAGGTTCGCCACGGTGCCCCGTTCGTGGGTGAGGGTGGTCATCGCCACCCGCCAGCCGTCGTGCAGCGGTCCGAGCAGCGCGTCGGCCGGCACCCGCACGTCGGTGAAGAAGATCTCGTTGAACTCCCGTTCCCCGGTGATGGTGCGCAGCGGTCGCACCTCGATGCCGGGGAGGGACATGTCCACGAGGAGGCACGAGATCCCCCGGTGCCGGGGCGCGTCCGGATCGGTGCGCACGAGCAACTCGCACCAGTTGGCGAGATGCCCGAGCGTGTTCCAGGTCTTCTGGCCGTTCACCACGAAGTGGTCACCGTGCCGCTCCGCCCGGGTCCGCAACGACGCGAGGTCGGATCCGGCGTCGGGTTCGGAGAACCCCTGACACCAGATGTCGTCGCCGCGCAACATGCGGGGCAGGAACCGACGCCGCTGCTCCTCGGTGCCGTGCTCCATGATCGCAGGCGCGATGTTCGAGATCCCCAGCGGGTTCAGCGTCCCCGGTGCCCGGGCCCGGTGCATCTCCTCCGCGTACACCACCTGTTCGAGGATCCCGGCGCCGCGCCCGCCGTACTCCACCGGCCAGGCGATCGCGGCGTATCCGGCGTCGGCCAGGGTGCGGTTCCAGGCCCGCAGCCGCTCCAGCAGGTCCGGCGAGATCTCCATCGAGGCCCCGAGCCCGCACCCGCGCAGGTCGTCGTCGAGGTTGGCCTCCAGCCAGGCGGAGAGCTCGGCCCGGAACGCCTCGACCTCCGGGGGGTAGGCGAAGTCCATCACGGCTCCTCGATGCCACCCCGGGCGAGCGCGGCGCGCATCTCGGCGTCGGCCCGGGTGTTCTCGGCCCGCAGCTCCTCGGTGGTGCGGATCCGCCCGTCGACTTTCAGCTCACCCATCACGTGCACCGTCCCGAGCGTCTCCTGCAGGTAGCCGGGGCCGTCCAGGGTCGGGACGAACCACCCGGTCGGGCACATGGTGACGACCTCCACGAAGCTGAACCCGGCGCCGGCGACCTGGGTCTCGAACGCCCGGCGGAGCATCCGGCCGGTGCGGGCCACCGCACCCGGATGGTGGACCGAGCCCCGGGCGACGTAGGCGGCGCCGTCGAGCCGCGCGATGAGGTCGCCGATGAGGATGGGATGACCGTCCCGGGCCGGGTCGCGTCCCTCCAGCGTGTTCTTCGTGCGCTGACCGGCGACGGTGGTGGCGGTCATGTGGCCGCCGGTCTCGCCGAACACGCCGTTGTTGAGCAGCACACAGGTGATGAGCTCGCCGCGCGCCGCGGTGTGGAGCACCTCCTGGAGACCCTCGTTCACCATGTCGCCGTCACCCTGCAGCGTGTAGACGATCACGTCGGGCCGCATCCGCTTGATCCCGGTGGCCACCGAAGGTGCGCGCCCGTGCAGCGCCTGCACGAGGTCGAGGTCGGTGGTCATCGAGAAGCTCGTGTAGCAGCCGATGCCCGCCACCGCGATCGTCCGCCGGGTCAGCCCCAGGTGGCGGATCGCCTCGAGGAGGCCCCGCACCGCCAGCGGCTCCCCGCAGCCCGGGCACAGGTGGTGCTCCCCGGTGAGCAGCAGGTCCGGGACCGCGGTGCCGATGCGCCGGGCCCCGGGCGGGCCGGCACCGGGTTCGCCGGCACCGGGCGCGCCGGGGGTGGGGGCGGGCGGCGGTTCGCGTCCGGTCACGGCGCACCTCCCGGCTCGTCGGGCAGGGGCGGCAGGTCCTCGTCCCGGTGGACGGCGAGGATCCGGGCGGCGATGACCTCGGTGTCGAGGAGGCGGCCCACCCCGAAGCCCGAACCGTCGGTGGAGATCCCCCCGATCGGCCGCACCGGTGCGGCCCCGAGCACGGCGAGGCGGACGTCGTCGATGAGCTGCCCGGCCGAGAGCTCGAAGCAGGCGACCCGCCGGGCGCCCGCCACCGCCGCGGCGAGCGCGGCGGCCGGAAACGGCCACAGCGTGACCGGCCGCACCCAGCCGATCCGGTGCCCGGCGTCGCGCAGCTCCGCGACCGCCGCCCGCACGAACCGCGCCGGGGTGCCGTAGGCCACCACCACCGTGGTGGCGTCGTCGCAGCCCCCGTACTCGATCCGGGCCTCCGCGGCGGCGATCTCCGCCTGCTTGGCGGCGATGGCCCGCTGGTGGGCCTCGATCCCCGGGGAGGGGTGCCCGACCTTCCCGAACCCCAGCGGGGAGATGATCCGGGAACGGCCGGTGCCGCCGAGGCTCCCGTCGACCGCCCACGGTTTGGGCGGCGGTGGTGGCCCGTCGGGGCCGATGGCGACCGCCTCGCGGGTGTGGGCGAGCAGGTAGTCGCCGTAGACGAGGACGGGGTGGCGCCACCGGTCGGCGAGGTCGAACGCGAGCCGGGTGTGCGCGACGGCTTCGTGGGTGTCGATCGGGGCGAGCACGACGTGGCGGGTGTCCCCGTGCCCGAGCCCCCGGGTGGCCTGGTGGTAGTCCTGCTGGCCGCGGGCGAGCAGGAAGGTGACGAGTGGCAGCTCGGCGAGGGTGATCTCGCTGAGGGACTCCTCCATGAGGCTCAATCCCTGGCCGGTGGAGCCGGTGGCGGCCCGGGCGCCGGTCGCGGCGGCACCCCACGCCATCCCCACCGCCTCGAGCTCGCTCTCGGCGTTGCAGCACACCCCACCGACGGTGGGGAGGCGGCGGGCGAAGTGCTCGAGCAGTTCGGTGAACGGGGTCATCGGGTATCCGGCGAAGAACCGGCAGCCGGCGGCGATCGCCGCCTCGGCGATCGCCTCGGAGCCCTCCATGAGCCGGCGGGTGGCCGGGCCGGGCGCCGGTGTGGCCGCGGCGAGGTCGGCACCGGGGCGGGCGGCGTTCACGGCGCCACCCGGGGGTGCCGGTACACCTCGAACACGAAATCGGGGCAGATGAGCTGACACGCCGCGCAACCGGTGCACCCGTCGGCCAGCAGCGGGTAGTGGTGGCCGGCCCGGTTCGTCGCCTCCGACATCGACAGCACCCGGGGCGGGCAGACCGGGACGCACAGCTCGCACCCCTTGCAGGCCTCGGTGGCGATGGTGACGGTACCCCGGGCGCTCACGGCCGGATCCCGTGGGGCAGGCCCCGGGGGAGGTCGGCGGCGACGCCCGCGGCCGCCCACCGATATCCCGCCTCCAGCGCCGCGGCGTTCGTGGGTGCGTGCACCCTCCGGTACGGGGGCAGCGCCTCATGCATGGCCGCGGTGAGCGCGTCGAGGCCGACGAGGCCGCTGCGGGCGCCGAACGCCCCGGCCATCACCATGGAGGCGGTGAGCTCGGCACCCACCTCGCGGGCGAGACGGGCGGCCGGGACGCGCAGGCAGGTCACCCCGGCCGGCACCGGCGCGGCGAAGGTCTCGTCGTGCACGAGCGCGCAGGCATCCCCGGTGAGCTTCGCCGCTACCGGGCCCCAGTAGCGGTCGTGCAGCGCGACGGCCCAGGACGCCCGGGACACGATCGGGGGGCTCGTCACCGGTTCGTCGGCGATCACCACGGTGGCGTCGGTGTTCATCCCCCGCATCGCCCCGGCGTACACCCCGAAGAGCAGCACGTGCCGTCCCTCGAGCACCGCGGCCCGGGCCACGACCTCGGCCGCGAGCTGCACCCCCTGCCCCCCGATCCCCGTCCACAGCGACGCGTGTTCCACGGCGCCACCTCCACCGGCAGCGTACCTGACGCCGACGTCAGCACGGCCCTCCGGCCCCGGGGCATGATGAGGACATGGGACACCCCGCTGCCGCGCCGGCCGACGTCGGGCTGCTCGCCCACGCCCGGATCCGGCCCGATGCCGCCGCCATCGTCTTCGACGATCGCACCTGGACCTACCGGGACCTCGACGACCGGGCCCGCCGGTTCTCCCACGCCTTGGCGCAGGTCGGCGTGCGGCGGGGCGACCGCGTGGCCCTCATGCTCGAGAACCATCCCGACACCTTCGCCGCGATGCACGCCTGCGGACGCCTCGGGGCGGTGGTGGTGCCGGTGAACATCCACTTCAAGGCCGACGAGGCGGGCTGGGTGGTGACCGACTCGGGGGCCCGCGCCGTGGTCGTCGATCCCCACCTCGTGGGGTCGGTCGGGCACCTGGCGGGCATCCCGCTCCTCGTCCACGACGACGCGCTCGAGGCGTCGCTGGCCGCCGTGCCGGACGGGGAGGTCGATCCCCCGGAGATGATCGGGGACGGCTGGCCCACCACGATGGCCTACACCTCGGGGACCACGGGCCGACCCAAGGGGGTGGCGATCGCCGAGGACGACTTCCGGCGTCGGGCGGCGGGCGTGGCGGCGGGCGGGCTGCCGTGGGGGATCGGCCCCGACGACGTGCACCTGTGCTGCGGGCCGCTGTACCACGCCGGGCCGTCGTACTGGGCCCAGATCCACCTCGCCCTCGGGGCGACCGTGGTGTGCATGCGCCGCTGGGACGCCGCCGAGGCGCTGGCGTGCATCGCCCGTCACCGGGTCACCACCGCGCACATGGTCCCGGCGAACTTCCAGCGCATCCTGGCGCTGCCGGAGGCGGTGCGGGCCGCGGCCGACGTGTCGTCGCTGCGGCTCGTCATCCATGCCGCGGCGCCGTGCCCGGTCCCGTTGAAGCGGGCGATCATGGCGTTCTTCGGGCCGGAGAAGGTGTGGGAGTACTACGGGGCCTCCGAGGGCGGGGGAACGGTCATCTCGCCCCAGGAGTGGCTCGAGCATCCGGGCAGCGTCGGGCGGCCCTACCCGGGGACCGAGCTCCTCATCCTCGACGACGACGGCAACCCGTGCCCTCCGGGGGTGCCGGGCACGATCTGGGTGCGGCCGGCGGGCTCGTCGTTCCGGTACCACAACGACCCGGCCAAGACCGCGGCGTCGCACCGGGAGGGGTACTTCACCGTGGGCGACGCCGGGTACCTCGACGAGGACGGGTACCTCTATCTCACCGACCGCAAGGCCGACATGGTGATCTCCGGCGGGGTGAACATCTACCCCCGCGAGATCGAGGACTGCCTGCTCACCCATCCCGGGGTGATGGACGTGGCGGTGCTGGGCGTGCCCGACGACACCTGGGGCGAGGTGCTCTACGCGGTCGTGGAACCCCGGCCCGGGGTGACGCTCACCGAGGACGAGGTGGTGCGCTGGGTGCGGGACCGGCTCGCCGACTACAAGCGGCCGCGGGTGGTCACCTTCGTCGACACCCTGCCCCGCGACCCCAACGGCAAGGTCCGCAAGGCGCATCTGCGCGCCGAATGGCTCGCCCGCCGGGACAGGACGTGACCCGCATCACACAGCAGAGACTTGTAACTGACAAGTCTTGCTGATAAGCTCCCGGTCGTGAAGACGGTCGAGGAGCTCACCGCCCTGTTCCGGGCGCACGGCCTGCGGGTCACCCCGCAACGCCAGGCCGTGTTCCGGCTCCTCGATGGCAACGACACCCACCCCACCGTGGAGGCCCTCCACGGCGCGGTCCGGGAGTCGATGCCCACCGTCTCGCTGCGCACGGTGTACCAGACCGTGTACGACCTCGCCCGGCTCGGTGAGGTCCACGTGCTCGACGTGGGCACCGGCCAGTTGCGGGTCGACCCGAACGTGGAGGAGCCGCACCACCACCTGGTGTGCTCCCGTTGCGGACGGGTCGACGACGTGGCGGTGGAGGCGCCGCTCCCACCGCCGACGCCCGGGTTCCGGGCCGAACGGGTCGAGGTCGTGTTCCGGGGCACCTGTGCGGCCTGCCTGACCGGCAGGACGAGCGACACCGGCCAGACGGACACCAGCCAGACCGACACGAGACAGGAGGCACCATGCCGCAGTTGAAGGGCACGAAGACCGAGGAGAACCTCAAGGAGGCGTTCGCCGGCGAGAGCCAGGCCAACCGCCGGTACCTGTACTTCGCCCAGAAGGCCGACGTGGAGGGCTACCCCGACGTGGCCGCCCTCTTCCGTTCGGTCGCCGAGGGCGAGACCGGCCACGCGTTCGGGCACTTCGACTTCCTCGCCGAGACCGGCGACCCGGTGACCGGTGAGCCGGTCGGGTCGACCGCCGACAACCTCCGCTCGGCCATCGCGGGGGAGACCTACGAGTACACCGAGATGTACCCGGGGTTCGCGAAGACCGCCCGTGAGGAGGGATTCGAAGAGATCGCCGAGTGGCTCGAGACGCTCGCCCGGGCCGAGAAGAGCCACGCCGGCCGGTTCACCCAGGGCCTCGAGTCGCTGAAGGCCTGATCCCGTCCCGCCCGCCGACGGCCCCGGGGCGTCCGTTCCGGGGCCGTCGGGCGCGGGTGCCGCCTGCGCCGGGCCGTCGCCCACCGAAGGGCTTTGCCATGGCTGCCACGCACCTCTACGACCCGCTTGCCCCGACCTACTACGACCCGGCCGACGCGCGGGCCGAACGGGACCGCACGTTCCAGATCTGCTCCGACTGCCGGGTGTGCGTGCGGCTCTGCCCGTCGTTCAAGGACCTGTTCCGGATGATCGACGAGCGCGACGACGGCGCCCACGACGTCACGTTCCTCACCGACGAGCAGCACCGCCAGGTGGTGGACGAGTGTTACCAGTGCAAGCTCTGCTACGTCGTCTGTCCGTACACCCCCGAACAGCAGCAGGAGTGGGTGATCGACTTCCCCCGCCTCATGCTGCGGTCGCTGGCGATCCAGGAGCGGGCCGGGCAGGTGCCCCGCAGCGCGAAGCTCCTCGCCCGGACCGACCTGCAGGGCAAGGTGGCCACCACGTTCAGCGGGCTCGTCAACCGGTCCAACAACGTGCGGTTCGTGCGGTCCCTCATGGAGAAGACCACGGGCATCGCCGCCGACCGCCTGCTCCCCACGTTCGCGAAGGTGCGGTTCTCCCGGTGGTTCCGTGCCCGGCCGGCGCCGGGCCCGGTCGACCGGGCGCGGGCGGAGGTGGCGCTGTTCCCCACCTGTCTCGTGGAGTACCAGGAGCCGGCGATCGGCAGGGCGCTCGTCGGGGTGTTCGAACGGAACCGCATCCGGTGCTCGCTGCCCGAGGGTCAGGTGTGCTGCGGCATGCCCTGGCTGGACGCCGGCGACGTCGACCGGTTCGTGGCCCACGCCCGGCGTAACGTGGAGGTGCTCGCGCCGGTCGTGCGGGCCGGGCGGGACGTCGTGGTACCCCAGCCGACCTGCGCCTACGTCCTGCGCAACGAGGTGCCCGACTTCCTGGGTACCGACGACGCCCGTGCGGTGGCCGAGCACACCTTCGACGCCTCCGAGTACCTGCTGGCCCGGCACCGGGAGGAGCCGCTCGACACCGACTTCTCCGCCGGGCGGACCTATGAGCGGGTCACCTGGCACGCGGCGTGCCATTACCGGGCCCAGCAGATCGGCCCCAAGAGCCGGGATCTCATCGCGCTCACCGGCGCCCGGGTGAAGATGGTGGAGCGGTGCTCGGCCATCGACGGCACCTGGGGGCTGCGGGCCGAGAACGTCGAGATGGCCCGCCGGATCGCCAAGCCGCTCATGGAGGCGATCAGCACCGACGACGCCGAACTGGTGGCGGGCGACTGCCACCTCGCGAACACGGCGATCCGGGAGGAGACCCGGCGGGTGCCGGTGCACCCGTTGCAGGTCCTCGCCCGGGCCTACGGGCTGGAGGAAGGGTGACGATGCGCAAGCTCACCGTCGACGACATCAGCGACCTGCGGGCCTACGAGCGGGAGCGGGAAGGGTTCCGGGCCCGGGTGATCGCCCTGAAGAAGCGGCGCCGGGTCCCGCTGGGAGACCTGATGACGATCGTCTTCGAGAACCGCGACACGGTCCGGTTCCAGATCCAGGAGATGGCCCGGGCCGAACGGATGCTGCGCGACGAGCAGATCGCCCACGAGGTGGACACCTACAACGACCTCATCCCCGACGACGGGGAGCTGTCGGGCACGCTGTTCATCGAGATCGACGACCCGCAGGCACTGCGGCGGTGGCTGCCGCGCCTCACCCGCATCCAGGACCACGTCCGCATCGAGGGTCCTGGCTGGTCGGTCCCGGCCCGGGAGGTCGCCGAGGAGCGCCTCACCCGGGAGGAGGAGATCACCAGCACGGTGCACTACCTCCGGTTCGCGTTCCGCCCGGAGCAGGTGGCGACGGTGGCGACGGGACCGGTCGCGGTCGTGGTCGATCACCCCAACTACCAGGCCCGGACCGAGTTGGGGCCGGACGTGCGCGCCGAGCTCGCCGACGACCTCGGCGTGGCCGCGTCGGCCTAGGTCCGGGCCGGTGCACGTGCCGATCGTCCGGCTGGACCCGGACCTGCCCCTTCCCGCCCAGGCCCACGACGACGACGCCGGCTACGACCTGCGGGCACGGGAGTCGGTCACGATCCCACCCGCCGGGGGCCGGGTGCTCGTGCCCACCGGGGTGGCGGTGGCGATCCCCTCCGGGTGGGCCGGGCTCGTGCTGCCCCGCTCGGGCCTGGCCCTCCGCCACGGCGTGACCCTCGCCAACAGCCCGGGACTCATCGACCCCCAGTACCGGGGGGAGATCAAGGTGCTGCTGCACAACACCGACCCGGTCGCGTCGTACCGGGTGGAGCGGGGGGAACGGATCGCCCAGCTGGTGGTCACACCGGTCGCCTACGTGGAGTGGCGCGAGGTGGATGCGCTCGAGCCCACCACCCGCAACACCTTCGGGTTCGGTTCCACCGGCGCCCACTGAACCGGCCGGCCGACACCTCCCGGCGGCCGGATCTCCCGCCCCTCGGCATGCCATCGGTCCTGGCATCACGCGCCTGCGTGCGGAACGGCCACCGACACCCGGCAGGGGAGCCGGGTCGTAGGCTGCGGAGCATGACGCGTCCTTTCCGGTTCGGGGTCCAGTGCGGCGGCGACCACGACCGCGCGAGCTGGCGGCGGCTGGTGCGGGACATCGAGGCCCGCGGCTACGCGACGGTGTTCGTGCCCGACCACTTCGTCGACACCGAGATGGCGCCCATGGTGGCGATGGCGGTGGCGGCCGAGGCGACCGAGCACCTGCGGGTGGGGGCCCTCGTGTTCGACAACGACTTCAAGCACCCGGCCGTGCTCGCCAAGGAGATCGCCACGCTCGACCGGCTCAGCGACGGCCGGGTGGAGCTCGGGATCGGGGCCGGGTGGATGCGCGCCGACTACGACGCCCTGGGCCTGACGTACGACCCGGCGAAGGTGCGGATCGGCCGGCTGGCGGAGGCGCTGGCGGTGCTGAAGGGCGCGTTCGCCGGGGAGCCGTTCAGCTTCGCCGGTGCCCACTACACGATCCGTGACTACCGGGCGGTGCCCCGCCCCGTCCAGGATCCGTGGCCCCCGATCCTCGTCGGTGGCGGCGGGGAGCGGATCCTTCGCCTGGCGGCCCGGGAGGCCGACATCATCGGGGTCAACCCGAACCTGCGGGCCGGGCAGATGCACCCCGAGCAGGCCGTCGACTCCCTCGCGGCCCGGACCGACGAGAAGATCGGCTGGATCCGTGAGGAGGCGGGTGACCGGTTCGACCGGATCGAGCTGCAGGTGCGGCACTTCGTCGCCGCCATCACCGACGACCGCCGCTCGCTGGCCGAGGCGATGGCCCCGGCGTTCGGGGTGGACCCCGACGAGGCGCTGCGTTCCAGCCTGGCGCTGGTGGGCACGGTGGACGAGTGCTGCGAGATCCTCGTCGAACGACGGGAACGGTGGGGGTTCTCCTACATCGTGGTGGGCGCCGACACCTACGAGGCGTTCACCCCGGTGGTGGAACGCCTCGCCGGCACCTGAGCGCCGTCCGCTCAGAGCAGGCTGCGCAGCAGCTCGCGGGTGCGGGTGTCCCCGGGGGTGTACTCGACCGCGGCGAAGTGGGTGACCCCGGCGGCGGCGACCCGTTCGATCCCGGCCCGCACGGTGGCCTCGTCACCGACGAGCGCCACGTCGGCGGGGCCGTCGACGCCCTCACGGTCGAGCATCGCCCGGTAGGACGGCAACTGCCCGTAGACGGCGAACACGCGTGCGGCTCGTTCCCGGGCCTCGGCCGGATCGTCGGTCACACACACCGGCAGCGCGGCCACCACCCGGGGTGCGGGGCGGCCGGCGTCGGCGGCGGCGGCGGTGATGGTGGGGACGGTGTGCTCGGCGAGGGTGCGGGGACCGGTCATCCAGGTGACGGTCCCGTCGGCCCGCCGCCCGGCCAGGCGCAGCATCTTCGGGCCGAGCGCGGCGAGCAGCACCGGGTAGGGGGGCGCCTCGGGGCCCATGAGTCCGAGGTGGGCCGAGACCGTCTCGCCGGTCACGTCGGCGGCCCGGGTGTCGCGCAGGGCCAGGAGCACGTCGAGGTACTCCCGCATGTGACGCACCGGCCGTTCGAACCGGTACCCGAACATGTTCTCGATCACCATCCGGTGTGACAGGCCGATCCCGAGCCAGAGCCGCCCGCCGCTGGCGTGCTGGGTGGTGAGCGCCTGCGCGGCGAGCACCGCCGGGTGGCGGGGGTAGGTGGGCACCACCGCGGTGCCGAGCACGATCCCGGGCACCTCCCGACCGACCACGGTGAGCACCGCGAGGGCGTCGAGGCCGAAGATCTGGGGCAGCCAGAACGAGTGGAACCCCTGTTCGTGTGCCGTGCGGGCCCGGTCGAGCGCGTCGTCGATGCCGGCGGGCTCACCGCCGAAGATGCCGATCCGCATGGGCGGCACCCTAGCGAGGGGGCGGTGGGTGCGCCGGGACCGGCCGGGTCGCGGCTCCGTACCGGGGCGCGAGGTGCGCGGCGAGCGGTGCGAACGCGGTGGTTCGGCCGGCGCAGAGACGGGCGGCGGCGTCGCGGGGGTGGCGGGGGATCCGCAGCCGGTGGTTCGTGAACGCCGCCCGCAGGTTGGCGGCGAACCGGGCCGGGGTGAGCGGCGCCTGCCAGGTGGCGGTGAACCGGCGCAGCGGCGGGCAGCGCAACGCGCGCCGGGCGAGTGCGACCCGCCGGGCGAACGGCTCCCGGTAGGGGTCGGGATCCATCCCGGCGAAGAGCGGGGGCCGGGGGAAGTCGTCGTCGTCGAGCCCGGCGGCGGTGGCGGCGAGCCGGGCCACCACCCAGGGGGGCAGCAGCGGCTTCTCGTGGGCGACGATGCCCCGCCCGGGGCCGAGCTCGAGACGGGCCGTCACCGGGTCGGCGAGGCCGAGCGCATCGAGCACGTAGGTGTCGGGCCCGAGGGCGTAGGCGGGGATCCCGACCCCGTACTGCACCACCGCGGGGTCCGGCCCGCCCGGCCGGGGCGGTACGGGGAGCTTGCGGTCGAGCCAGTAGAGGCCGTGTCCGTCGAAGAAGGCCCGGCGAGGCCCGTCGGGACCCCATCCGAAGGCGGCCAGGGTGACCTTTCCCCGATCCTCGGGGCCGAAGGTCGTGGGCGCGTCCAGACCGTGCGGGGCCCGGAGGGCCGCCATCGAGACGACGGCCCAGGCGACGACGCCGAGCGCGGCCACGGTGGGGCGACGCAACGGGACCACCATCACCGGCGTGCACAGCATCATCAGCGCCGGCAGCAGCAGCCGGGCTTGCATGAAGTCACCCCCGACCCGCACCACGTACGCCCCGACGCCCAGCCCCGCCGCGACGTAGGTCAGCGCCACCGCGACCCGGCGGCCGGCCCGGGCTCGCCACTGGGCGGCCAGCGCCGGCGGGTACACGGCGGCGGCGAGCAGCCCGAGCGGCACCCACAGGCGGTACGGATCGACCGTCTCGCGCAGGTATCGCCAGCCCTGGGACCACCAGCTCCGGGTGGCCTCCTTGGCGTAGGCGGGGTTGGGTACCAGGCCGGCGTAGTACCCCATCCGGAACACCTGGTAGGCGACGGGCAGCGCCGCCGCCCCGGCGAGCAGCCCGGCGAGGCGCCGCCCGGTGAGGTGGCGCGCGTCGCCGACGACGACCACCGCGAGCATCCCGATGCTCGCCACGGTGAGCTCGGGGCGCAGCAACGGGCCGAGCCCGAGCAGTGGCGCCCACCGCAGCGGCAAGGACCGTCCCTCGCACGCCCAGCGGGCCAGCACCGCCGCGGTGGCCCCGATCCACAGGGTGACCACCCCGTTCTCCAGGCCGCCCGAGGCGAACTTCCAGAACGGCGGCAGCCCGAGGAGCAGCGCGGCCCCGGCGGGGACGAGAACCGGTCGCGTGCCGCCCGGCGCCCGGTGATCGGCAAGCCGCGCCGCGGCCAGCATGGCCAGCCCCACCCCCGACAGGGTGGCGCCCATCCCCAGGACCACCGCGAGGATCTCCAGGCGGACGGGCAGCACGAGGTCCGCCACCGCCAGGGTCCACAGCCACATGGGGCTGGTGACGGCCTCGACCCGCTCACCCGGGTTGAACACCGGGCCGTTGCCGACGGTGACCTGGCGCACCACGCGCAGGACGATGAACCCGTCGTCGCTCATCCACCGGTACCGCCAGGCGGCGACGGCGAGGGTGGCGAGGGTGGCTGCGCCCGGTGCGAGACGCAGCAGCCGCCGGGTCACCGCGGCGGTCCCGGAGGACCCGACGGTGCGCCGGGCCGGTCGGTGCCGCCGGCGCGGCGTGCGCCGGGTGGGCGGCCGAGACGGGTGTCGCCGAGACGGGTGGTGCCGGGTCGCCCGTCGGGACGGCTCTCCCGGTCGATCCGGGCCCGGTGCACCCGGGCCAGGACCGGTGCCTCCAGGTACCGCCACGACGCGCCGGCGACCGCCAGTGCCGCCGTGATCTGGAGGAGGATCATCCCCGGGCCCCGCCACGGCAGGTAATGCACGAGGAGCAGGAACACCGGCCAGTGCCAGAGGTACAGGCCGTAGGCGACCTTCCCCACCGACGCCATCGGCCGCCACGCCAGCGCCCGGTTCAGCAGCCCGTCGGGCTCCTGGACCATCGCGGCCATCATCGCCGCGAAGCACACCGACCCGAGCAGGAACACCCCCGAGTACACCCGCCGGTCGGTGAGCGCAGCGCCCTGGAGCAGCACGCACACCACCGGTACGGCCGCCCACCCGCCGAGCCGTACGAGGCGCCGCAGTCGTGGTCCCGCCACGAAGAGGCCCCCGGCGGCGGCGAACGCCAGGGCGACCCCCACGAAGAACGCCTGGGCGCGGGTGTCGGTGGCGTAGTAGAGGCGCCGGTCGTCGTCGACCCGGGCGGCGAGGAACGCCATCCAGCCGGCCGAAGCCGAGGCCAGGACGACGAGCCCGGTCACGACGGTGCGGAGCCGCACCCCGGCGGTGATCACCAGGATCGTCGCCACCGGCGCCACGAGGTAGAACTGCTCCTCCACCGACAGCGACCAGCCGTGCTCGAGGTACAGGAAGGGCGGCTGATCGGTGAGCAACCCGTACCAGTTGTTCACGTACCCGAGGGTGGCGAACAGTTGCCCCCACGCGGCCCGGCCCGGCTCGACCGGCCCCAGGCGCAACGCGAGGAGCCCCGCGACCACGAGGCACACCGCGCCGAGCGCCGGGAACAGCCGCGCGGCCCGCCGCACCCAGAACCCGCGCAGGCTGATCCGGCCGGTCCGGTACGACTCCTCGAGCAGGAGCGACACGATGAGGAACCCGCTCTGCACGAAGAACATGTCGAGCCACAGGAACGCCCCGGGCACGAGCGCGGTGTTCACCTTCCCGTAGTTCGCCACCTGCGCGTGGTACAGCAGGAAGGTCAGGATCCCGACGCCGCGGAACCCGTTGAAGCCGGGCTGGAACCCGATCCGGAAGTCCACCCAGTCGTCACGGGCCGGACCGGTCACCGGGCGCGGGGCTCCCACCTCGTGACGACGGTCGCCGCCAGTGTCACCATCCCCGCGGTGAAGGCCGCAAGCCCCAACGCGGGCGGCAACGGCGGCGACCACACCGGACGGGTCACGAAGTCGAGCACCTCCCACCCGGACGGGTCACCCATCCCCACCCGCCGGGCCACCGCCACGAACGCCACCACCTGCGCAGCCGCGAGCAGCACCACCCCGACCCGGGCGGCGCGATCGAGCCGGGCGGTCTGGGCCGCCGCCCGCCGGGCCGTCGCGGACGCGGCGAGGTGACCGGCCAGGATCGGCAGACCCACGTACAGCGGCAGCCCGTAGCGGCCCTGCCAGTCGAACCCGATCGGTGGCAGGTTGAACCCGTCGGCGCCGGTGGTGAGCACGAACCCGACCGCGGCCACCGCGGCGAGCACCGTGCGTCCCCGCCGGGTCGCGCCCCACCATCCGGCGGCCAGCACCCCCACCGTCACCGCGGCCCAGACCCACAGGACGGCGCGGGGTGCGGGGAGCGCGTTGGCGCCGAACAGCCCGACCGCCTCCCGACCCAGCCGCGGCCAGCGGCGTAACGACTCGATGAGCCCGAGGGCGGGCCGGTCGGTCGGGTGGCGCAACCCGTAGCCGACCAGCCAGGCCCCGTGCATGACCGTCACCGCCACCGCAAGGGTCAGCCAGGTCCGGGCGCGGGGGAGCCGTGCGGCGGCGTGGAGGGCGCTGCGTCGGGCCGGGGTGGCGAGGCCGGTGACGGCGGCGAAGGCCACCACCGCGACGAGCGGGCCGAACGGGCGCGCCGCGACGAGCACGACGAGCGCGAACCCGGCCCGGTCGACGAGCCGGGCGCGGTCGCCGTCCGCCGTGGTGAGCGCGGCGAGGCTGCTCCACAGGCACACTGCGGCGAGGATCTCCAGCCCGTTGGGGTTCACGAGCCCGCCGAGGTGCCACACCACCGGGGTGAGGGCCACGAGCACACCGAGCGCGGCCGGCGGCGCCGCCCGACCGGACCGCCAGGTCGAGGCGAGCGCCCCGGCGATGAGCGCGGCACCGACGAGAGCACCGACCACCCGCATGAGATACATCCCGGTCCGGTCCGGGGCGGCGAGGGTGGGCAGGCCGACCGCCGCGTAGGGGAGCGGGAAGCCGCGGAACTCGTAGGTGCCGACCTCCACGAGCCGCCACCCCCCCCGGAAGGAGGGTACGCAGCGCGCGCTGAGGTCGGGGGGGCGCGGGTTGAACGGGGAGGCCTGGAAGCAGGCGGCCCGGTCGAAGTGGCGGTACGCCTCGGGGACGCGCACCAACATCTGGTCGGTCACCCGGGTCACGACGGGGCCGGTGAGTTGGCCGCGTGCGGCCGCCGCGGCGCGCGCCGCGTGCGGTCCCTCGTCGGGTCCGGCGAGGATCGGGAACCCGAAGGACCACGCCAGCAGCGCCGCCGCCGATGCGGCGAAGAGCACCCACCAGCGGCGCGAGGCCACGGGATCGGCCACCGTGACGCCCGACGCCGGCTCCTGCGCTCCCACCGGCACCCCCGGGCTAGCCTGGGCCGATGTCACGGTCGGCGGCCGGCGGCCTCAGGCGCGCGTCAACAAGGACCGGGGGATGAAGCGCATCGGCATCATCGTCGTAGCGTACAACGCGGCCTCCACGCTGGCGTCGGTCCTCGACCGCATCCCCCGTGACTTCGTACCCCGCCTCGACCGGATCATCGTCAACGACGACTACAGCGAGGACGCCACCTACCTCGTCGGCCTCGGGTACCGGCAACTCTCCGACCTGCCGCTCGAGGTGATCCGCCATCCCTGCAACCTCGGCTACGGCGGCAACCAGAAGGCCGGGTACCACTGGGCGATGGAGCACGGCCTCGACATCGTCGTCCTTCTCCACGGCGACGGGCAGTACGCCCCGGAGCTGCTGCCCGAGATCGTCGCCCCGCTGGAACGCGACGAGGCCGACGCGGTGTTCGGGTCCCGGCTCATGGTCCGCGGCGCCGCCCGCAAGGGCGGGA
>Ga0308412_1000152_pt1 | contig 32090 bp, 38 predicted proteins | sample HotsprottomLayer_FD_202357 | JGI IMG/M metagenome (GOLD analysis project Ga0308412, IMG submission 202357) | Hot spring phototrophic mat microbial communities from Octopus Spring, Yellowstone National Park, Wyoming, United States -... | ecosystem: Environmental > Aquatic > Thermal springs > Hot...
TGCTGGCCGCCGTGCCGCCCGACCGGTTGCTGCGCCGGCCACCGTTCCGGGCCCCGCACCACACCACCTCACCGGTCGCGCTGGTGGGAGGGGGCGGCCACCGGGTGCGGGGCGGGGAAGTGACCCTCGCCCACCGGGGGGTGCTGTTCCTCGACGAGCTGGGCGAGTTCCCGGCCCGGGTGCTCGAGGCGCTGCGTCAACCCCTCGAGGAGCGGGTGGTGCGCATCGCGCGCCAAGCGATGACGGTGGAGCTCCCCGCCGACGTGCTGCTGGTGGCGTGCACGAACCCCTGCCCGTGCGCCCGGCCACCGGAACGGTGCGTGTGTTCGCAGGCGCAACGCCTCCGGTACCGTCGGCGCCTCTCCCTCGCGCTGCTCGACCGGTTCGACGTGCGGGTGATGGTCACGGCTCCCGAACCGGGCGCGACGGGCGGGGAGCGCTCGGCGACGGTGCGGGACCGGGTGACGGCGGCGGTGATGCGACAGCGGCGGCGGCTCGCGGGATCGCCCTGGCGCGCCAACGGCGAGCTGCCCGGCGGTGCCGTGGAGCGTTTCGTGCCGCTCCGGGACGGCGCCGCCGATGCGTGGCAGGAGGCGATCCGGCTCGGCGACCTGAGCGGTCGGGGTGCCGTGGCGGTCCGGCGGGTGGCCCGCACGATCGCGGACCTCGGCGACCGGGAGCACGTCGACACGACGGACATCCTCTTGGCCGTCGCCTTGCGCGCCGAGGAGTCCGACGCGTGAGCCGGCCTCCCGCCGGAGCCGAGCCCGGAGCCGGGCCGTTGGAGGATCCGCACACCGGCACGCCCGCTCCCGAGGCCGGCCGCAGCGCCGCGGGCGTCCTGGCCTGCCTCCCGGGCATGACACCCGCGATGCTTCGGCGCATCCTGGCCGTCGCGGGCGACCCGGTCCGGGCGCTGCACATCGTGCAGGCCGGCCACGCCGAGGCGCTCCTCGCCCCGACACCGCCGCGGCCGGGTCGGCCCGGCGACGACCTCCTGGGCGCCGGTGGGCGACACCTCGCGGCGCACCACGACCACGGGGAGACCCCGTCGTCACTGACGGGCACGGCGGAGGAGGAGCGGCAGCGACGCCGACGGGACCTGGCGCGCCGCTGGGCGGGCGTCGACGCGGCGGCGCTGCGCCGTAGGCTCCAGGCCCGGGGCACCCGCGTCTACCTCCCCACCGACCCGGACTGGCCGCTACCCGACGACCTGCCCGACCCGCCGGCGGTCCTCCTCGCCGAAGGGGCGCGACCGGCGGCGCTGGCGCAACCCCGGGTGGCGATCGTGGGCACCCGGGCGGCCAGCCCCCACGGGCTCGCCGACGCCGCGGAGTTCGGTGGCGCCCTGGCCGGGGCCGGGGTGACGGTGGTGAGCGGTCTCGCGGTGGGGATCGACGCCGCCGCGCATGAGGGCGCGCTCGGCGTCGGTGGCGGGGTGGTCGGGGTGCTGGCCACCGGCCTCGACGTCGCGTACCCGCGCCGGCACGGGCCGTTGCACGCCCGGGTCCGCGAGGCCGGGCTCCTGTGCACCGAGGCCGGGTTCGGCACCCGGCCGGAGCCTCACCGGTTCCCGATCCGGAACCGGATCATCGCCGGCCTCGCCGACGTCGTCGTGGTCGTGGAGGCCACCGTGCGCGGCGGTGCGATGATCACGGCGCGCCTGGCGCTCGAGTACGGGCGCACGGTGTTCGCCCTGCCGGGGTCGCGCCGCAATCCCGCCGCCGTCGGCTGCAACGCGCTCCTCGCCGAGGGCCCTGTCCTGCCGCTGCTCTCCGTCGACGACGTGCTCCTCGCGCTCGGGATGACCCCGGGCGCCCGCCGCGGCCCGCCGGGCCCGGCCACCGAGGCCGTCGGCTCCCCCGACGCCATGGCGGTCCTGGCCGCCCTTGCCGGAGAACCGGCCGGGATCGACGCGCTGTGCGCCCGCACGGGGATGCCCGTCGACCGGGTGCTCGCGGCGGTCGCCGAGTTGCGGCGCGACGGCCGGGCCCGGCGCGAGCGGGGGCTCGTCTGGCCGTGCTGATGCGGGGGGTCAAGTCCTCTCCCCCGTGAGCCGATCATCCCCCCGTGACCTTCGAGCGTTGCCCCTACGACGGGAGTCCGATCGCCGCCGAGTACTCCGGCGGGTCGCTGCTGCTCTCCTGCGGGACCTGCGGCGCGGCCTGGGAAGTGCACAACACCCTGGTGCGTCGGGTGACGGCCCCCGACTGGGGGAGGGTCCGGGCCGCCGACCGGGTCGAGGGAGGGCCGGTCGACCCGGGCGGGGTGCGGGCAGGCACCGGCCCGGCGTGAGGTGGTCCCGGCCGCAGCCGGGACGGGTGCAGGTGCGGCACGCGGAGGCGGAGGCGCTCAGCGGCCGGTGAAGCGCGGCTTGCGCTTCTGCACGAACGCGAGCATCGCCTCCGCGGTGTCCGCCGAGGCGAAGTTCAGCGCCTGCGCGACGTCCTCGAACTCGAGCGCGTCGGCCATCGACACCGACATCGCCTGGTTCAGGAGCCGCTTCGAGATCGACAGCTGGATCGGGGGCAGCGCCGCCAGCCGCGCCGCCCACGCCGCGGCCGTCCCGGCGAGCTCGGCGTGGGGCACCACGCGGTTCACGAGACCGATCCGGGCCGCCTCGTCCGCGTCGATGATGTCGGCGAAGAACACCAGCTCCTTCGCCTTGTGCAGGCCCACGAGGCGTGGCAGGACCCAGGAGCCGCCGAAGTCGACGCTCAGCGCTCGCTGCGAGAAGATCTCGCTGAAGCGGGCCCGGTCGGAGGCGAGGATGAGGTCACAACCGAGCGCCAGGTTGCAGCCGGCGCCGGCCGCCACCCCGTTCACCGCGGCCACCGTGGGCACGGACAACTCGTGCAGGCGGAGCGCGGCACGACCGACCACCCGCATCTGACGCAGCGCCCCGCCGACCCCGCCGCCCCGGAGGTTCTCCGCGTTCTCGGTGTCGGTGAGGTCGGCGCCCGAGCAGAACCCGTCCCCCGCACCGGTGAGCACGAGCACCCGGTCGTCGGCGTTGTCGGCCACCTCGTCGAACACCTCGATGAGCTCGCGCCACATGCGGCCGTTGATCGCGTTCCTCTTCTCCGGACGGTTCAGGGTGACGGTCACCACACCGTCACGCCGATCGACGAGCAGGGTCTCCACGCGGCCTCCTCCGGCATCGGGCCTCTCCGGGGCGCCGCTACCGTAGCGGCGTGGGGTTCAACCCGTTCCGGGGCCGCCGGGCGCGCCGAGGCGACGCCCTCTTCGTGGGGCTCGGGCTCGCGGTGACCGTCGCGCTCGTCGCCTGGGCGCTGCGGGGCGGATGACCCCGCCCGCGGTGCCGGTCGACCCGGGGGCCGGGGGACCGGTGCAGGTTCGTCACGTGCACCCGTTCGAGGCGACGAAGACGTACCGCTGCCCGGGTTGCGACCACGAGATCCCGCCCGGCACCGGTCACGAGGTGGTGGTGCCGCTCGACGCGGTCGACGAGCGACGCCATTGGCACACCGGCTGCTGGCAGCGGGCCCGGCGGCGGAGGTCCGGGCCGCCCCCGGGGCGCCGCGCCGCCCGCCGGCGCTAGACCGACCGCGCCGTCTCGCCCGGCCCCGCCGCTCAGAACGCCCCTTCGATGCGGGTGAGGACCGTGCTCCCGTCGTCGCCGACCCGGACCTCGACGACGTCGAACCGGATGGTGGGGTGTCGGCCGGTGTGCTCGGCGAGGAACGCCGCCGCGATCCGCCGTAGGCGGCGCTGCTTGGCCACCGTCACCGCCTCGGCCGGGACCCCGAACCGGTCGGAACGCCGCGTCTTCACCTCGCAGAACACCAGGGTGCCGCCGCGGGCGACCACGAGGTCGACCTCGCCGTGACGGCAGCGCCAGTTCCGGGCGACGATCCGGTAGCCCTCCGCGCCGTACCCACGGGCCGCGGCGTCCTCCCCGCGGGTCCCGAGCGCCCGGTTGCGGCCCGGCTCCCGGTGTCGGGTCGGCCCCGGGGGTCGTGCACCGGGTCTGCCTGCGGTTCCGTCCGTGGTCCCGCTCCTCGATCCGGGTTCAGAGCTCCTTGCCGGCGAGCTCCTCGACGTTGACGTCCTTGAAGGTCACCACCCGGACGTTCGACACGAACCGAGCGGGCCGGTACATGTCCCACACCCAGGCGTCGTGCAGCTCCAGCTCGAGGTACACCTGGCCGCCCTGGTTGCGCACCTCCATGTGCACCGAGTTGGCGAGGTAGAACCGACGCTCGGTCTCCACGACGTAGGCGAACATCGGGAGGACGTCGCGATACTCCTTGTAGAGGGCCAGCTCGATCTCGGTCTCGTACCGCTCGAGGTCCTCAGCGCTCACCCGCGGCCTCCGGTCCGGACCCAGTGTAGGCCCGCCGGCCCGGGCCGCCGGCCCGCTCCCCCAGGCCTCAACGACGGGCGCCGGGCACGCTCAGGTGCGCTTCTCCTTGACCTTGGCGGCCTTGCCGACCCGGTCACGCAGGTAGTAGAGCTTCGCCCGGCGCACGTCGCCCCGGGTGACGACCTCGATCTTCGCGACGATCGGCGAGTGCAGGGGAAACGTCCGTTCCACACCGACGCCGAAACTGACCTTGCGCACGGTGAAGGTCTCCGACAGCCCGGAGCCCTGGCGACGGATCACCACCCCCTGGAACACCTGGATCCGCTCGCGGTTGCCCTCGACCACCCGCACATGCACCTTCAGCGTGTCGCCGGGACCGAAGTCGGGCAGGTCGGTGCGCAGCGACGCGCGGTCGACGAGATCGGTGGGCTTCATGGCGATCCTCGCTCGCTCGGGTCTCGGGCCGCCGGCGCGCCTCGATCGACGGCGGGCGCACGGAGCGGGCCGGATTCTAGCGGAGCGCAGCCGCGTCGGGGAACTCGTCGAGCAGCGCCTGTTCCTCCGCCGTGAGGGGTCGGCTGCGCAGATCGGGCCGCCGGGCGAGCGTGCGGGCCAGCGCGGCGGCCCGGCGCCACCGGGCGATACGCGCGTGGTCGCCCGACCGGAGCACCTCGGGCACCTCCCAACCCCGGAAGCGGGCCGGTCGCGTGTACTGCGGGTACTCGACGAGGCCGTGCGTGAACGACTCCTCGACCGCGGAGGCCTCGTTGCCGAGCACGCCGGGGACGAGGCGGACCACCGCCTCGATGGCCACGAGCGCGGCCGCCTCTCCCCCGGCGAGCACCACGTCGCCGATCGAGAGCTCCCCGTCGCAGAGGTGGTCGGCGACCCGCTGGTCGACGCCTTCGTAGCGCCCGCACAGCAGCGAGAAACCCCCGCCTGCGGCGAGTTCGGCCGCCCACGCGGCGTCGAACCGGCGGCCGCTCGCCGAGCAGAGCAGCAGTGGGCGAGCCGGCTCGACGGCCTCCACGGCCGCGAACAGCGGCTCCGGGCGCATCACCATGCCGGGTCCCCCGCCGAACGGGACGTCGTCGACGCGGCGATGCCGGTCGGTCGCGAAGGCGCGGGGGTCGTGGAGCCTGATGTCCACCCGACCCGCCGCCCGGGCCCGCCCGATGAGCGACAGCTCCAGGGGGACCCGGAGGTACTCGGGGAAGATGCTGAACACGTCGATGCGCACGGCCCTCACCGCTCCTCGTCGAGCAGACCGGCCGGGACCTCCACGATCACGACCCCCGGGCGCTGCTCCACCACGAACCGCAACGGCACGAGACGCCCGTCACCGAGCACGAGCAGGTCGGAGGCGGGGTTCGCCTGCAGCGCCGTCACCGTCCCGTGCACCCGCCCGGCGGTGTCACGCAGTTCGGAGCCCACCAGCTCATGTGCCCACAGCACACCGGGATCGTGGATCGGGGCACCGTAGAGCACCGTGCCGCGCAGGGCCTCGGCCGCTTCCCGGTCGTCGACACCTTCGAAGCGGATGAGCCACCGGTCGCGGTGCGGTCGCGCCGTGCGCACGACGAGCACCCGGGGACCGGCGTCCCGGTCCACCTCCAGGCGGGCGCCGGGCCGGACCCGCTCCGGTCGGTCGGACAGCAGGGTCACGACCACCTCCCCGGTGAGGCCGTGCGGGCGCCCGATCCGCCCGACCTCGAGGCGGTCCGGGCGGCTCACTCCTCCTCGGCGACGTCCACGCTCACCGCGACACCCTCACGGGCGCCCGCGACCCGGGCGACCTGACGGATCGCCTGGATGACCCGACCCCGCTTGCCGATGAGGCGTCCGAGGTCCCCGGGGGCGGCGTGCACGAGGAGGGACACCTCCCCCTTACCCTCGAGGACCTCGACGTGGACCGCGTCGGGGTCGTCGACGAGCGACCGGCACACGTGCTCGACGGTGGCTATCGCCGCCGCGCCGGTGATCCGGTTGCCCTCCCCGCCGATCTCGTCGATCACGTCCCCCCCGGGAGCGGAGGGGACATCCGCCGGGGCGCTCACCCTTCCTCCGGCGCAGCGGCGTCGGTCCCGATGGCCGCCGGCCCCCCGTCGCCCCCGGCGGCGGCCGGGCCGGATCCGGTTGCCGCAGCCGTCGCCTCCGCCTCCCGGCGGCGCGCCCGGTCCGCGGCGCCGGCCGCGGAGGACCGCGCCGGGCGTGAGGGCCGGGACCGGCCGGCCTCGTAGCGTTCCCAGAGACCCGAAGCGACGAGGAGCCGGTGCACCTGCTCGGTGGGCTGGGCGCCCCGGGCAAGCCATGCCAGCACCTTGGTGTCGTCGACGACGAACTCGGTCGGTTCGGCGCGGGGCCGGTACTGCCCAAGGATCTCGATGTAGCGCCCGTCACGGGGGGAGCGGGCGTCGGCCACGACCACCCGGTAGGACGGCTGCTTCTTCTTGCCGACTCGCATGAGGCGGATCTTGACGGCCACCGCTGGGACCTCGCTGTGCTCGGGATGGTCAGGTGACGGCCGAGGCACCGGAACCCCGCCGCCGGGAGGGCGCCGCACCTCGACGACCGGCCGGGTACCCCGCGTCAACGGGGAGGCGGGCCGGGCACCCCGGCCGTGGGCAGGTCACCCAGGGTAGCGGCTGGGTCGAGGCGGGGCACACCCGGCCGGGGTCGGCGACCCTGGCTCATCGATCGCATCATCTGGGAGGCGAGCTTGAACTGCTTCAGCAGCGCGTTCACCTCGGAGGTGGTGACGCCGGCACCGCGGGCGATGCGCAGCCGGCGCGATCCGTCGATGACGGCCGGGTTGCGCCGCTCCGCCGGCGTCATCGAGCAGATGATCGCCTCGACGCGCGCCAGGCTCCCTTCGTCGATCTCGGCCTGTCGCAGCTCCTTGGGCATGCCCGGCAGGAGCTTCAGGAGGTTGGTGAGCGGCCCCATCTTGCGGACCTGTCGCATCTGGGCCAGGAAGTCCTCCAGGGTGAACTGCCCCTCCCGGAGTTTGGCCTCGGCGGCTTTCGCCTCCTCGGCGTCGAAGGCGGCCTCGGCCTTCTCGATCAGGGTGAGGACGTCGCCCATCCCCAGGATCCGGCTCGCCATCCGGTCGGGATGGAACGGCTCGAAGTCCTCGAGTTTCTCCCCCACCCCCACGAACAGGATCGGCCGGCCGATGACCTCCTTCACCGACAGCGCGGCGCCCCCCCGGGCATCGCCGTCGATCTTGGTGAGGATGATCCCGTCGAGATGCACCGACGCGTCGAACGCGGCGGCCACGTTCACCGCTTCCTGCCCGGTCATCGCGTCGACGACGAGCACCGTGTCGGTGGGATCGAGCACGGCATGGACGGCCCGGAGCTCCTCCATGAGCGCGTCGTCGACCTGGAGCCGGCCGGCGGTGTCGACGATCACGACCGTGGCGGCGCGCCGGGCCGCCTCCTCGCGGGCCCGGGCACAGAGGGCGACCGGGTCGGCCTCGCCGGGTTCGGGCCCCAGCACCGGCACGTCGATACGCCCGGCGAGGACGCGCAGCTGCTCGACCGCCGCGGGCCGCTGCAGATCGGCGGCGACGAGCAGCACGGCCAGGCCCTCGCGGCGCAGGTGCCGGGCCAGCTTGGCGGCACAGGTGGTCTTGCCGGAGCCCTGCAGACCACAGAGCATCACCACCGTCGGTGGCCGATCGCTCATCACGAGACGCCCGGTCGCGCCGCCGAGGGTGGCCACGAGCTCCTCATGGACGATCTTGACCACCTGCTGAGCGGGGGTGAGGCTCTGGCGGACCTCGGCGCCGGTCGCCCGTTCCCGCACGCGCCGCACCAGCTCGCGGGTGACCCGCACGTGCACGTCGGCCTCGAGGAGCGCGAGCCGGATCTCCCGGGTGACCTCCTCGACGTCCCGTTCGCTCAGCCGGCCCCGGCTGCGGAGGCGGGTGAAGATCCCCTCGAACCGCTCGGCGAGCGCGTCGAACACCGGCTGCAGGCTATTGGACGAGGGCGGTGACGAACTCGTCGGGATCGAAGGGCACGAGATCCTCGGCCGCCTCGCCCACGCCGACCAGCTTCACCGGGATCCCGAGCTCGGTTTCGATCGCCAACACGATGCCGCCCTTGGCGGTGCCGTCCAGCTTCGTGAGCACCACCCCGGTGACGTTCACCGCCTCGGCGAACTGCCGGGCCTGGGCGAGACCGTTCTGTCCGGTGGTGGCATCCAGCACGAGGAGCACCTCCTGGAGCGCCCCGGGGGTCCGCTCCACGATCCGCCGCAGTTTGGCGAGCTCGGCCATGAGGTTCACCTTCGTGTGCAGGCGGCCGGCGGTGTCGACGAGGACGAGATCGGCCCCGCGGGTGCGGGCGGCGTCGAGCGCGTCGAAGAGCACCGACCCGGGATCGGCGCCGTCCTGACCCCGGACGATCGGCACCGCGAGCCGCTCCGCCCAGCTGGCGAGCTGGTCGGCGGCGGCGGCCCGGAAGGTGTCGGCTGCGGCGAGCAGCACGCGGCGGCCGTCGGCGATCTCGGCCGCCGCGACCTTGGCGATCGTCGTGGTCTTGCCGACGCCGTTCACCCCGACGAAGAGCCAGACGCTGCAGCCCTGGGCGTTGCGGCCCAGGGCGCGGTTCCTCCCAGCGAGGCGGGCCCGCAGCTCGTCGCGCAGCAACGCCACGAGGGCGTCACCGTCGGTCACGCCCTCGGCGGCGGCGCGGGCCTGGGTGGTGGCGAGCAGTTCGGACGTCGTGCGCACCCCGACATCGGCGAGCAGCAGCGTCTCCTCGAGCTCTTCCCAGGTCTCCTCGTCGATGCGCCGGCCCCGGAGCGATCCGAGGGCACCGGCGAGCGCGGCCCGGGCCCGACCGAGCCGTTCCGACAGCCGCGGCCGCGCCGGCGCGACCCTCTCCGGAGGGGCCGGAGGGGGAGTCGGGGGCGCCGGGCTCGGGGCGGGGGGCACCTCCGGTGGCGCCGGGGCCGGTGGGGCCTGCGGTGGGGCCGGGGCCGGTGGGGCCTCCGGTGGGGCCGGGGGCCCGGCGCGCCGGGCGGAGAGCCGGCTGAGCCCGAGACCCAGCACGATGAGGGCGACGGCGAGCGCAAGGATCAGCGCGACGACGAGCTCGGCGGGCACGGGGCGGGAATGCTACCGGCTCGGCCCGGCGGAAGGACCGTGTGGACCCTCCGTGCGGTACGACACCACTTGATCGCTGGCCGGCGAGATCCCGGCCGCGTCCAGCGCCGCCTTCAACCGGGCCCGCAGCTCCCGTGCGACCCGCCACTGCTCGAGCGGCCGGGTTTTCACCGCGAGGCGGATCACCACCCGGTCCGCGGCGATCGCCTCCACGCCCCACACCTCCGGCGTGGCGAGGACGAGCGGCCGGAACTGCGGGTCGTCGAGGAGCCCCTCGGCGGTGCGGCGGACCAGATCCATGGCCGCGTCGACGTCGGTGTCGTAGGCGACGGCCACATCCAGCAACGCCCGGGCCCACTGCTGGCTCTTGTTGCCGACCCAGGTGATCTGCCCGTTGGGGATGTGCCACACCGTCCCCTCGTTGTCGCGCAGGCGGGTGGTGCGCAGGCTCACCCCCTCCACCACGCCGGTGGCGGGCCCGGCGTTGACGACGTCGCCGACCCCGTACTGGTCCTCGATGAGCATGAAGAGGCCCGACAGGAAGTCGCGCACGAGGGTCTGGGCGCCGAACCCGAGGGCCACACCGAGCACCGTCGCCCCGACACCGAGCGCGGCGAGGTTCACGCCGAAGGTGTCGAGAACCATGACGAGCGCGGTCGCCCAGACGAGCACGCCGGAGGTGCTGCGCAGCAACGCCCCGATCGTCTCCGCCCGCTGCCGGCGCCGGGGGCTCGGCACCGGTGAGGTGTCGAGCAGCGCCAGGCCGGTCTTGCGACGGAACCGGTCGAGCCGCTCCACCGTGTCGTCCCGGGCGAGCCGGCGCACGACCCGCCGGATCGCGAGCCGGGTGAGCCGCACGACGAGGAACGCGACGGCGAGGATCACCAGGACCCGGAACGGGGCGGCGAACGCGTCGGCGATCTCGGCCGCCCGGCGGTTCCCGGTGAGGTCGTACACCGTGGTGCACAGCCACGACTGCTGCCCGGGCTGCCCGCAGGCCGCCACCCGCTCGAGCTCGGTCGTGGTGGGGGTCAGACCGGCTCCTCGGTGAGGACGATCTCGTCGCCGGCGGCTCCGTCGCCCCCGTCGTCGAGGGCGGCGCTCCCGCGCAGCCGCTGGCTGACCACCCGGGAGGACCCGCCCGGCGGCATCGACACGCCGTAGAGGCAGTCGGCCGCCTCCATCGTGCGCTTCTGGTGCGACACGATCACCAGCTGGGCATCGGCGCGGAAGGTGTGCACGAGATCCAGGAAGCGGTGCAGGTTCACGTCGTCGAGCGCCGCCTCCACCTCGTCGAGCACGTAGAAGGGCGAGGGTCGCGCCCGGAACACCGCGAAGAGGAACGCCATCGCCACCAGGGACCGCTCGCCGCCGGACAGCAGTGACAGGCGCCGGGTGTTCTTGCCCGAGGGCCGGGCCTCGATCTCGATGCCCGTGTGCAGGAGGTCGTGAGGGTCGGTGAGCAGCAGCCGCCCGCTCCCGCCCGGGAAGAGGGTGTGGAAGAGCTCGGTGAAGTGGCGTTCGACGTCGGCGTAGGCGGCGCCGAACGTGGTGACGATCTCGCGGTCCACCGCCCGGATCACCCGTTGCAGTTCCCGCCGGCTCGCCTTCACGTCCTCGAGCTGACGGGTGAGGAACGCGTGGCGTTCCCGCAGCGCCTCGTATTCCTGGACGGCCAGCGGGTTCACCGGCCCCATGACGCGCAGCTCGCGCTCGAGCTCCCTGGCCCGGGCGGCGAGGGTCGTGCCTTCGGGCACCGGCGGGGCGGGGGCCTCCAACACCGTGTCGGGCTCGCAGTCGAGGGTCGAGCGCACCCGTTCCACGCAGGCCTCGAGCCGGGCGTGGACTTCCGCCGCCTCGACCCCGGTGCGGCGGCTCTGCTCGAGGTTCGCGGCCAGGCTGCGTTCGGCCGCCGCCCGCTCGGCCCGGAGGTCCTCGATCGCGCGCCGGGCCGCCGCGGTGCGCTCCGCCTGCCGGGCCCGTTCGGCCCGCACCCGGGCCGCGAGGTCCTCCACCCGGGTCGTGAACGCCTCGAGGGTGCCGGCCAGGGTGGCGTAGGCCGCGTCACGGGAGGCGAGCGCGTCGCGGACCCGTTCGGCGGCGGCCCGGGCCTCCGGGTCGCGGGCGAGGCGGTCGGTGAGGCCCCGGAGCCGTTCGGTCAGGACCCGCTGCCGTTCCGCGAGCGCGGCGGCCGACACCTCGAGCTGCCGCACGACGTCCGTCGCCGCCACCAGTTCCCCGCGGTGGTCGGGCACCGCCGCCAGCGCGGCCGCGGCGGCGTCGCGCTCCTGGCGTGCCGCCTCGGCCGCCGCCCGTGCCCCCTCCAGCACCCATGGGGCGGCGGGTCCGGCCCCGGGACCGGCCCACCATTCGCGTCCGGCGACGCACCGTTCCCCGCGGGTGGTGCACACGGTGAGATCCGGGTGCTCCCCGGCCAGCACGACGGCGTCGGCGAGCGGACCGTCGAAGAGGACCGCTCCCGCCAGCATCCGCGCCACCGCCCAGCCGAGGCCTGCGGCCCGCGGTCGCACGAGTCCGGCCAGCGGCCGGCAGCCGGTCGGGGCGAGGGTCGCCCCCGGGGTCACTGGCCGGTCCAACGGCTCCGTGACGAGCACCCCCACGGAACGGCCCGCGGCGGCCGGGTGGGCGAGCACCGCATGGGCGACGTCGGGACTGCGCACCACCACGAGCGCCAGCCGCTCGCCGAGCGTGGCGGCGACGGCCTCACGCGCCTCCGGTGCCACCTCCAGGAGTTCTCCGAGCAGGCCGAGCACCCCGTCGAGCTCGAGCACCTCCGGTGGCACCCGCGCCCCGTCGGCGTCGAGGGCCTCCAGGTGCGCCTCGGCCCGGGCGAGGGCCGCCTCGGCCCGCCGGAGCCGCTCGGACGCGTCCCGCCGGGCGGCGGCCTCGGCGGTCACCGTCGACTCCAGGGTCGACACCCGCGCCGCCGCCTCGGCACGGCGGGCAGCGAGCGCGTCGGCCTCCGGGGCGAGGCCGGCCAGTTCGGCCTGCAACGCACCGGCCTCGGCGACGAGGTTCGCGACGACTCCCTCGTCGGCCGCGGCCCGCAGGTCCCGCTCCAGGCCGCGGCGCCGTTCGGTGACCAGGGCCGCGAGGCCACGCGCCCGCTCCCGCAACGCGTCCAGCCGGCCGAGCGCGTCCGCGTGCGGGTCCTCCCCGGCGGCGGGCAGCCGCTGCTCGGCTTCGACCACCGCGACGTCGAGATGGGCGAGCCGGGCCCGGAGCCGTTCCTCCTCGGCCGCCAGGCGGGCCGCGTCGTCGGCGAGCCGCCGGGACCGGGCCCGCAACCCCGCCAACTCGCGCCCGGCGAGGTGGCGGCGGATCGCGGTGAGCTCGGCGACGAGGCCGTCGTGCCGGCGCGCCGCGTCGGCCTGGCGCTCCAGGGGGCCGAGGCCGCGGCGGACCTCCCGCAGCAGATCGTGCAGCCGCACGAGGGAGCCCTCGGTGGCGGCCAGGCGCCGTTCGGCCTTCTCCCGCCGCTTCCGGTACTTCAGCACCCCGGCCGCTTCCTCGATGATCGCGCGGCGGTCCTCCGGCTTCGCGTTCAACACCGCGTCGATCTGCCCCTGACCCACGATCACGTGCTGCTGGCGGCCGATCCCGGTGTCCGACAGCAGGTCCTGCACGTCGAGCAGCCGGCAAGGCGCGCCGTTGATCGCGTACTCGGAGTCGCCGTCCCGGAACAGGGTGCGGGTGATCGTCACCTCGACGAACTCGATCGGCAGCAGGCCGGCACGGTTGTCGATGGTGAGCGACACCTCGGCCCGACCGAGCGCAGGCCGCTGCGGGGTACCGGCGAAGATGACGTCGTCCATCTTGCCGCCACGCAGCGTGCGAGGCCCCTGGGCCCCGAGCACCCACGCGATCGCGTCGACGAGGTTCGACTTGCCCGAGCCGTTGGGGCCGACGACGACCATCACCCCCGGCTCGAACTCGAGGGTCGTCTTGTCGGCGAACGACTTGAATCCCCGCAGGGTCAACGCCTTCAGGAACACCGATGGGATCCCTCCGTCACCTCGCCGGCGAGCGTAGCGACGGTGCCACCCGGGTCAGCGGACCCGGAAGCCCGCCTCGCCGCCGCCCGGCTCCTCCCGCACCTCCACCCCGGTCACCACCGCACCCGGCGGACCGGTGCGGCACCAGGCGATCATCGCTTCGACGGCGGACGGTGCGCCCTCGAAGACGGCCTCCACCCGCCCGTCGGCGAGGTTGCGGACCCAACCCCGGACCCCCACCGCCCGGGCGCGTTCCCGGCAGGTCTGGCGGAACCACACGCCCTGGACCCGGCCCTCCACGAGCACCCGCCGGCGGACGACCGGACCGGGCGGCGGTGCGGCCCCCGGCGAGGTCACACCTGGCACACCTCACAGAAGAAGTGGGACCGCCCCCCCACCTTGATCCGGCGGACCTCATGCCGGCAGCGGGGACAGGACTGGCCTTCGCGCCCGTACACCCGGTGATGCTCCTGGTAGGTGCCGTGCCGGCCGAAGAGGTCCACGTACTGCCCGTCGGCCAGGGACGAGCCCCGGAACTTCACCGCCTCCTGCAGGGTCTCGACCACCGCTCGGTACAGCCGCCGGATCTCCTCCGGTGCCAGCGCGTCGGTCATCCGGTCCCAGCGCAGACCGGCGTTGAAGAGGATCTCGTCGGAGTAGATGTTGCCGATCCCGGCCAGCACCTGCTGGTCCATGAGGGCGTGCTTCAACTTCGCCGGGCGGCGGGCGACGAGCTCCCCGAACGCCTCCCACGACATCACGGTGGTGAACGGGTCGAGCCCCAGATGGGCGAGATCCTCCACCTCATCGGCCAGCGTGTCGCGTCGGGTGACGAACAGTTCCCCGAAGGTGCGCGGGTCCACGAACCGCAGTTGGCCGCCCGGGGAGAAGCTCACGGTCACGTGCGTGTGCTTCGGCACCGCTTCCCGCGCCGATCGCGCCCAGAGGAGCCGGCCCGACATCCCGAGGTGGATCACGAGCACGTCGTCGCCGTCGAGGAGCACCACCAGGTACTTGCCCCGCCGCTCGACCGCGGTGATCTTCCGACCGACGAGGGGATCCACGAACTGACGGCGCTGCCGGTGGCGGCGGATGCTGCGCATCGCCGCCACCTCCACCGCTTTGATGCGCCGACCCACCACCTCCCGTTCGAGGTCGCGCCGCACGATCTCGACCTCAGGGAGCTCCGGCACCCTCACCCCCCGTCACCGAGGCCACGGTCCCGTCGGCATCGGCGTCCTCGAGCCGTTCCCACGCGTCGGCGGCCGCCGCCTGCTCCGCCTGCTTCTTCGACCCGCCCTCCCCGCGGCCCAGGATGCGGCCGTCGAGGCACACCTCGGCGCGGAAGCGCTTCGCGTGGTCGGGGCCCTCGTCGGTCACCCGATACCGGGGCAGGCGCCCGTACCGCCGGGCCGCGAGTTCCTGGAGCCGGGTCTTGTGGTCCTCGTCGCCCGGCCCGGCGGCGGCGGCGGCGAGACGGGACCCGAACAGCGCGAGCACGACCGACCGGGCGCGTTCCAGGCCGCCCTCGAGGTACACGGCGGCGATGAGCGCTTCCATCGCGTCGGCGAGGATCGAGACCTTGTGCCGACCCCCCGAGGCGTCTTCGCCCCGACCGAGCAGCAGGCAGCGGCCGAGCCCGATGCCGGCGGCGACCTGGGCGAGGTGCTCGGTGTTGACCACCGCGGCGCGCGCCTTCGCCAGCTCCCCCTCCGACATCGTCGGTTGCGTGCGGTACAGCTCGTCGGTCACCACCAGTCCCAGCACCGCGTCGCCCAGGAACTCGAGGCGCTCGTTCGACTCCGCGCCCGGGTGTTCCGCACACCAGGACCGGTGGCACAGCGCCGTCTCGAAGAGATGCGGGTCCCGGAACCGCCACCCGATCCGGTCCATGAGGGCGTCACCGCCGTGCACCCGCGACGGCGCCTCAGGGGGATCGCCGCACGGGGCGGTCGGCACGGCGGTGTCGGGGTGCTCCGGCACTCACCCTCCGAGGCGCGACAGCACGTAGGTGACCGCCTCGCCGACCGTGCGCAGCTCGGCCAGGTCCTCGTCGTCGATGCGGAACCCGACGCTGCGCTCGCCGAGCTCCTCCTCGATGGCCTCCACGAGCTCGATGAGCGCCAGCGAGTCGGCCTCGAGGTCCTCCACGAACCGGGCGTCGGGCACCACCCGGTCCTCCTCGATGTCGAGGATCTCGGCGAGGTGGGAGCGGATGAGGCCGAGCACGCCGTCTGCGTCGAGCGGCTCGGCGCTGGAGTGGGTCTCAGCCGGCATCGAGCGCCTCCTCGAGTCGTGTGACCATCCTCGACCGGACGCAGTCGACGGCGAGCGCGATCGCGTTCGTGATCGCCCGGGCCGAGGAGGCACCGTGCGAGATGACGCACACCCCCCGCACCCCGAGCAGTGCCGCACCGCCGACGGTATCGGGATCGAGGTACTCGCCGGCGACCTCCAGCAGCGCCGAGCGCACCGACGCGGCGGCGTCGGCCGGCGCCGCATCCACCGTGCGGAACACGAGCGTCGCGGCCGCCCGCAGCGCTCCTTCCATCGTCTTGAGAGCGACGTTCCCGGTGAACCCGTCGGTGACGATGACGTCAGGCCGGCCGCTCATCAGGTCACGGCCCTCCACGTTGCCGACGAAACCGTCGAGCGCACCGAGCCGCTCATGCGCCTCCTTGCGCAGCGCGTCGCCCTTGCCGGGTTCCTCACCGTTGGAGAGCAGGCCCACGGTGGGTGCTTCCACCCCGAGGCGCACCCGGGCGTAGGCCCGTCCGAGGCGGGCGAACTGCTCGAGCCATTCGGGCCGGCAGTCCACCGTCGCACCGGCGTCCACGAGCAGTTGCGGTCGACCGAACGGCACCGGCACGGGCACCGCGATGGCGGGACGGGCGACGCCCCGCACCCGGCCCAGCCGCAGGAGCGCGGCGGCCATCGTGGCGCCGGTGTTCCCGGCCCCGACCATGGCGTCGGCCGCGCCGTCGCGCACCAGTTCGGCCGCCCGCACGATCGAGGCATCCTTGCGGGTCCGCACCGCCGCCCCGGGCTCGTCGTCCATGCCGATCACCTCGGCGCAGTCGAGGAGCTCGACGCCCTCCGGCGGGGACCGGTCGGGGAGGTGGGCCCGGACCTCCGCCGCCCGGCCGGCCAGCACCACCTGCACCCCGAGCGCCTCCACCGCCGCCAGCGCCCCGGTGACGATCTCGTCCGGGGCGCGGTCGCCGCCCATGGCGTCGACCGCGATGCGCACCAGGGTCCGATCCCGGCTAGCCGACGTCGATGGCGCGACGACCGTGGTACCACCCGCAGTTCGCACACACCACGTGGGGAACCTTCACCGCCCCGCAGTTCGGGCACACCGAGCGTGCCGGGGCCCGCAGGCGCCAGTTGGCGGCACGCCGACTCCGGGTTCGGGCACGGGGGGTCTTGCGCTTGGGGACGGCCATCGCTCAGGGCTCCTTCCGATCGGGGGCGGGTCCGGGTCGCCGGGCGGGACCGGTCGCCAGCGCCGCCAGCGGCGCCCACCGGGGATCGGGGACCGCGGGTTCACAGGTGCAGACGGTGACGTTGCGGTCGGCGCCGCAGCGTGGGCAGAGCCCCGCGCACTCGTCCCGGCACAGTGGCCGCAGTGGGAGCTCGCACAGGACCGTGTCCCGAAGCGCCGGTTCGAGGTCGACGACGTCCCGCTCGAGTCGGTAGGTGTCACCGGGCGTGGGCTCGGGCTCGTAGAGCTCCGAGAACCCGAGCCTGAGGGGCCGCTGGAGGGGCGCGAGGCAGCGGCTGCACTCGGCCCGATAGGTGACCTGCACCCGTCCCGAGGCGACGATCCCGTCGACGACCCGTTCCAGGGTCACCTCGACCCACACCGGCGCGCCCTCGAGTCGTGCGACCCGCGTGCCCCCGAGCACCTCACCGTCGACGGTGCAGCGGACGGTGCGGCGCGCCCCGGGGCGTGGGAGCAGGTCGGCGACGTTGCAGCGGAGGTTCCCCATGCGATCGGCTCGCGGTCCAGACCAAGGACGCTCGACCCGGACGGGCCGGCCCGCCCATGGTAGCAGCCACCCCCATCCTGCCAGGTTCTCCCACCCCACCCGGTGGCCGGCGGCCGGGTGCGGCTCAGTCCCGGTCCTGATCGAAGAACGCGCTGTCGGCGTGCTCGGCACCCGCGTCCGGGCCCGGTGGCCCCGGGCTGATCGGGAGCTGCAGCCGTTCGCGGCCCTTGCGCACCGCCTGCATCGTGCGGTCCAACACCACCTCGAACGCCGCGAGCTTCTGGTCGATGTAGTCCTCGGCCTCGTGCCGCATGGCCCGGGCCCGCGCCTCCGCCTCGTCGACGATCTCCTGCGCCCGCCGCCGGGCCTCCCGCACCACCTCGGTCCGCTCGACCATCCGCGCCGCCTGCACCCGACCCGCCTCGACGATGTCCTCCACCTCCCGGCGGGCCTTGGCGAGGAACTCCTCCCGCTCCCGGAGCAGCCAGCGCGCCTGGCGAACCTCCTCGGGCAACCCGACGATGGCCTCCTCCACCAGGTTGAGCAGCTCGTCCCGATTGATCATCACCGACGCCGACATCGGGACCGACCGCGCCGACTCGATGTGCTCCTTGATGCGAACCAGCAGCTCCTCGGTCCCGAGCTCCTCGAACGGGAGGTCCAAATCGGTCATCCGGACTCCCCGGCGAACCGGGCGGCGAGACGCTTGGCGACCGCGGGCGGCACCATGCTGGACACGTCGCCGCCGAATCGGGCCACTTCCCGCACGAGGCTGGAGGACAGGAACGAGTGCTGCGGGCTCGTGGAGATGAAGAACGTGTCGATCCCCGAGAGCCGCTGGTTCATCTGGGCCATCTGGAGCTCGTAGTCGAAATCGGACACCGCCCGCAGGCCCTTCACGATCGCCTCGGCCCGGTGCTCCCGGGCGAAGTCGACGAGCAGGCCCTTGAAGAACGCGATCCGCACGTTCGGCAGGTGCGCGGTGACCTCCCGGAGCATCTCCTGCCGCTCCGCCAGCGAGAACAGCGACTGGCTCTTCTGCGGGTTGCGGATCACCGCGACGATCACGTCGTCGAAGTGGCGGGCGGTCCGCTCGATGATGTCGAGATGACCGTTCGTGACGGGGTCGAACGACCCCGGGCACAGGGCGGTGGCCACGAGCGCTGCGTCCCCTCGGCTCGATGCATCGGACGGGCTGGCCCCGTGGTCCCCGGAGCCGGTGGTCCGGCTCCGGTCAGGCCCTCGGGGGCGCCGACGCGCCCGTTGCGGCGTGCGCGTCGGCGACGGTCACGAGCGTATCCCCGTAGGCCCGCTGCCAGGTGACTTCCCAGTCGGCCGGAAGCGGTGGCGGGCCGCTGTGCGCCTCGCGCTCGAGGACCACGAGCGCGTCGTCGCCGAGCCATCCGGGGCTGCGCAGCGCCTCGAGCACCCATCCGAGCTCCGCGTTCGTGACCGCATAGGGAGGGTCGCAGAGCACGAGGTCGAAAGGGGCCTCCGCCGGGGGCTGCCGGCGGACGAAGCGTTCCACGCGGTCGCGCACCACCCGGGCCGCGTCGGCCAGGCCGACCGCCCGCAGGTTGCGGCGGATCGTGTCGAGGGCGGCAGGGTCGCGCTCGACACACACGGCCCGTGCCGCCCCACGCGACAGCGCCTCGATGGCGAGCGACCCGGTGCCCGCATAGAGGTCGAGGACCGCCGCTCCGGCCAGGCGGGCGCTGCCGAGCCGGGCGAACAGGGCCTCCTTGACCCGGTCGGCGGTGGGTCGCACCCGTCCACCGGGTGGCACCTGCAGCCGCCGCCCACCCGCCGCACCGGCGATCACCCGCACGCCACGCCGGGCCCCGGGACCGCGCATCAGCTCTTGAAGAGGAAGTCGACCGCGTCACCGAGGAGATCGGTCACCTCCTCGGCCAAGGCCCGGTTCGCCACGAGCCCGGGGTCGGCGTCGAGGATGCGCTGCGCGCTGCGTCGGGCGTGCTCCACGTACCGGACGTCGCGGGGGAGGCGCCCGAGCTTCAGGTCGCCGATCCCCGCCTGGCGCTCCCCGAACACCTCGCCGGGGCCCCGGATCTCCAGGTCCCGCTCGGCGAGCTCGAAGCCGTCGGCCGACCGCACCATCGCCTCCATCCGGGCCCGGGCGGTGGGTGTGCCGGGATCGGCGAAGAGGAAGCAGCACGACGGCGCGTCGCCGCGACCCACCCGGCCCCGCAACTGGTGCAGCTGGGAGAGCCCGAAACGCTCCGCGTCCTCGATCACCATCACGGTCGCGTTCGGGACGTCCACCCCTACCTCCACCACCGTGGTGGCCACGAGCACCTCGACCTCCCCGCGCCGGAAGGCCTCCATCACCCGCTCCTTCTCCGCCCCGGGGAGTTGACCGTGCAGCAAGCCGAGCCGGAGCCCCGAAAGCTCACCGGCGCACAGGCGCTCGTACTCCGCGGTGACCGCCTTCGCCTCCACCCGCTCCGAGCCCTCCACCAGCGGGCAGATGACGTACGCCTGGTGCCCGGCGGCGACTTCGGCCCGCAGGTGGGCGTACGCGGCGGCCCGGGCGTCGGGCTCGGGCCCGACGAGCACGGTACGGACCGGTCGGCGCCCCGGCGGCATCTCCCGCAGCTCGGAGCGGTCAAGGTCGCCGTACACGAGCATCGCGGCGGTGCGGGGGATCGGGGTGGCGGTCATGACGAGCACGTCGGGGACGGGGCCCTCGGCCCGGTCCCGCAACAGGGAGCGCTGCTCCACCCCGAAGCGGTGCTGCTCGTCCACGACCACCAGCCCGAGGGCACGGAAGGGCACCTCGCCGTAGAGCAGCGCGTGGGTGCCCACCACCACGTCGACGGTGCCGGCGACGACACCGTCGACGAGCCGGCGGCGCTGGGCGGCGGGGGTGCGCTGGGTGAGCAGCGTCACCTCGAGCGGGCGGGTACCGCTCAGCGTTCCCTCCGCTTCGATCGTCAGCCCACCGAGCGTGCCGCGCAGGACCCGGTGGAGCTGCTCGGCGAGCACCTCGGTGGGGGCCATCACCGCCGCCTGCCGGCCACCCTGGACGACCATGAGGATCGCCGCCGCCGCGACCAGCGTCTTGCCCGAACCGACCTCGCCCTGCAGGAGCCGGTGCATCGGGTAAGGCGCGGCGAGGTCGGCGGCGATTTCGGCGATCGCCCGCTCCTGGTCGCCGGTGAGGGCGAACCCCAACCGGTCCCGCCAGCCCCGGACCAGCGGCCCGTCGGTCCGGTGGCGGATCCCGGCCACCGAGGCGCTCAGCGCCCGCTTACGGGCCACCAGCCCGACCTGCATGCGCAGGAACTCGTCGAAGCGGAGCCGCCGCCGGGCCTGCCGGGCCTGCTCGAGGCTCTCCGGGCGGTGGACCCAGCGGTACGCGGTGGTGCGATCGACGAGACGCAGCTCGGCCCGGAGCGGGTCGGGCAGCACCTCGGCGAGCGGCCCGAGACGGTCCAGGACCCCGCAGACGGCCGCGTGGATCTCCCCGCTGGACACCTCCGCGACACTCGACTGGGGGTAGAGGGGTACCACCACCCCGGTGCGGGGCGCGCCGGGGCGGCCCAGGACGTCGACCACCGGGTTCGTGAGCTGCCGGCGACCGCGGTACCGGTCGCACCGGCCGTGCAGCGCGACCTCGGCACCCACCTCGAGCTGGCGGGCGCGCCAGGGCTGGTTGAAGAACACCAGGTCGAGGTGTCCGGTGGGGTCCTCGACCACCACTTCCACGATCGTGCGCCGGGTACGGGTGGGTCGGGACCGCACGCTGCGGACCTCCGCCACGAGGGTGGCCTCCTCCCCCACCACCAGGTCGGCGATGGCGGCCCGGTGCGTGCGGTCGTGGTACCGGCGGGGGTAGTGCGACAAGAGGTCGAGGACGCTGGACAGACCCATCCGCTCGAGACGGCTGCGCAGGCCCGGGCGCAGCCCGACGGCCTCGAGCGGCGTGGTGGCCAGGTCGTGGAGGGTGCGCGGCCGCCGGTCGGTCGGCCGCGGGGACAGCACGGTCACTCGACGCCGATGAGGTACGGGTACAGGGGCTGGCCGCCGTCGTGCACCTCGACCTCGAGCTCGGGGTGCGCGACCTCGAGGTGCTCCCGCAGACGCGCCACGTCCGCCGGCGTCGCGTCAGCGCCGGCCAGCACGGTCACGATCTCGGCCCCCTCGCCGGCCAGCGCCTCGACGAGCGCCAGCGCGGCGTCGAGCGCCCCGTCGGTCGCGGCGATCACCCCGCCGGGCCCGAGCGCCATCCACTGACCCTCGCGGATCGGGCCGCACTCGGCCACCGCGTCCCGCACCGCCCGGGTCACCTCACCGCTGCGCACCGCCGCCGCCGAGGTGGTCATCGCCCCCGCGTTCACGTCGACGGCGGCGTCGGGGTCGTAGCTCACCAGCGCCGCCAGCGCCTGGGTGACCGACGTGGTGGGCACCACCTCCACCCGCTTGTCGGTGAGGGACCCGACCTGGCGGGCCACCGGGATGATGTTCTTGTTGTTGGGGAGCACGACCACCGCATCGGCGGGGCACCGGTCGACCGCGGCGAGGATCTCGGCGGTGGAGGGGTTCATCGTCTGGCCGCCCGCCACCACCTCGTGGACCCCGAGGCTGCGGAGCAGGCGGGCCAGGCCCTCCCCCACCGCCACGGCCACCACCGCGGTGGCGCAGCGGGCCTCGGCACCGGCAGGGGCCTCGTCCGCCTCGGTGCGGGTGCCGGCGGTGTGCGCCCGGACCCAGGCCTCCTCCTCGACCTGCTCGGAAAGATCGGTCACCCGGATGCCGCGAGGACGGCCGGCCTCGATGCCGGCCTCGATGGCGCCCCCGATGTCGTCGGTGTGGACGTGGCAGTTCCAGAGGCCGTCGCCACCGACGACGACGATGCTGTCACCGAGCGCGGCCCATGCCTCGCGCAGGGCGGGGACGGTCTCGTCGGGGGCCTCGAGGAGGAACATCACCTCGTACCGCAACGAGGATCCCTCTTCGGTCGCGGCGTGGGCCGCCACCGCGGCGGGCGTGGCGACCACCTCCGGTTCGGGCACCGGACGCCCGTCCACCACCGAGGCCATGGCGTCCAGGAAGAGGCTGAAGCCGCGGCCTCCGGCGTCCACCACCCCGGCCCGGGCGAGCACCGGCAGCAACTGCGGGGTCCGGGCGACCGAAGCGTGGGCCACCTGGGTGAGCCGGTCGAGCAGCGCCGCGAGCTCCGCCTCGCCGGCGGGGCCGGCCGGCGCGGCGCCGTCGGCGACCGCGCCCCCCGGGCCGGTTCCGCCGAGCGCCGCCTCGGCCTCCTCGGCGGTCTCGCGCACGACGGTGAGGATGGTCCCCTCGACCGGTCGCATGACCGCTTCGTACGCGCTGTCCGCGGCGCGGCGCAGCCCGAGGGCCAGCTGCGCGGCCCCGACGTGTTCGTGGTCCCGGAACGCCTCGGTGAGGCCGCGCAGCACCTGCGACATGATCACCCCGGAGTTCCCCCGGGCACCCATGAGGGATCCCTTCGCGATCGCCGCGCACACCTCCGGCATGGTGCGGGCCCCGTCGAGTTCCCGCACCACCGATTCCAGGGTGAGGGTGAGGTTGGTGCCGGTGTCGCCGTCGGGCACCGGGTACACGTTGAGCCGGTTCAGCTCCTCCCGGTGGGCCCGCAGCACGTCGCGGTACCGGGTGACGACCTCGGCGAGCTCGGCGGGTCCGAGGATCGTGCGGGTCGCCATCGGCGCCGATCGTACCGTCGGGTCCCCGCACCCCGGCGGTGCCCGCTCGGGGCCGGCCGGTGGGGCTGCTAACGTGTCGGCCCGGCCCGAGCGCGCTGTCGACCGCCGGAGGTGATCGCCGAGGACGGCGGCGGGGGCGACCGCCGAGGACGGCGGTGGGGACGACAGCCGGGCGACCCGGGCCCGGTTCGGGTCCGGTTCGGTGAACACCAACAGCGGGAGCGACGATGGCGGCGGTCTGTGAGGTGTGCGGCAAACGACCGCGGTTCGGGATGCGGCTCAGCCACTCCCACCGGCGCACCAAGCGCCGCTGGAACCCCAACGTGCAGCGGGTCCGGGCGGTGGTCGACGGCACGCCCCGCCGCGTCCAGGTGTGCACCGGCTGCCTGAAGGCCGGCAAGGTCACGAAGCGCTGACCGGGGGACCCGACGTGCAGGGCGTGATCCGCTCCTACGATCCCGAGACGGGCGCCGGCCTGGTGGTCTGCGACCGGGACCGCACGGAGCACCCGCTCGCACCTGATGCGCTCTCGGGGTCGATCTTCCGGATGCTGCGCCAGGGTCAGCGCGTCGTCTTCGACCTCGATCCCCAGGGCCGTGCCACCCGCCTGCGGACCGGGGCCGAGCCGGACATGTCGCTGCCGCCCGGCACCCGGGTCTGACCCGGCACCCCGGCGCCGCAGACCTGGCCGTCGTCGTGCCGTGACGGTGTGGGCGGGGCCGGGCAGACGCCGGCCCCCACGCGGGGCCTACCTCGGTGGCGACCCGTGCAGCAACCGCCAGGCGAAGAGCAGGATCACCGCGCCGACCGTCGCCACGAGCAGCGAGTACACGCTGAACTCGTTGATGCCGGCCCCGCCGGCCGCGGAGAACAGGATGCCGCCCAGCAGGCCGCCGGCGACGCCGATGACGATCGTGCCGAGGCATCCCGCCCCGCGTACCCCGGTGACGGCCTTCGCCACCACGCCGGCGATGAGCCCCACCACGATCCATGACAGCCAGCTCACCGGCCTGCTCCCCGACCGGCGCCGGCTCGTGGCGGCACGCGCCGGATTCGTCGCCACGGAGCGTGCTCGGTACACTCGCCCCACGCTCGGGCAAGGAGAATGCGGCTGTGTCGCACCTCGAGAACGCTCCCACCCGTCACCGGCGTCTCCTGCAGTGGGTGGGGGAGATCGCCGCGCTCACCGAACCGGCTGCGGTGCACTGGTTCGACGGGTCGCAGGAGGAGGCCGCCGTCCTCGCCAAGGAACTCGTCGAGGCGGGAACCTTCGTTCCGCTCAACGAGGACATGCGCCCGGGATCCTACTGGGCCACCACCGACCCATCCGACGTGGCCCGGGTGGAGGACCGCACCTTCATCTGCTCGGAGCGGGCCGAGGACGCCGGTCCCACGAACAACTGGATGGATCCCGGTGAGATGCGCCACACGCTCCGGCGACTCTTCCGGGGCTGCATGCGCGGCCGCACGATGTACGTCGTCCCGTTCTCGATGGGCCCGATCGGCTCGCCGTTGTCGTACCTGGGGGTGGAGGTCACCGACTCGCGCTACGTCGCGTTGTCGATGGGCATCATGACCCGTGCGGGAACCGCCGCCCTGCGGGAGCTCGGCGACGACGGCGCGTTCGTGCCCTGCGTCCACTCGGTCGGGGCGCCGCTCGCCCACGGCGCCGAGGACGTGGCGTGGCCGTGCAACCCCGACGAGAAGTGGATCGTCCATTTCCCCGAGACCCGTGAGATCTGGTCGTACGGCTCCGGCTACGGGGGCAACGCCCTGCTGGGCAAGAAGTGCTTCGCCCTGCGCATCGCGTCGGTGATCGCCCGGGACGAGGGGTGGCTCGCGGAGCACATGCTCATCCTGAAGGTCACCGCGCCGAGCGGGTCGGTGCACTACCTCGCCGGCGCGTTCCCCTCCGCGTGCGGCAAGACGAACCTCGCGATGCTCGTTCCCACGATCCCGGGCTGGAAGGTGGAGACGATCGGTGACGACATCGCGTGGATGAAGTTCGGTCCCGACGGGCGGCTCTACGCGATCAACCCGGAGTTCGGGTTCTTCGGCGTCGCGCCGGGCACGAACGCGCACACGAACCCCAACGCGATGCGCATGCTCGCCCACGACACGGTGTTCACGAACACCGCGCTCACCGACGACGGCGACGTGTGGTGGGAGGGCATGGACGGCGATCCTCCCGCCCACTGCACCGACTGGCGGCGCCGCGACTGGTCCCCCGAGACCGCCGACGGCCCCGCCGCGCACCCGAACTCGCGGTTCTGCGTGCGGATCGAACAGTGCCCCTCGCTCGCACCCGAGTGGGACGACCCGGCCGGGGTGCCGATCTCGGCGATCCTCTTCGGGGGTCGGCGCGCCACCACGGTGCCGCTGGTGTACGAGGCCCGCGACTGGCGGCACGGGGTGTTCGTCGGCGCGACGATGGGTTCGGAGCAGACCGCCGCCGCCTTCGGCGAGGTCGGCCGGCTCCGCCACGACCCGTTCGCGATGCTGCCGTTCTGCGGCTACCACATGGGCGACTACATGGCCCACTGGCTCTCGATCGCACAGCGGACCGACCCCACCCGCCTGCCCCGCGTGTTCGGGGTCAACTGGTTCCGACGCGACGGCGACGGCGGGTTCCTGTGGCCGGGATTCGGCGAGAACTCCCGGGTGCTGGCCTGGATCGTCGGCCGCCTGGAGGGCACCGCGGGCGGGGTCGACACCCCGATCGGGACGGTGCCCCGGCCCGAGGACCTCCCCCTGGAGGGGCTCGACCTCCCGGCCGACCGGCTCGCCTGCGCCCTCGCGGTCGATCTCGACGAGTGGCGTGCCGAGTGCCGGTCGACCGAGGAGCATTTCGCCCGGTTCGGTGACCGCCTCCCCGAGGCGCTGCGCGCCGAGCTGGGGTCGCTGGCCGAACGGCTCGGCTGAGCGGCCACGCCGCCGAGCCTGGACCCGCACCGGGTCGGGCCGCTCAGCCGGCGCACAGGTACCCGGGGCATGATCAAGTCATGAACGAGCCTCCGACCGACCCGCAGGGACCACCGACCGGACCCCCGGAGCCCCCCTCCGGCCCTCCCCTGTGGGGACCCCCGCCCGCCGGGGGCGCCGCGCCGCAGGGATGGCCCCCGCCGCAGGGATGGCCCCCGCCGCAGGGATGGGCCCCGCCGACGACGTCTGGCGGGACCACGGTGCCGCGGTGGGTGCCGGCGGTCGTGGCCGGCCTGCTGGCGCTGCTGCTCGGCTTCGGAGGCGGGTTCGCAGCCGGGTTCTTCACCGGCCGGGCGACGGCCGACGACCGGGACCAGGTGGAGCCGTTCCGGCCCCGGCGCCCGCTCGGACCGGTTCCCGCCCCGATCCTCCCCCGGGCCCGGGCCGCGTACCTCGGTGTCCTCGCCCGTCCCGCCGGGGGGGAAGGCGCCGAGATCGTCGAGGTGGTCGCCGGCAGCCCGGCCGAGCGGGCCGGTCTGCAGGTCGGTGACGTCATCACCCGCTTCGACGGGGCCACGATCGACGGTCCGGCCGACCTCGTGCAGGCCGTGCGGGGTCACGACCCCGGCGACGAGGTGGAGGTCGCCTACCGGCGCGGCGACCAGACCGCGACCGTGACCGTCGAGCTGGGACGCCGGAGCCGTCTCGACGACTTCAACCGGCGCCCCTCGCAGTGAGGCTTCCGGGCACGGGCCGGCCTTCGATCCCCTACGCTGGGCGGCGGGAGCCGGTGGTGCCGGCACCGGGGGCGACCAGGGAGGCGGGGCGATGGCGGTGAAGGCGTACCTGCTCGTGCAGACCGAGGTGGGCAAGGCCGCCGACGTCGCCGGGGCGTTGCGGGGCATCCCCGGTGTGGTCGCCGCCGACGACGTGACCGGACCCTACGACGTCATCGTGGTCACCGAGGCGGCCGACATCGACGAGCTCGGACGGATGGTCGTGTCCCGCATCCAGGCGGTGGAGGGAATCACCCGGACGCTCACCTGCCCGGTGGTCAGGTTGTGATCCGCCGCCGGGCGTGGCGGTCCCGGGCGAGCTCGATGAGCCGGTCGAGCAGCGCAGGGTAGGCCAGCCCGGAGGCCTCCCAGAGCTTCGGGTACATCGAGATCGGGGTGAACCCGGGGATGGTGTTCACCTCGTTGACGAGGAAGCCCCGCCCGACCTCCTCGTAGAAGAAGTCGACCCGGGCCATCCCGTCGGCCCGGCACACCCGCACCGCCCGGCACGCGAGGTCCTGTACCGCCTCGACCGCCGACGGCGGCAACGGGGCCGGCACCCGCAGCTCGGCGGCCCCGGAGACGTACTTGTCGTCGTAGGTGTAGAACTCGGCGGTGGGCACGATCTCCCCGGGCAGGGAGGCGACGGGATCGCGGTCGCCGAGCACCGCCACCTCGATCTCCCGGCCGGTGATCGCCTCCTCGGCGAGCACCCACTCGTCGTGGCCCAGCGCCACGTCGATCGCGGCGCGTAGCGACACCGGGTCGTGCGCCTTCGTCACCCCGACCGACGACCCCAGGTTCGCCGGTTTCACGAAGCACGGGAACCCCAGCTCCGCGGCCACCGCGTCGGTGAAGGCGCCCACGTCGTCCCCGTCGCGCAGCTCCCGCCAGCGGGGCACGGGCAGACCGGCCTGGTGCAGCAGCCGCTTCGTCACCCCCTTGTCCATCGCCACCGCGGACCCGAGGACCCCGGCGCCCACGCACGGCAGGTCGAAGACGTCGCACAGCCCCTGCACGGTGCCGTCCTCCCCGTGGGGACCGTGCAGCACCGGGAACACGACGTCCACCTCCGGGAGCCGCAGGTGCCGGGATGCGCCGTCCCGCCCGTCGAACGGGCCGAGGTCGTCACCGCTCACCGGCAGGGCCGCCGGCGCCGTGGCCCCGGCGGCGGCGAGCGCGGCGGCAGCGTCGTGCGAGGCCAGCCAGCGGCCGTCCCGGGTGATCGCCACCGGCACCACCTCGTAGCGCGCCGGGTCGAGGCCGGCGCCGACCGCCGCCGCGCTCACGCACGACACGTCGTGCTCCGCCGACCGGCCGCCGTAGCACAGCAGCACCCGCAGGCGCCGGTGCCCGCGGTCGCTCAACCGGTCACCTGCAGCACGGCCCGGATCCCCAGACCCATGATGAACAGGCCGCCGAACCCGTAGAGCAGCTCCCGCCGGCCCCGGCCCTGCACCTGCGCCCGGTACTGGGCGAGCAGCCCGACGGTGATGAAGATGAGGAATCCGTAGAACATGTGGAAGCGGGGGACCGCGGCCCGGTAGCCCTCGTCGAACGCGACCAGCAGGGTCCCGAGCACGACCTGGACGAGGATGAGCACCTGCGCGGCGACGACGCCGACCCACACCTGCGGCCGGCGCAGCGACGGCCGGCGCCACGCCCCGAGCATCACCAGCCCGGCGAGGCCGTTGGCCACGATCCCGGCGTAGCCGAGCGCCCGGTGCGCCTCGAAGAGTCCCTCCACGCGCCGCGGTCCCGTGCCCGTCAGCCCGCCTGTTCCCGCTGCACCACCTCGAACGACCACAACTCGGCCTGGGTGCTGACGGGACCCTGGCCGTGGTGCTGTGCGTGCCCGTGCCGGAACGCCGGGCTGGCGAGCCAGGCCTGGAAGTCCTCCTCCGATCGCCACCGGGTGTACACGAGGTAGGTGTCGCGCCCGTCGGTGGGGGCGAGCAGCTCGAAGGCCTCGAAGCCGGGCATCGTCGACACCTCCCCGGCCCGGGACGCGAAGCGGCTGATCAGCTCGGGGGCACGGTCGGCAGGAACGGTGATCGCGTTGATCTTCACGACGCTCATGCGCCGGAGGCTACCGGGCGCCCCCGGCCGGTGGCTCGTCCCGCAGGAACCGTTCGATCTCCCGGGCCAGTTCGTCGCCGCTGGGCAGGTCGGTGGGGCCCAGCATCCCCTCGAGCCGGCGTACGAGCTCGGCGACGTCGGGCCTGCTCGCCAGGCCCGCCTCGATCTTGTCGAGATAGGCCGCCGCCTCCCGCTCCAGGCCCTCGGTGTCGACCACCACGCCGGCCACCTCGCGCAGGCGGCGCAGCAACGCCAGGATCGCCGGCGGTGACGGGGTCGCCGACACGTAGTGGGGCACCTGCGCCCACAGGCCCACCGCGGGGATCCCCGCCGCGCCCAGCGCCGCCTGCACCACCGTCTGGGCGCCGGTGGGTCCGGTGTAGTCGAGGCGCAGCGAGCCGAGCCGGGCGGCGGTGCCCGGGTCGGTGGCGGTGGCGAGCACCCCCACCTCACGGCGGTGCGACACCGCCACCGGCATGCCCCCGAGCATCACCCCGAGACGCACCCCGAGACGCCGGGCCAGCGTCACGGTCGCGGCGGTGAGCTCCCGCCAGCGCAGGGAGGGTTCCGGTCCGCTCATCACCACCACGTCGGTGCCGCCGCGTCCGGCGACGAGGTCGATGCGGGGCCACCGGATCTCCCGCACCACCCCGTCGGTGAGCACCACCGTGGGTCGCGTGTGGCCGAGGTCGATGCGGTCGGCCACGTCGAGGTACCCGAACGGGCGGGCGGCCTCCAGGTGCCCGACCACCCAGCCGGCGGTCATCGCGCCGGCGAGCCCGGCGTCCACCCATCCGCTCAGCGTCACGAGCAGCACCGGGTCCCGCAACTGGGGCCAGGTCTCGACGTGCAGCACCGGCTCATGGTAGGGCGGCCCCGATCGCGCCCGGTTCGCTACCCTCGCCGGACCGACCGGGTCGTCGCCACCCCGACGCCGACGCCCCGGGACGACGCCCGCGAGGAGGAGACGATGCGCTTCGGGGTACACACGGGGCTCCAGCACACCACCTTCGACGCCCTGCGGGCCCTGTGGCGCCGGATCGAGGAGCATCCCGCCTTCGAGTGGATCTCGGTCTGGGACCACTTCTACGCCGCCGACGGCAGCGGGAGCGCCCACAGCCTCGAAGCGGTGACCGCGCACGCCGCGCTGTGCTGCACCACCCGCCGGGTGCGCTGCGGGAGCCTCGTGTACTCGGTGGGCTACCGGCACCCGGCGGTCCTGGCCAACGTCGCCGCCAGCCTCGACGACCTGTCGGGCGGGCGGGTCACCCTCGGGCTGGGGGCCGGTTGGCTCGCCGCCGAGTACGAGGCCTACGGCATCCCGTTCCCCCCGGTGCCGGTGCGGCTGCGTCAACTCGACGAGGCCATCGAGTGCATCCGGGCGCTGCTGCGCGACGAGGAGGTGACCTTTCGGGGGGAGCACGTCACGCTGCACCGGGCCCGCTGCGAACCCAAGCCCCGTCAGGACCCGCTGCCGCTGTGGGTCGGCGGCGGTGGTGAGCAGGTCACGCTCCGGATCGCCGCCCGGCACGCCGAGGGATGGAACGTGCCGTTCGTGGATCCCGAGACCTTCGCCCACAAGGTGCGGGTCCTCACCCACCACTGCGAAGGGGCCTCCCGTGACCCGGCCACGATCGAGAAGGCGGTGAACGTGGGTCTCGCGTGGGACGAGGCCGACCTGCGCCGCCAGTTCGCGAGGATCGCCGACTTCGTGCGTCCCGGCGTGCTCACCGGCTCCACCCAGCAGATGGTCGACCGGGTCGGTGCGTACCGGGAGGCGGGCGCCGACTGGCTCATCGTCGCCCGGCGCGCCCCGGGCGACGCCGAGGCGCTGGACCGCTTCGCCGGCGACGTGCTCCCCGCCTTCCGGTGACCGCCCCGGCGTCGCCGTCCTCCTCGGGGCCCCCGGGGGCGCACCCGGGCAACGAGTTCCGCCGTGACCCGCTCACCGGGGAGTGGGTGGCGATCGTCGCGCACCGCCAGACCCGCCCGAACCTCGCCGACGAGCCCGCACGGGTCGAGGGATGCCCGTTCTGCGTCGGCGGGCTCGAGGCACCCGAACCGTACGCGGTGAAGGCCTTCCCGAACCGCTGGCCGCCGTTCCATCCCGGTCCCCCGGTCGCCGACGACCCCGGAGCAGCACGCCTCCCCGCCGTCGGCGCGGCGGAGGTGGTGCTCTACACCCCCCGCCACACCGGGTCGTTCGCGACGATCGGTGTCGACGGCACCCGCCGCGTCGTCGACCTGTGGGCGGAGCGCACCGCGGCGCTGCTGGCGCGACCCGAGATCGCCTCGGTCCTCGTGTTCGAGAACCGGGGCACGCTGGTGGGTGCGACCATCCCCCACCCGCACGGTCAGATCTACGCGTTCCCGTTCGTCCCGCCGGCGCTGCGCACCGAGCTGGATCGCTCACAGGAACGCTGCGTGGTGTGCACCGCGCTGGGCGCGGAGGTCGTCGACGGGAGCCGGGTGGTGCGCGACGACGCCGGCTGGGTCACCTACGTGCCGTTCGCCTCCGGGTACCCCTACGGGGTGCTGCTCGTCCCCCACACCCACACCGACGGGCTCCCGGCCCTCGACGGCCCCGCCCGCGACGGGCTCGCCGCCGCGCTCGTGGACCTCGTCGGCCGTTACGACGCGCTCTTCCCCACCGCCGACCCCGAACCGGTGGACGCCGAGTTCCCCTACCTCATGTGGGTGCACCAGCAACCCGGGGACCGCCGGGCCCACCTGCATCTGCACTTCGCGCCGCCGTTGCGGGCTGCCGGCGTGCCGCGTTACGTGGCGTCGGGGGAGCTGGGCAGCGGGACCCTGTCGAACCCGGTGGCCCCCGAGGACGCGGCCGCGGCGCTGCGGGCCGGGACGCCGCCGGCGCGACGTTGCGAGCCCCGGTGATTCACGACCAGAGGGTCGGACTCGGCCCCGGACCCGTGCGGCGCGTGGGCCCGAACGCGTGGGCCAGGTCGACGTCCCCGAACGCCGCCGGTACCTGCCCGTCCACCGCGTACCGGTAGAGCGCGCTGCGGTAGATCCCGCTCAACGCGGCCAGCACCGCCGCCACGACGACGAGCCAGACGACGGCGACCGCGACCGCCACCACCGCGATCGCGACGATCCCGCTGGCGGCGCCGACGGTGCCGAGCACCAGGGCGGG
>Ga0308412_1000157_pt1 | contig 31777 bp, 27 predicted proteins | sample HotsprottomLayer_FD_202357 | JGI IMG/M metagenome (GOLD analysis project Ga0308412, IMG submission 202357) | Hot spring phototrophic mat microbial communities from Octopus Spring, Yellowstone National Park, Wyoming, United States -... | ecosystem: Environmental > Aquatic > Thermal springs > Hot...
TGGGCATGGCTGTGCAGGTCGAGCACGGTCGCCGGGACCACGAGGTCGCCGACCCGCACCGTGCCCACCCCACCGGCGATACCCACGACCGCCACCGTCGCCGGTTGCAGGCGCTCGAGGACCGTCGTCGCCGTGGCCCCGGCCCGCCGCGTGCCGACCCCGGCCTGAACCGCCACCACCTCACGGCCTCCGACCCGGGCGTGCCGCAGGTGCAGGCCGGCCCGTACGGCCCGACGCATGCCCAGGGCCCGCGCCACCCCCGCCAGTTCCGAGCGCATCGGGGCGAGGACCACGAACACCAGGGCACGCTACCGGCCGCCGGAACGCCCGGCCCGGGCTGCCGGCACCGGGATCGGGTGGCGGGCCGCCGGGAGCTCCGGGGTCAGAACGTGCCGGCCAGCAGCGCCGGGTTCGACGACGACACCACCCCGGGGGCGGCCTCCTCGGTGACGACGAACCCCACCACCGGTCCGGTGAAGTGGAACGGGGCGAGGCCGGGCCGGTTGCCCAGCACCCCCGCCGAGATCACCGTCGGGCGCTGCGGGTCCCCGACGAGGGCCCACAGCTGGTAGGTGCGCTGGGGACCGAGCGGCAGGAGGTTGCCGGAGCGGAAGAACCCGGTGCCGTCGGGCAGGTACACGACCCGGGCGGCGAGCCGGCCGTCGGGGGAACGCAGCTCCACGGTGCGCGCCTCGGCCCGGCGGGCGGCGTCGGTCGCGGCGCGTCGCAGCGCGTCGGCCCGCAGCGAAGCGGCCTGGCGCTCGAGGCGGTCGATCCGGTCCTGCTGTCGCCACACCTGGACGCCGAGGATGCCGGTGACGGTGAGCACCGCGGCCGCCACCGCAGCGAGCCAGCCCCGGGCCGGGCGCGTCCGGCGGGCGGCGAGGTCGACGACCTTGCCCGCTGCCCCCACCTGCGGGATGGGCGCGGGCTCGGGGAGGCGCAGCGTGGGGGGATGGCCGTCCTCGGTGCCGCTGATCCGGGTCTCGATGCGGTCCCACAGGCCCGGCGGGGCGTCGGTGCCGGCGAAGGCGAGCAGCGCCGCGGTCTCCCGGTAGCGCTCCACCGCCCGCCGCGCCTGGGGGTCACGGTTGAGGAGGTCCTCCACCTCGACCCGCTCGGCCGAGTCGAGCGCGTCGAGCGCGTACGCGGCCAGCAGATTCTCGAGCTCCTCGCGCGCGTCCATCTCGCTCATCCCCTCGCCCCGGTCTCCGTGAGTGCGTGCCGGAGCCGTTGCAAGCCCGTGCGGATCCGGCTCTTCACCGTCCCCTCCGGCTGGTCCAGCAGGCCCGCCACCTCCCGGTAGGTGTAGCCACCGAAGTAGGCCAACTCGATCGCGCTGCGCTCACCGTCCGAGAGCGTCGCCAGCGCGGCCCGGACGTGCTCGGCGAGCAGCAGATCCTCGACCTCCCGTTCGAGGTCGTACCCGGCCTCCGCCTGATGACGCGCGTCGCGCTCCTCACGCCGCCGGCGCGCCCCCTCCGCCCGCAGCAGGTCCACCGCCCGGCTGTGGGTGATGGCCAGCAGGTAGGAGCGGAGGCTCCCACGATCGGGATCGAATCGTTCGGGATCGTTCCAGAGCCGGACGAACACCTCCTGCACCACCTCCTCGGCCAGCGCCCGGTCGCGCAACAGCCGGGTTGCCAGCGCGAACGCGGCGCCGCCGTGCCTCCGATAGGCCTCGGCGAGCGCGTCCTGGTGGTAGCGCGCGATGGCGAGGGCGAGCTGGGCGTCGCCGGCGTCGCGGAGCTCTTCGGTGCGCACGATGCTCCTGTACGGGACCATGGCGGACGCCGGATGACGCTACCGGGTGCCCGTGCCGGCGGGTGGCCCTCCAGGGAGCTCGCCCCACACCACGGTTCCCACCCGGTCGCACTCCCCGGGGATCGGGTTTCCCCTGGCGCGGGCGGCGGCCAGCTCGGCGGAGGTCCACAGCACCGGCTGCACGCCGGCCGGTACCGGAGCCACGAGGTCGTACCGGTCGAGCAGTCGACCGGGCAGCGGGTCGGCCACCACGAGGACGTCCACGTCGCTCCACTTGTTGAAGTCGCCCCGGGCGGTGGAACCGAACACGACCACCGCATGCATCGTCACGCCGGGGGGCAGCCGTGCGGCCAGCGCCTCCGCCCAGCGTCGAGCCACCTCGATCCGGGCGCGCTGCTCGGCGATCCGGGCGGCGACGACGGGATGAGGCGACGGTCGGGTCATCGGCGTGGGGTGCGGCGGCCCCGGGACGCGGTCCTCACGGGGCCGGGGGCTCGGTCAGGTGCCGCCAGGCCTCCCGCACCGCCCCGAGGAGCGCCGCGGCATCCGCGAGCGCGGCGGCGGCGTCCTCCCCGTCGAACCGGTGCCCGGGGATGTCACCGGGCACCGCGTCCGGGTAGCGGGTGGGGATGTAGAACCGGGACAGCCGCTCGGCCTGTCTCGCCGCCGCGGGCGGCCACGCCGCTCCGAGCGCGGTGGCCGCGGCGCGTTCCAGCGCCGCCAGGTCGTGCCCCCAGGCCGGCGCACCGATGCCGTGCAGGAGTCCCTTCAGCGCGAGCTGTGCCGACTGCTCGGCCAGGAAGCACGCCCATTCCGCGAACGCCGCCTGGGCCTGCACCCCCGCGGCCCGCAGTGCCCGATCGGCGGCGGCGAGCCACCGCTCGAACTCCGGCCCGTCAAGCGGTGCGGCCACGCCGGGAGTGTAGGGAGCGCGGCACCGCCGGGCACCGGATCGCGCCGCTGATCCCGTGCCGCCCGGTCCGCCGAGCACCGGTGTGTCACACCCCTCTGTCACGCTGCCACGGGAACGGATCGGCCCGAGGTCGACCCGAGGTCGACCCGGGAACGATCGACCCGGGAACGATCGGCCCGAAGGGGCCGCAGGCAGAGGCCGCAGGAACGTGCGGGAACGGCAGAGAGAGGAGTGGTCGTGACGGTGGCGATTCCGGTGTATGCCCTGGATGGGGGCGACGGGCCGGTGATGACGGACCCGGAAGGTGAGCCGACCGAAGCTTCGGTCGAGGTCACCCGCGACGCGGTGGTGCTGCGCCTCGTCGTGGAACACGATTCGGAGGTCCGTCGTGTGGTGGGGGAGGCCGCGGACCCCCTCGAGGCGGCGCACCAGTGCCTGAGGGTGGGAGCCCGGGCGGTACGGGCCGCCAACGTGAGCGTCGACGCGACTGTCGTGGAGCGCCAGTTCGAACAGCTCGCCGGAAGGTTCGAGCAGCAGGTCGCGGAGGCGGTGGCACAGATCGGCGCCGTGACCACCGAGCTCCTCGACGGTGACGACGGGGCGCTCACCACGGTGTTGGCCCGCCACCGTGACGAGCTGGAGGCGCTCCTCGGGCACACGTTCGACCCCGAGTCGCGCGCCGGGGCACTGGCGCTGATCGAACGGGTGGTCACCGAAGCGGTGGCCGAGTACCTCAACGCCGACGACGAGGGCAGCCCCCTGGGCCGGGCCACCCACGAGATCCGCCGGACCGTCCACGAGCGGGTCAACGACGTGGTCCGACAGGTGCAGAGCCTCCAGGAGCGCCTGGCCGCCAACGCGGCGATCGCCGAGGCGCTGGAACGCAGCACCCAGAAGGGGTTGCGCTTCGAGGAGGTCGTGCACGACCGGGTCGCCGCCATCGCCGCCGGGCACGGAGACCTCGCCGAGCACGTCGGCACCGAAGGCGGGCAGGACGCGTCCCGCTGCGGCGACGAGGTGGTGACGCTGAACCCCGACGACACCGGCGGCGAGGAAGTCCGCTTCGTGCTCGAGGTCAAGCACCGTCGGCTCGGTTGGCGGGACACGCTCGCCGAGCTCGACCGGGCGATGGCGAACCGCGGCGCGGCGGCCGGGATCGCCGTGTTCGCCCACCAGGAGCAGGCACCGACCACCGTGCCCTTCCACTGCAACGCCTCCCGAGCGGTGGTGGTGCTCGACCCCGAGGGTGGCGACGACGGTGCACTGCGCCTCGCCTACATGTGGGCCCGTTGGGTGGCTCGCCGTGACCGGGCCCGTCCCGACGACGGGTTCGACCCGGAGCGGGTGCGGGACCTCATCGACGAGGTGAACCGGGCGTTGCAGCGGGTGCGGACGATCCGTCGCCACCACACCGAGGCCGCCAAGGGAATCGAACGGGCCCGCGACGAGCTCGGCGCCCTGGAAGACGATGCGCGCCGGGCGATCGAGACGCTCGGGCGGGAGTTGCTCAGGTCGCCTGAGGCCTGACCGGCGGCCGGCCGCCCAGGTGGCGGCGGAACCAGTCGGCGGCGAGCCCCGCGACGGTCTCGAGCGCGCCCGGTTCCTCGAACAGGTGACCGGCGCCCGGGACGACCTCGAGCCGGTGCGGGCCGCCGAGCAGGCGGGCGGCCTCCTCGTTGAGCTCCAGCACCACCGGGTCGGCCCCTCCCACGATGAGCAGGGTCGGGACGCGCACCCGTGACAGCCGCGCCGCGGCGAGGTCGGGCCGCCCGCCGCGGCTGACGACGGCCCTGATGGGACTGGCGGGCGCGGTGCTCGCCCACAAGGCCGCGGCGGCACCGGTGCTCGCACCGAACGCCCCCACCGGCAAGCCGGCGCCGGCAGGCCCGGCGAGCCATCGGGTGGCGGCCTCCAGGCGGGCCGCCAGCAGCGGGATGTCGAACACCGCCCGACGGTCCGCGGCTTCGGCCGGGGTGAGGAGGTCGAAGAGGAGGGTGCCGAGCCCGGCGGCGTGCAGCCGGGCGGCCACCAGCCGGTTGCGGGGGCTGTGACGGCTGCTGCCGGAACCGTGGGCGAAGGCCACCACCCCGAGCGCACCGGCCGGCAGGTGCAGGTGTCCGGGGAGCAGGAGATCCTCGGCCGGGACCCCGACCTCGGCGTCCACCTCGGTCACGGGCCGGGAGGGCGGCCCTTCCGGATCGTCGACCGTCTCGTGCACCACCGGGGAGGCACCGCTTCCCGGTGACGCCTGCCCGCCTCGCTCGGCGTCCATCGTCGGAGGTCCGGGATGGGGCTCCTCGACCGTCCCGGTGCGGCGGTGTGCCTCCTCGAGCGCGGCGATCACCTCGGCGTCCGGGGTCTGGGAGAAGTCGTCGTACCACTCCCCGATCGCGTAGAAGTGGCTCGGGGTCAGCACCACCACGACCTCGTCGGCCTCGGTCTCCAGTTCGCCGACCGTGTCGGGGGGTGCCACCGGCACCGCCAGCACCACCCGCTGGGCACCGTGGGCCCGGGCCACCTGGATCGCGGCGCGGGCGGTGGCACCGGTGGCGAGACCGTCGTCGACGATGACGACGGTTCGCCCGGCCAGTGGGGCCGCGGGACGGTCAGCGCGGAACCGCCGGGCCCGCCGCTCCAGCTCCACGCGCTCGGCGGCCTCCACCCGGGCCACCTCGGCGTCGGTGATGCCGGCCCGTGCGATGAGCTCGCGGTTGAGCACCCGGACGCCGTCCTCCCCGATGGCGCCCATCGCCAGCTCGGGTTGGTAGGGCACCCCGAGCTTGCGGACCAGGATCACGTCCAGCGGCGCGTCGAGCGCCGCGGCGACCTCCGCCGCGACGGGCACCCCGCCCCTGGGGAGCCCGAGCACCACCGGCCGCTCGGCCCGTAGGTGCGCCAGGCACGCGGCGAGCCGGCGGCCGGCGTCGCGGCGGTCCCGGAACCGTTCGAGCGGCATGCCCGTCCTCCGACCTCCCACGGCGTCCCTCCGTGGCGTGCGGTCAGGATGGCGCGGCGCGCTCCGCCCGCCAAGGGCCGAAGGTCACCCCCCCCCCCCCCCACCACGGTCGGTGGTCCCCGTCGGCGGCGCCGCAGGCGACCGCTATCGTGATCGCCCCATGCAGACGTCGGTCGAGCCGCTCGACGGCAACAAGGTCCGCCTCCACGTCGCGATCCCGGCCGACGAGTTCGAACGGGCCGTCGACGCCGCCTTCCGGAGCCTGGCCCGTGAGGTCCGCATCCCCGGCTTCCGGCCCGGCAAGGCCCCCCGACGGGTGCTCGAGTCCCGCATCGGCACCGAGGCCGCCCGCGAGCGCGCCCTGCGGGACGCGCTGCCCGGCTACTACCGCGACGCCTTGGCGGCGGAGCACCTCGACGCGATCGCACCCCCGGAGATCGACGTCACCGCCGGCTCCGACGCCGGCGACGTGGAGTTCGACGCGGTGGTCGAGGTCCGACCGACCTTCACCCTGGAGGGATGGGAGGGCATCCGGGTCGAGATCCCCTACGAGCCGCCCACCGACGACGCCGTGGACGCGCAGGTCGACCGGCTGCGCGAACGCTTCGCGACCCTCGAGGAATCGGCCTCCCCGGCCGGGGACGGCGACGTGGTGTGCATCGACATCGCCGGGTACGTGCACGACGAGGCGATCGACGCGCTCACCGCCGACGACTTCCTCTACGAGGTGGGCAGCGGACTCGTCACCCCGAAGCTCGACGACGAGCTGCGAGGCAAGCGGCCCGGCGACATCCTCAAGCTCACCGACACGCTGCCCGCGGACCCCGCCCGGTTCGGTGAGCACGCCGGCCGGGAGGTGGGGATCCGGGTGCTCGTCAAGGAGGTGCAACGCAAGCGCCTGCCGGACCTCACCGACGAGTGGGTGGCGGAGGTCAGCGAGCACGCCACGGTGGCCGAGCTGCGGGAGGCGACCGCCCGGCGGCTCGACCTGCTCGGGCGGGTGCAGGCCCAGCTCATGGCCCGCGACCGGCTGCTCGAGGCCCTCGCCGAGCGGGTGCCGGTGGCGGCGCCCGAGCCGCTGGTGCGCGAGGAGATGGAACGCCGTCTCCACGACCTGCTGCACCGACTCGAGGCCCAGGGCGCCACGATCGACGAGTACCTGCGGGCCGTCGGCACCGACCGTGACACGTTCGTCGCCCAGCTGCGCGAGGGGGCGGAACGGGCGGTGCTGGCGGAGCTCGCCCTCGGGGCGATCGTCGCCCAGGAGGGCATCGACGTCGGCGAGGAGGAGCTCGCGGCGGAGATCGATCGCCTCGCCCAGCGCAGCGGGCAGCGTCCGGAGCAGGTGCGACGGGACCTCGAACGGAGGGACCTGCTCGGGGCGGTACGCTCTGACGTGGCCCGCGGCAAGGCTCTGCAGCTCGTGCTCGACCGGGCGGTGATCGTCGACGCCGCCGGCGCCGAGATCGATGTGTCGCTCCCGCCGGTGGTCGACGGGGCAACGGAGGTGGCGGGCCGGGGCCGGCCCTCCTCGGACGCAAAGGAGCCGCAAGCATGAGGGAGCCCATCCGCAACTACCTCGTTCCCACCGTCATCGAGCAGACGAACCGCGGGGAACGGGCCTTCGACATCTACTCACGGCTGCTGAAGGAGCGCATCGTGTTCCTCGGCACGCCGATCGACGACACGGTGGCGAACCTCGTGATGGCCCAGTTGCTGCACCTCGAGAGCGAAGACCCCGACAAGGACATCTCGATCTACATCAACTCTCCCGGCGGTGAGATCACCGGCCTGTTCGCCATCTACGACACGATGCAGTTCATCAAGCCCGACGTCCAGACGATCTGCATCGGCCAGGCCGCGTCGGCCGCGGCGGTGATCCTCGCCGCCGGCGCCAAGGGCAAGCGCTACATCCTCCCCCACGCCCGGGTGCTCATCCACCAGCCGCACGGTGGGGCGTCGGGGCAGGCGGTCGACATCGAGATCCAGGCGAAGGAGATCGTGCGGATGCGTCAGACCCTCGACGAGATCCTCGCCCACCACACGGGCCAGTCGCTGGAGAAGGTGGCGAAGGACACGGATCGGGACTTCATCATGAGCGCGACGGAGGCCCAGGAGTACGGCATCGTCGACGAGGTCATCCGCACCCGGGAGCTGTCGGCGGTGAGCGTGCCGGCCGGGGTCAGCTGAACGGGACGGCGGAGCCAGGGGAGAGCGGGGGAGGCGGTCGTGGCGAAGTTCGGGGACGGGAGCGACCTGCTGAAGTGCTCGTTCTGCGGGAAGAGCCAGAAGCAGGTCAAGAAGCTCATCGCCGGGCCCGGTGTGTACATCTGCGACGAGTGCATCGATCTGTGCAACGAGATCATCGAGGAGGAGCTCGCGCAGAGCACCGAGGTGCGGTTCGACGACCTCCCCAAGCCGCGGGAGATCTACGACTACCTCAACGACTACGTCATCGGCCAGGAGCCGGCGAAGAAGATCCTCTCCGTGGCGGTGTACAACCACTACAAGCGGGTGCAGGCCGGCGCGTACGGCGACCCCGACGTGGAACTCGCCAAGTCGAACATCCTGCTCATCGGTCCCACGGGGTGCGGCAAGACGCTGCTGGCCCAGACGCTGGCCCGGCTGCTGAGGGTCCCCTTCGCGATCGCCGACGCCACGGCGCTCACCGAGGCCGGCTACGTGGGTGAGGACGTGGAGAACATCCTCCTCAAGCTCATCCAGGCGGCCGACTACGACGTGAAGAAGGCCGAGACCGGCATCATCTACATCGACGAGATCGACAAGATCGCCCGGAAGGCCGAGAACCCGTCCATCACCCGCGACGTGTCGGGGGAGGGCGTGCAGCAGGCGCTGCTGAAGATCCTCGAGGGGACCACCGCCTCGGTGCCGCCCCAGGGGGGACGCAAGCACCCCCATCAGGAGTTCATCCAGATCGACACCACCAACATCCTCTTCATCTGCGGTGGGGCGTTCGCCGGGATCGAGAGGATCATCGAGGCCCGGATGGGCAACCGGGGCGTCGGGTTCCGCGCCGACGTGCGCCGGGCCGAGGAGAAGGATCTCGGGCACATCCTCGCCCAGGTGCTGCCGGAGGACCTGCTGAAGTTCGGGCTGATCCCCGAGTTCGTCGGTCGGCTCCCGGTGATCGGCGCGGTGCACAACCTCGACCGGGACGCGCTGGTGCGGATCCTGGTGGAGCCCAAGAACGCGCTGCTCCGCCAGTACCGGAAGTTCTTCCAGTTCGACGACGTGGAGCTGCACTTCACCGACGACGCGCTGCTGGCGGTGGCCGAGCAGGCCCTGGCGCGGGGGACGGGTGCCCGGGGATTGCGGGCGATCCTCGAGGAGGTGCTCCTCGACGTGATGTACGACCTCCCGAGCCGCACCGACGTGAAGCGATGTGTGGTCGACCGGGAGGTGGTGCGCAAGCGGGTGAGTCCCACCCTCGTCGTCGCCGAGGACGCCGAGCGTCGCTCGGCCTGAGGTGACCGCGCCGGCCGGCGCATCGTCCGCAGGCGCCCGCTGCGTCGGGGAGGTGACGGGCGCGGGTTCCTAGACTGCGCCGCCATGGCCGCGCCGGAGAAGCCCAGCCTGGAGGGGCTCGAGGAGAAGTGGTCGGTCCGCTGGGAGGCCGACGGGGTCTACCGCTTCGACCGGACGAAGGACCGCCACGAGATCTTCGCCATCGACACCCCACCGCCGACGGTGAGCGGGTCGCTCCACATGGGCTCGGTGTTCGGGTACGCCCAGACCGACACGATCGCCCGGTACCGACGCATGCGGGGCGCGGAGGTCTTCTACCCGATGGGCTGGGACGACAACGGTCTGGCCACGGAACGGCGGGTGCAGAACTACTACGGGGTGCGTTGCGACCCGAGCCTCCCCTACGACCCCGACTTCACCCCGCCGGCCACCCCCGGCGACGAGGAGATCCCGGTGAGCCGGGAGAACTTCATCGAGCTGTGCGACCGACTCGTGGTGGAGGACGAGCGCAAGTTCGAAGAGCTCTGGCGACGCCTCGGGTTGTCGGTCGACTGGACGATGACCTACACCACGATCGGCCCCCGCGCCCGGCGGGCGTCGCAGCGGGCGTTCCTGCGGATGCTCGCCCGGGGCGAGGCGTACCAGGCGGAGGCCCCGACGCTGTGGGACGTCGACGACCAGACCGCCGTCGCCCAGGCGGAGCTGGAGGACCGGGAGGTGCCGGGGGCCTACCACGCGCTGCGCTTCCGGGCCGCGACCGGTCGGGGTGACGGGTCGCGCGCCGGACCGCCCGGTGCCGGGCCACCGGGTGACGAGCTGGTGATCGAGACCACCCGTCCCGAGCTCATCCCGGCGTGCGTGGCGCTCGTGGCGCACCCGGACGACCCCCGCTACCGCGCCTGGGTCGGCCAGGAGGTGCGGACCCCGCTGTTCGGGGCGCGGGTCCCGGTGCTCGCCCACCCGCTCGCCGACCCCGACAAGGGCACCGGCGTCGCCATGGTGTGCACGTTCGGGGACACCACCGACGTGCTCTGGTGGCGCGAGCTGGGGTTGCCGACCCGCAGCATCGTGGGCCGGGACGGTCGGCTGGTGCGCGAGACGCCCGACTGGGGTGATGACGCCGACCCCCGGGCCGGGGACCGGTACGCCCGCCTGGTGGGTCTCAGCACCGAGGATGCCCGGCGGGCCGTGGTGGAGATGCTCGCCGACTCCGGCGACCTCGTCGGCGAGCCTCGCCCGATCCGCCACCCGGTGAAGTTCTACGAGCGCGGGTCCCGCCCGCTGGAGATCGTGACGTCCCGGCAGTGGTACTTCCGCAACGGCGGGCGCGATCCGCAGCTGCGAGCCGCGCTCCTGGCCAGGGGTGCCGAACTGCACTGGCATCCCCCGCACATGCGGCAGCGCTACGACTCCTGGGTGCAGGGGCTGAACACCGACTGGCTCGTCAGCCGACAGCGGTTCTTCGGGGTCCCGTTCCCGGTCTGGTACCCGATGCGTGAGGACGGCACCGTCGACTACGCCCACCCGATCCTCGCCGACGAGGACCGCCTCCCCGTCGACCCCTCCAGCGACACGCCGCCCGGGTACGGCGAGCACCAACGAGGACGTCCGGGAGGGTTCGTGGCCGAGCCCGACGTGATGGACACCTGGGCCACCTCCTCGCTCACGCCCCAGATCGCCACCGGGTGGGTGGACGACGACGACCTGTTCCGCCGGACGTTCCCGATGGATCTGCGGCCCCAGGGCCCCGAGATCATCCGGACCTGGCTCTTCGACACCCTCCTGCGCTCGCACCTCGAACACGGCACCCTGCCCTGGACCGACGCCACGATCAACGGATGGGTGCTCGACCCGGACCGCAAGAAGATGTCGAAGAGCAAGGGCAACGTGGTCACCCCGATGCCCCTGCTCGAGCGCCACGGCGCCGACGCGGTGCGGTACTGGGCGGCCAGCGGCCGCCCCGGGGTGGACACCGCGGTCGACGAGGGGCAGATGCGGGTGGGCCGCCGCCTGGCCATCAAGTTGCTGAACGCCTCGAAGTTCGTGCTCGGGGTCGCCGGTGAGTTCGCCGCAGCGGTGGATCCGTCCTCGGCCGAGGCGCTGGTGACCCATCCGGTCGACCGTGCCATGCTCGCCGAGCTGAACGCCACCGTGCGGGCCTGCACCGCGGCGTTCGAGGACTTCGACTACGCCCGGGCCCTGGAGCGCACCGAGGCGTTCTTCTGGGGGTTCTGTGACGATTACCTGGAACTGGTGAAGAACCGCGCCTACGGCAGCCCGGCGGGCGGCGACGGCTCCCGAGGCGCCGGCACCGGGGGTGGCGACGACCCGGTCGCGGTGTCCGCCCGGGTCACCCTCGCCTTGGCACTCTCGGTGCTGCAGCGGCTCTTCGCCCCGTTCCTGTGCTACGTGGCCGAAGAGGTGTGGTCGTGGTGGCACACCACCTCGGTGCACCGGTCTCGTTGGCCCGAGCCGATCCCGTGGGTCGACGGGGCGACCGCGGATCCCTACCGGGTGGCCGCGAAGGTCCTCGCCGCGGTGCGCAAGGCGAAGTCCGACGCCAAGGTGTCGATGCGGGCGCCGGTCGCCCGGCTCCGCGTCGCGGCCGGGCCCGATCTGCTCGACGCGATCCACGCGGCCCGGGCCGACCTGCTGGCGGCCGGCAACGTCGCCGCCCTGGAGGTGGCCGAGGCGACCGGCCTCGCCGCCGAGGTCACCCTGGCGTCGTGACCCCGGCCGAGGCGCTCGTCTGGCTCGAGGGGCACGTCAACCTCGAGCACGGGTTCGGCACCCCGGCCCGGTCCGGTCGTCCCCGCGCCCCGAGCCTCGAGCGGATGCGGACCCTCGTCGAACTCCTCGGTTCACCGCAGCGGTCCTACCCGATCATCCACCTCACCGGGACCAACGGCAAGACGAGCGTCGCCCGGATGACCGCCACGCTGCTGGGGGAGGTGGGGCTGCGGGTCGGGGTGACCACGAGCCCGCACCTCGAACGGGTCCATGAACGCATCGCGGTCGGGGAGGTGCCGATCGGCGACGACGAGTTCGCCGCGGTGCTGGCCGAGGTGGCCTGCCGCGAGCCGCACCTCGCGGAGGCCCCGTCGTACTTCGAGATCCTCGTCGCGGCGGCGTTCACCCACTTCGCGGATGTGGCGGTGGACGTGGCGGTGGTCGAGGTCGGGGTGGGCGGCACCTGGGACGCCACCAACGTGGCCGACGGGGCGGTGGCGGTCGTCACGAACATCAGCCTCGATCACACCGACGTCCTCGGGCCGACCCGGGCCGACATCGCGGCCGACAAGGCGGGGATCGTCAAGCCGGGCGCCACGCTCGTGCTCGGGGAGACCGATCCGGCGCTCGTGGCGATCATCTCGGCCCGAGCTGACACCACCTGGCTGCGGGAACGCGACTTCGGGCTCACCGCCGCGGTGCAGGCGCACGGTGGGTGGCTGTTGGACCTGCGCACGCCCGGGGGGCGCTACCCCGGCGTGCACCTGCCGCTGCACGGCAGGCACCAGGCCGACAACGCAGCGATCGCGCTCGCCGCCGCCGAGGCGTTCCTCGGCCGGCCGATCGACGGCTCGGTGGTGTCGGAGGCGTTCGCGCGGGTCTCGTCGCCTGGACGTCTCGAGGTGGTGGGACGCGCCCCGCTCGTGCTGCTCGACGGTGCGCACAACACCGCCGGGGCGGCCGCCCTGCGCCGGGCCCTGGAGGAGGAGTTCCCCCCGGCGCCCCGGATCTTCGTCGTCGGGTTGCTGCGCGAGAAGGACCCCACCGAGATGCTCACTGCGCTCGGCGTCGGCCCTGCCGACCGCCTCCACTGCTGCCCGCCGCCGAGTCCCCGGGCCCTGGACCCGGCGGCGATCGCGGCGGTCGCGACCGGGCTCGGACTGCCGACCGGCTCCGTGGCCGTCCACGACCACGTCGCCGGCGCGCTCGACACGGCCCTCGCCGAAGCCGGGCCCGACACGCACGTCGTGGTCACCGGCTCGCTGTACGTCGTCGGTGCCGCCCGGGCGCGGCTCTCGGCGCCGGTCCCGGACTCGTCGGAGGGCATCGCCGGTCGCTAGCGTCCCGGCCCGATGAGCGACCGGACCCTGGTGCTGTGCAAGCCCGACGCGGTGGCCCGCGGCCTCGTCGGGGAGATCATCGGCCGGCTCGAGCGCAAGGGGCTCCGGATCGAGGCGATGGAGCTGCGCACCCTCGAGACCGACCTCGCCCGCCGCCACTACGCCGAGCACGAGGGCAAGCCGTTCTTCGACGACCTCGTGTCGTTCATCACCCGGGGACCGCTCGTGGCCATGGTGGTGTCCGGGTCCGACGCCCAGCCCGTCGTGCGCACGCTCATGGGGTCCACCAACCCCGCGCAGGCCCAGCCGGGCACGATTCGCGGCGACCTCGCACTCGAGCTCACCGAGAACCTCGTGCACGGATCGGACTCACCGGAGAGCGCCGAGCGCGAGATCGCCCTCTTCTTCCCGCACCTCGCACGCTGAGGTCCTCCCCGAGGCGAACCGGTGCCCGCCCCTCGCGCGGTCCGCGCGATGGGGGGTGGGTCGCCGTGGGCGGCTGGCCGGATCCACTCCGGCCGCCCTAGCCTGTGGGGTTCCGGCGCCCCTGGAGGCAATCGGTGTCCGAACCCTGGTACTCCTCGATCGTCGGTCGCGACATGGCGGTCGACCTCGGCACGGCCAACACCCTGGTCTACGTGCGCGGGCGCGGCATCGTGCTCGACGAGCCGTCGGTCGTCGCGATCAGCACCAAGGATGGCCGTCCCCTCGCGGTGGGTACCGAGGCCAAGCGGATGATCGGGCGGACCCCGGGGCACATCCAGGCGATCCGCCCGCTCAAGGACGGGGTGATCGCCGACTTCGAGATCTGCGAGAAGATGCTCCGGTACTTCATCCAGCGGGTGCACCAGCGCCGATGGGCCAAGCCCCGGATGGTGATCTGCGTGCCCTCGGGGATCACCGGGGTGGAGCAGCGGGCGGTGCAGGAGGCGGCGGAGTACGCCGGGGCCCGCAAGCCTGCGTACATCATCGAGGAGCCGATGGCCGCGGCGATCGGCGCCGGCTTGCCGGTCCACGAGCCGACCGGCAACATGATCGTCGACATCGGGGGCGGCACCACCGAGGTGGCGGTGATCTCGCTGGGTGGCATCGTGGCCAGCGAGTCGATCCGTATCGCCGGCGACGAGTTCGACGAGGCGATCATCAACTACGTGAAGAAGGAGTACTCCCTCGCCCTCGGCGAGCGCACCGCCGAGGAGATCAAGGTGCATCTCGCCAGTGCGTACCCGCTGGAGGAGGAGTTGTACGCGGAGGTGCGCGGCCGGGATCTCGTCACCGGCCTGCCCAAGACGATCGTGATCTCCACCGGGGAGATCCGCGACGCGATCGAGGAGCCGGTGGCCGCGATCGTCGACGCCGTGAAGGTCACCCTCGACAAGACCCCCCCGGAGCTCGCAGCCGACATCATGGAGAAGGGCATCGTGATCACCGGGGGCGGCGCGCTGCTGCACGGGTTGGATCAGCGTCTGGCCACCGAGACCGGGATGCCGATTCTCGTGGCGCCGAACCCGCTCCAGTCGGTCGCCGTGGGCTCCGGTCAGTGCCTGGAGGAATTCGACGCGCTCAAGCAGGTGCTGATCTCGTCGCAGCAGAGCTGACCGCCCGCGACCATGGCGGTCCGGTCGGGCTCGCGACGACGCTCGGTGCTCGTACTGCTCGTGCTCACCTCCCTCACGCTCATCACCGTCGACGTCCGGGTCGCCGAGCACGGGCCGCTGCGGTCGCTCAAGGACTTCAGCCGGGATCTCGTCGCTCCCGCCCAACAGATCGTGGACGACGCGTTCGCCCCGGTGGCGGACTGGTTCGACGGGGTCCGGTCCGCCGGGGAGCTGCGGGCCGAGAACCGGCGGCTGCGGCGCCGCGTGGAGGCCGCCGAAGGCCGGGCGGCGCGGGCCGCGGTCGCCCTCAGGGAGAACGAGGAGCTCCGGGCGCTGGCCCGCCTGCCGTTCCTGGAGGACACGCCGGCGGTCGTCGCCGAGGTGGTGGCCGGCGCCCCGGGGAACTTCGAGTCCACCCTGGTCGTGAACAAGGGTCGCGCCGACGGGGTCGCGCCCGGCATGCCGGTGGTGACCGGCGCCGGGCTCGTCGGTCGGGTCTCCGCCGCCTCCCGGCGTCGGGCCACGGTGCTGCTCATCACCGACCGGATGTCGGGGGTGGCGGTCCGGCTCGTGCGGACCGGGGGCACGGGGGTGGCGCAGGGCAGGCCGGGCGGACGGCTCCGGCTCGACTTCGTCCCCGCCGAGACCCCGGTGCGGCACGGGGAGCTCGTCGTGACGGCCGGCCTGCACAACGGTGCGTTCCCCGCCGGCATCCCGGTGGCCCGGGTGGCGTCGGTGCGCCGACTCCCCGGTGAGCTGACGAAGACGATCGAGCTCGCCCCGGTGGCGGCGCTTCGGCAGTTGTCGTTCGTGAAGATCCTCGAATGGCCGCGCGCCGAGGGTGGCGGGTGATGCGCACCGCCCGTCTCGGGGTGCTCCTCGGCGTGTTGCTGCTGTTGCAGACCACCGTCATGACCCACCTGCGGATCGGCGGCGTGATGCCCGACCTCGGGCTCGTGGCCACGATCGCGGTGGCCTACCGCGGCGGGCCCGAGGCCGGCGCGCTGTTCGGGTTCGCCGCCGGCGCCGCCGCCGACCTCTTCCTCCAGACACCGTTCGGGCTGTCCGCGCTCACCTGGGTGCTCGTCGGGTATGTCGCGGGTGTGGTGCAGGAGGGGCTGGTGCGGTCCGCGTGGTGGGTGCCGCCGGTGTTCGGGGGCCTCGGCTGTCTTGCGGGCGGTCTGGCCTTCCTCGCGATCGGCGCGCTCGTCGGCCAGGAACAGCTGTGGACGGCCCGGACCCTGCGGTTGGCCATGGGAGCGGCCGTCTACGGTGCCGCGGTGGCACCGGTCGTGTTCGGGCTCGTCGCGGTGACGCTCCGGCACCCCGGGGCGCGTGCCGGCCGGGGCGCAAACACCGCACCATGGTGAGACCAGGGGTGACCATGGTGAGACCAGGGGTGACCATGGTGAGACCACAGGTGCGAGCGTGGTGAGCCGGACGGCCCCGGGAACCACGAGGCGGAGGGACCGTCCGTCGTGACCGGCACCCGGTTCCGCATCACCGTCATCGGGGTGGTGACGCTGGCGCTCTTCAGCGCGCTGTTCGCCCGGCTCTGGTACCTCCAGGTTGCGGCGGGGCGGGACTATGCCGCCGCCGCGGTGCAGAACGCGGTGCGCGACATCCCGGTGCCGGCCCCCCGGGGGCGGATCCTCGACGCCCAGGGCCGGGTCCTCGTCGACAACCGGGTGGCGGACGTCATCACCGTGTCCCGGCGGATCAGCCCGGCGCAGCGCCGCCTCGTGGTCGGTCGTCTGGCCGAGCTGTTGGGTACCGACCGGCGCCGGATCCGGGCGCGTCTCGACGACCCCCGAATCTCGCCGTACGCGCCGGTGCCGGTGGCCGTCGACGTGCCGTACGAGGTGTTGGCCTACGTCGCCGAGCACCGGGCGGACTTCCCGGGCGTGGAGGTGCGCCCGGTGGCGATGCGCCGGTATGTCCACGGTTCCCTGGCCGCCCACGTGCTCGGGTACGTCGGTGAGATCAACGAGGCCGAGCTGCGGGCCCAACCGCCCCGGGCCCGGTACACGCTCGGCGACACGATCGGCAAGGCCGGGGTGGAGCAGACCTTCGAATCCGAGTTGCGCGGCCGGCCGGGACGGGAGCGGGTGGAGGTCGACGCCCGCGGTCGGGTGCTGCGAACCCTCGGCGTCGAACGCCCCCGCCCGGGCCGCGACGTCCGGCTCACCATCGACCTCGACGTCCAGCGGGCCGCCGAGGAGGCCCTCACCCAGGTCCTGGCCTCGGCCCGGGCCACCCAGGACACCTCGGACCGGCGCCGGTTCCGCCGGTTCGCGGCGCCGGGCGGGTCGGTGGTGGTGCTGGACGCGACGAGCGGCGCGGTCGTGGCGCTGGCCTCCAGCCCCTCCTACGACCCGAACCTGTTCACCAACGGGATCCCGACCCCGACCTGGCGGTGGCTGAACGACCCCGCGAACCACTACCCGCTGCTCGACCGGGCGATCGCCGGGCAGTACGCGCCGGCGTCGACCTTCAAGCCGATCAGCGCGGTGGCCGGCATCGTCGCCGGGGTCATCACCCCGTACACCACGATCCGGGACCGGGGCCGGTACTCGTACCCGACCGACCCCGACCGCTTCTTCACCAACGACCGTGGTGCCGCGTACGGGGCGGTCGACCTGCGCCGTGCGCTCACCGTCTCCAGCGACGTGTACTTCTATGCGATCGGGGGTGACCTGTACGCCCGCCAGCGGCGCGGCCAGCCGGGCGGTGACGCCCTGCAGGAGGTGGCCCGGCAGTACGGGTTCGGGGAGCCGACCGGCGTCCCGCTGCCCAACGAGGCGACCGGCCGGGTCCCCGATGCGGTCTGGAAACGACGGGTGCACGAGCAACGCCCTGACGCGTTCCCGTACCCCGACTGGCTGCCCGGCGACAACATCCAGTCGGCGATCGGGCAGGGCGACGTGCTCGCCACCCCGCTGCAGTTGGCCAACGCCTACGCCGCGCTGGGCAACGGCGGCACGCTGCACGCACCACGGCTCGCGGAGGAGATCGTGGAGGCCGACGGTTCGGCGCGGCGCGCCCTCCCCCCGATCGTGCGCCGGCAGGTCCCGGTGCCGGGGCGTGAGGTGATCCTGGACGGCCTGCGTCAAGCGGTGGAGGCGCGGGAGGGCACCGCGGTCCGGGTGTTCGCCGGATTCCCCCGCGGGCTGGTGGCGGGCAAGACCGGCACCGCGCAGGTGGCCGGGAAGCAGAACACCTCGCTGTTCGTGGCGCTCAGCCCGGCCACCGAGCCCCGCTGGGTGGTGGCGGCGGTGATCGAGGAGGCGGGATACGGGGCGGCCGCTGCGGCGCCGGCGGTGCGCCGGGTGCTCGAGGCGCTCTACGGGCTGCCCCCGACGCCCGTGGTGGTGACCCCGCCGCCGCGGGGCAACTGAGCCCCACGATGGCCGCTCCCGTCCTCACCGATCGCCGGGCCCGGCTGGAGGCGTCCCCGCTCCGCCACCTCGATCCGCTGCTGGTGTGCATCCCGGTGGCGCTCTCGGCGACCGGCCTGGTGATGATCTACTCCTCCACCCGCCGGCGGCTCGCCGACGCCGGGCTCGACCCGCTCACCTACGTGCACCGCCAGGCCCTTGCGGTGGCGCTCGGGGTGGCGGTGATGGCCGCGGTGATGGCCGTCGACTACCGCCGGCTCCGCGAGTTCGCGCTCGGCGCGTACCTGGCGGTGGTGGCCCTGCTCGTCGCGGTGCTGTCCCCGCTGGGGGTGAGCGTGAAGGGAGCCCAGGCACGCTTCGACCTCGGGCCCCTCCAACTGCAACCCGCGGAGTTCGCGAAGTTCGTCCTCGTCCTGGTGCTCGCCGCGTACTGCGGCGCCCACCGGGGCGACCTCGACGCCCGCCGGGTGGTGGCGGCGCTGGGGATCGCCGGGGTGCCGATGCTGCTCATCCAGGCCCAACCCGACCTGGGCACCAACCTGATCCTCGGCATCATGACCATCGCGGTCCTCGCGGTGGCCGGGGCCAGGGCCCGGCATCTCGTCGTGCTGGCGCTGGCAGGTCTCACGCTGGCCGTCGCCGCGGTGCAACTCGGCGTGCTCGAGGACTACCAGGTGGAGCGCCTCACCTCGTTCGCCCAGTCGGGCCGGGACGCCCAGCGGTCCGGCTACAACCAGGAGCAGTCGAAGATCGCGATCGGCAACGGCGGCCTGCGGGGTCAGGGGCTGTTCTCGGGCACCCAGACCAACAGCGCCTACGTGCCCGAGCAGCACACCGACTTCATCTTCACGGTGGTGGGGGAGGAGCTCGGTTTTCTCGGCAGCGCCCCCGTCCTTGCGCTCTTCGCGTTGCTCGCGTGGCGGACGTGGCGGGTCGCGCTCCTCGCCAACGACACCTACGGCACCCTGTGCTGTATCGGGGTGCTGGCCATGCTGACGTTCCAGGTGTTCCAGAACGTCGGGATGGCCATGGGCATCATGCCGATCACCGGTATCCCGCTGCCATGGCTCAGCTACGGAGGTTCGTCGGTCGTCGCCTCGTTCGCCTGCATGGGGCTCGTCGCCAACGTGCACATGCGCCGCTTCACCTGACGCCGCGGGGCCCGTCACCGGGGCGATCCGCGGCGGCCGGTACACTGCCCGAACCATGTCGAGCCTCTGGCCGCGGATCGAGCCGCTCCTGGCCAGGGTGTCAAAGCCCGCCCGGTACATCGGGCTGGAGCGGGGTGCGCAGCGCCGGGACCATCACCCGGGGGCGGTCACCTGGCTCCTGGTGTACCCGGACACCTACGAGATCGGGCTACCCAACCAGGGGCTGCAGATCCTCTACGAGATCCTCAACGAACGACCGGACGCGGTCGCCGAACGCGCCTACGCGCCCTGGGTGGACATGGAGGCCGGGATGCGGGCGGCCGGCGTGCCGCTCTTCTCGGTGGACGGGCACCGGCCGGCCGGGACCTTCGACGTGGTGGCGTTCAACCTCTCCGCCGAGCTCACCTACACGAACGTGCTGAACTGCCTCGACCTCGGCGGGGTGCGGGTGCGGGCCGAGGCCCGGGGCGACGACGACCCGATCGTCGTGGCCGGCGGGCACTGCGCGTTCAACCCTGAGCCGCTGGCCGCGTTCATCGACGCCTTCGTGATCGGCGACGGCGAGGAACCGGTCGGTTGGATCACCGAGGTGCTCGGCGACTGGAAGCGGCACGGGCGTCCGGGGGGCCGTCGCGCCGTGCTGGCGGAGCTCGCCCGGCTCCCCGGCACCTACGTCCCGTCCTGCTACGAGGCCGTCTACGACGGCGCCCACCTCCGGGAGGTGGTGCCGAGGGTGGCAGGCGTGCCGGAGCGGGTGGAGAAGGCCACGGTCGCCGACCTGGCCGACTGGCCCTACCCACGCCGTCAGCTGGTCCCGCTCATCGAGGTCGTGCACGACCGGCTCAACGTCGAGATCTTCCGTGGCTGCACCCGCGGGTGCCGGTTCTGCCAGGCCGGGATGATCACCCGCCCGGTGCGGGAACGCCCCGCCGAACAGGTCCGGACGATGATCCGCGAGGGGCTGGCCCGCACCGGGTACGACGAGGTGGCGCTCACCTCGCTGTCGTCGGCCGACTACTCGGGGATCGAGGGGATCGTCGGTGAGGTCGTGCAGGCCACCGACGGCGCCGGCTGCGTGAGCGTGTCGTTGCCGTCCTTGCGCGTGGACGCGTTCACCGTGGGGGTGGCCTCGGAGATCCAGCGTGTCCGTCGCACCGGCCTCACCTTCGCACCTGAGGCGGGGACGTGGCGCCTGCGGCGGGTGATCAACAAGCTCATCACCGAAGCCGATCTGTACGCCGCGGTGGAGGCCGCGTACTCCCAGGGGTGGCGGCGGGTGAAGCTGTATTTCCTCACCGGGCTGCCCACCGAAACCGACGAGGACACCCTGGGGATCGCGCAGCTCGCACGCGAGGTGGTGGCGATCGGTCGGCGGCACGTGCGCGGGGCGAGCGCCACCGTGTCGGTGGGCGGGTTCGTGCCCAAGCCCCACACCCCGTTCCAGTGGTTCGGCCAGAACTCGGTGGCCGAACTCGAACGCAAGCTGGGGCTGCTGCGTGACGCGCTGCGGCGGTCGGGTGCGCAGGTGCGCTGGCACGACCCGGCCGCGTCGTTCGCGGAGGGGATCGCGAGCCGCGGCGACCGCCGCATCGGGCCGGTCATCGAGCGGGTGTGGCGCGCCGGGGGCACGTTCCAGGAGTGGAGCGAACGCTTCGACCTGCGGCTCTGGACCGACGCGATGGCCGCCGAGGGGCTCGACCCCGACTGGTACGTCACCCGCCACCGGGATCGGGACGAGACGCTGCCCTGGGACCACATCGGCGCCGGGCTGCACAAGGAGTTCCTGTGGCAGGACTGGCAGGCCGCGCTCGCCGAGCACGGCCTGCCCGACTGCCGGTGGACGCCCTGCTACGACTGCGGGGTGTGCACCGGCTACGCCCTCGAGCACGTCGTCGCGTCCCCGGTTCCGCCGGCCGGGGGCAGCCAGGGCACCGGCCAGGATCTCTCCCGGGGCGGGACCCGCCCGGAACAGCCCGTCCCGGTGCGGCTCGGCCCCACCCGGAGCCCGGCGGCGTGAAGAGCGGGGCGCACACCGCGCTGCGGTTGCGGTACGCGAAGCGGGGTCGGATCCGGTTCATCTCCCACCGCGACGTCGCCCGGGCGTTCGAGCGGGCGCTGCGGGCCGCGGGCCTGCCGCTCGCGTTCACCCAGGGATTCACGCCACGGCCCCGCATGGGGTTCGGGCCGGCCCTGGCCCTGGGGTACGAGAGCGACGCGGAGTACCTCGACGTGGCGCTCGAACGCCCGGTCGAGCTGGAGCGGCTCCCGGTGGACCTGAGCGCGGTGCTGCCCACCGGCCTCACCGTCACCGGGGTGGCCGAGCTCGCCGCGCGCGCCCCCGCCCTGGGGGAGTCGATCACCCATCACTGCTGGGAGATCGAGGTGACCCCGGCGATCGATGCCTTCAAGGACCCGGCCCCGGGGCCCGCGCCGGCGCGCCTGCTGGACGTGGTGGGAGGGCGAGTCGACGCGTTGCGGTCCCGCTCGGCCTGGGAGGTCGAACGGGACCGGAAGGGCATCACCACCCGTGTGGAGGTGCGAGCCGGGCTCCATCGCGTCGAGGTGGTGCCCGGCCCCGACGGTGCCGTGCTGCTCACCGTGGAGGTCGGCGCAGGGGCGACGAGCCCCCGGCCGGCCGAGGTCGTCGCGGCGGTCGCCGCCGACCTGGGCCTCCGGCGGGTGATCCGCCGGGCGCAATGGATCGAACGCGACGGCGTCCGCCGTGACCCGCTGGTCGCCGACGCGGCGCGCACCCCGTTGGAGTGCGCCTCATGAGAGAAGGAACCCATGTCCGACGAACGAGACCTCGGGGCCACCGGCTCCGCCGAGCCGCGCACCGGCTCCCCGATCATCGACCCGAGCGACCCTCCGTCCGGCAACGGTGCGGTCGAGCCGTCCACGATCACGGACCCGGACGCCCCGGGCGAGGAGCCGTCGGGACCCGGCAGTCCTGAGACCCGTCCCCGGGCCCGCCGACGCGGTCGGCGCGGCGGACGGGGTCGCCGGCGACCCGGGAACGGTCCCGGAACCACGTCCGGTGCCGACCAGCCCGATGCCCCCGCCGGCGACGCCGGCGGCGGGAGCAGCACCGCGGCGCAGGGGACCGCCGGTCCCGGCCGCGCCGGCCCGGTGGCCGGCGGTGACGGTGGGCGTCGCAACGAACGCGCCGCGCTGGACCGGGGACTCACCGACGAGGACCTCGCCGAGGTCGCCGCCGAGGAGGCGGGACTTCGCCACCCACGCGCGCCCGGCACCGGCACCGACCGGCGCACGCCGCTCCCGGGGGCGCGGTCCATCCCACCCCCGCCGACCGCCCCGGCGCCCACGCCGGCCCAGGCGGGGCGGCGCCGCCGTCGCGGCGGGAGGGGGCGGGGCCGGCGCGGCCCGGCGGCGGGGGGCGGGGGTGGCGAGGTCGTGACCGCCGACCTCGGTCGCGACGAGACGCTCACGCTCGACGAGGGTGTGCTCGAACGTCGGCGCGGCGGCCAGCGCAAAGGACGTCCGACCGGCCGGTACCTCATGGTCGTGCACGTGGCCCCCGACCGCACCGTGCAGATGGGGGTGCTGGAGGGCCGGATGCTCGTGGAGCACTACGTGAGCCGACCCCAGGACGAGACCACCTCGATCGACGGGAACATCTACCTGGGACGGGTCGAGAACGTGCTGCCGGGCATGGAGGCGGCGTTCATCGACATCGGGACACCGAAGAGCGCGGTCCTCTACCAGCGTGACGTGGTCTTCGACGAGGTCGAGGAGCGAGCCCCGAAGATCGAGCGGGCGCTGCGGCCCGGGCAGGCCGTGCTCGTGCAGGTCACCAAGAACCCGATCGGCGCCAAGGGCGCCCGGTTGACCCAGGAGGTGAGCCTGGCCGGCCGGTTCGTGGTGCTGGTGCCCGGGCAACCGCAGACCTACGGGATCTCGAAACGGCTCAGCGACGACGAGCGGCGACGGCTCCGGGGGATCCTCGAGTCGTTGCGGCCCGCCGACGCCGGCCTCATCGTCCGGACCGCCGCGGAGGGCGCGACCGCCGAGGAGCTCGAGCGCGACGTCCGGCGGCTGCAGGCGCAATGGGAGCAGATCGCCGCGCTCGCGGCCCGCTCGAAGGCTCCGCGGCTGCTCTACCAGGAGCCGCCGCTGGTGGTGCGGCTCATCCGGGAGGAGTTCACCCGTGAGTACCGGGGGATCGTGATCGACGATCCCGACCTGTACCGGGACGTGCGTGCCTACGTCGAGGCGATCGCGCCCGAGCTCGCGGAGCGGGTGGAGCTCTACGACGACCCCGACCTGCCGGTCTTCGAGCGCCATCACGTGCACGAACAGGTGCACAAGGCCCTCGACCGGAAGGTGTGGTTGCCTTCAGGCGGGTCGCTGGTCATCGAGCGGACCGAGGCGCTCACGGTCATCGACGTGAACACGGGGCGCAACGTGGGGCGCACGAACCTCGAGGAGACGGTGTACCAGAACAACCTCGAGGCGGCCGACGAGATCGCCCGTCAGCTGCGCCTGCGGGACATCGGCGGCATCATCGTCATCGACTTCATCGACATGGAGATCCCCGAGAACCGGACCCGCGTCGTCCAACGGCTGCGGGAGTCCCTGGCCCGGGACAAGACCCGCACCCAGGTGTTCGACATCTCCGAGTTGGGGCTCGTCGAGATGACCCGCAAACGCATCTCCGAGGGCCTCGTGGAGGCGTTCAGCCGGACCTGCCCGACCTGTGACGGGCGCGGCTTCCTCGTGGACACCTCGATGTTGTAGCATCGCGTGCTCCCAGCACATCGAGGCGAGGTCTGCGCGCGATGTACGCCATCATCGCCACCGGCGGCAAGCAGTACCGGGTGGAACCGGGCCAGCGGCTCGCGGTCGAGCGGTTGGCCGCGGGCCCCGACGAGGAGGTCGAGCTGCGGCCCGTGCTCGTGGTCGACGGCGACACCGTGCTCGCCACCCCGGCGACGCTGGCCGACGCCTCCGTGCGGGCCCGGGTGGTGGGGGAGGAACGGGGCCCCAAGATCCGGGGGTTCACCTACAAGGCGAAGGTGAACCAGCGCCGGCGGTTCGGCCACCGGCAGCGCTACACCACGATCGAGGTCACCGGGATCAGCCCCGGCACCACGGCCTGAACGGAGCCGGGCCGGCCGACGGAGGAGCGGCGGAGATGTCGAAGAAGAAGGGTGCGTCGTCATCCCGGAACGGGCGGGACTCCGCCGCGCAGCGGCTCGGGGTGAAGGTGTTCGCCGGGACCGAGGTCCCGGCCGGGGCGATCCTCGTGCGCCAACGCGGGACGAAGTTCCACCCGGGCCAGAACGTGGGACGCGGCGACGACGACACGCTCTTCGCCCGGGCCGCCGGTCGGGTGCGGTTCACCCAGCGACGGGGCCGCAAGCTCGTCGACGTCGTCGGGGACTGAGCCCCGCGCTCGGGCCCCGCGGGGCGGCGTGCCGAGCGGCCGTCCGTATCCTGAACCGGTGGCCGAGCGCTCCCCTTCCGTCTTCGTCGACGAGGCGCGCCTGTGCGCACGCGGCGGCGACGGCGGCGCCGGGTGCGTGTCCTTCCGGCGCGAGGCGCACGTCCCTCGGGGTGGGCCCGACGGCGGCGACGGCGGCCGGGGTGGCGACGTGATCCTGGTCGCCGACCGCAACGTCGCGTCGCTGCTGTCGTTCCGCGATCATCCCCACCGGCGGGCGGGCTCGGGGCGGCACGGCTCGTCGAAGCTCCGGCACGGGGCCCGCGGTGCCGACCTGGAGGTGCGGGTTCCCGAGGGCACGACGGTGCGGGACCTGCACCGTGGCGAGATCCTCGCCGACCTCGTACGCCACGGGGACCGGTGGGTGGCCGCCCGGGGCGGGCGGGGCGGACGGGGCAACGCCCGCTTCGCCACGAACGCCCGTCGCGCCCCGACCTTCGCCGAGCAGGGCGAATACGGGGAGGAGCGGTGGCTGCGGCTCGAGGTGCGGCTCATGGCGGACGCGGCGTTGGTGGGGTTCCCGAACGCCGGGAAGTCGACGCTCATCGCCGCCCTGAGCGCAGCCCGCCCCAAGGTGGCCGCCTACCCGTTCACCACCCTCGAGCCGCACCTCGGGGTGGTCCGCTTCGGGGAGCACGAGTTCGTGCTCGCCGACATCCCCGGCCTCATCGAGGGGGCGGCGGAGGGCCGCGGGCTCGGGCACCGGTTCCTGCGCCACATCGAGCGGGCCAGGGTGCTGGTGCTGCTCTGCGACCTCGCCCCGGCAGACGACCGGCCACCCCAGGCCCAGGAGCGGGTCCTGCTGCGGGAGCTGGAGCGGTACCGCCCGGACCTGCTGGACCGGCCCCGCCTGGTGGTCGGGACGAAGGCCGACGTCGCCCGGTACCCGTTCGACGGCCTGGCGGTCTCCGCGGTGACCCGTCAGGGGCTCGACGTGCTCTGCGGGCGGATCGCGGAGCTGGTCGAGGCGGCCCGCGCGGAGGAGCCGGAGCCCGAACCCTACGTGCTGCTCACCCCCACCCCCGAGGGCTTCCGGGTGGAGCGCGACCCCGACGGGGCGTGGCGGGTGGCCGGCCGCGCCGCGGAGCGGGCGGTGGCGCTGGCCGATCTCACCAACCCCGAGGCGCTGGCGGTGGTGCACCGGCGGCTGCGGCGCATGGGGGTCGAACGGGCCCTGGCCCGGGCCGGGGCCCGTCACGGTGAGGTCGTCCGCATCGGGCACGTCGAGCTGACCTACGACGACGAGACCTGAGGGCGCGGGGTCGGGGACGGGAGGCGGCAGGTGCGAGCGGTGGTGAAGATCGGTTCGTCGTCGGTCACCGGGCCGGGCGGCGAGATCGACGACGGCGCGATCGCGAAGCTGTGCGGAGAGGTGGCCGACGCGCACCGGGCCGGGCACGAGCTCGTCGTGGTGTCCTCGGGGGCGGTCGCCGCCGGCCTGCCCGCCCTGGGGCTCGGCCACCGTCCCGACGACGTGGGGACGCTGCAGGCGGTGGCCGCAGTCGGTCAGCCCCGCCTCGTCGCCCGTTACCAGCACCATCTGGATGCGGCAGGGCTCGTGGCCGGGCAGGTGCTGCTCGACCCGTACGACTTCGGCCAGCGTTCCCAGTACCTGCACGCCCGGGAGACCCTGGAGCGCCTGTTGGCGCTGGGGGTGGTGCCCGTTGCCAACGAGAACGACACGGTGGCCGACGACGAGATCCGATTCGGTGACAACGACCGGCTCGCGGCCCTCCTCGCCAACCTCGTCGGGGCGGACCTGCTGCTGCTGCTCACCGACCAGCCGGGCGTGTACACCGCCGATCCCCGCCTGGACCGGGAGGCGTCCCTCATCGAGGAGATTTCCGAGCTCGACGCCGCGCTCGCCGGGGTGACGGACCGGCCCGGCAGCGTGCACGGCAGCGGCGGCATGGCCTCGAAGCTCGCCGCGGCGCGGATCGCCTCCCGGGCCGGGGTCCGGGTCGTGATCGCCGCGGCGCGCCACCCCGCGGTGGTGCCGGCGGTGCTCGCCGGCGAGCCGGTGGGGACGGTGATCCGACCCCGGGGCGTGCAACTCAGTGCCCGCAAGCTCTGGATCGCCTTCGCCCGGGGCGCGGTCGGCCGGGTGGTCGTCGACGCCGGGGCCCGGGCCGCGCTCGAGCACGGCGGCCGGTCGCTGCTCCCGGCCGGCGTGCGGGCCGTGGAGGGAACCTTCGAGCGGGACGAGGCGGTCGAGGTCCTCGACGAAGCCGGGGACCTGTTCGCCAAAGGTCTGGTGCGGTACGGGTCGGGGCAGTTGCGGGCGGTTGCGGGGCGGCGCACCGCGGACCTGCCCGATGGCGCACCCCACGAGGTGATCCACCGCGACGACCTCGTGGTGCTCACCGGGTGAGGGCCCTCCCGTCCGCCGCCGCACGGCGGGGCGCGGCCCTTGCGCCCGACCGTGACTTCGGTCACAATCTCCTTCCACCACGTCCCGTGCGACACGGGGGGAGGACCCGGCGGCAGGGGTCGGGTCCCGCACGGGACGCGCGAGGGGTCGGCCGCCGTGCCGACCCCTCGTTCGCGCCGATCCGGCGGGGAGGGGCACCGCCGGTCGCCGGTACACTGCGGCGATGACCGGAGACGCCACCACCGGGCACGGTCACGGCTCCGTGACCGGGCGGGCCGAGGGGTCCGACGTCGCCGAGCGCGTGCGGGCGCTCGCCCGGCGGGCCCGGGCGGCGGCCGCCGTGCTCGCCACCGCCGACCGGCCGGCGAAGGACCGGGCGCTGCGGCTGGCGGCCGACCTCCTCGAGACGCGCACCGACGACGTGCTGGCCGCCAACGACCTCGACGTGCACCGCGCCGCGACCGGGGGGGCCACCGACGCCCAGCTCGACCGGCTCCGCCTCAGCCCGGCCCGGCTGGCGGCCATGGCCGGCGGGCTGCGCCAGGTGGCCGATCTCCCCGACCCGGTCGGAGAGGTGCTCGACGGCTGGCGCACCGGCCACGGCCTCGACATCCAACGGGTTCGGGTGCCCCTCGGGGTGGTGGCGATCATCTACGAGAACCGTCCCAACGTCACCAGCGACGCCGCCGGGTTGTGCGTGAAGGCCGGCAACGCGGCCTTACTGCGCGGCTCGGCCGCGGCGTTGGGATCCAACCGGGCGATCGCCGCGATCCTGCGTGAGGCGCTGCGCAAGGCGGACCTCCCCGACGACGCGGTCACCCTGGTCGAGGACCCCTCCCACGAGGCCGCGGTCGCGGTGATGCGCTGCACCGACGAGGTGGACTGCCTGATCCCCCGAGGGGGTCCGGCACTCATCGCGGCCATCCGTGAGCACGCCACCGTCCCGGTGATCATCGACGGTGACGGCAACTGCCACGTGTACGTGGACGCGGCGGCCGACCTGGAGATGGCCGCCGCGATCGTGCGCAACGCGAAGACCCAGCGGCCCAGCGTCTGCAACGCGGCCGAGTCGCTCGTCGTGCACGCCGCGGTGGCCGAGCGGTTCCTGCCCCGCATCTGCGATGAGTTGACGGCGGCCGGCGTGGAGCTGGTCGGGGACGCCGCCACCCGCCGGATCGTTCCCGAGGTCGGGGAGGCCACCGACGAGGACTTCGCCCGGGAGTTCCTCGCCCTGCGGCTGTCGATCGCGGTCGCCGACGATCTCGACGCCGCCATCGCCCACGTGAACCGGTACGGCACCGGCCACACCGAGGCGATCGTCACCACCGACCTGCGGGCCGCCCGCCGGTTCACCCGGGAGGTGGACGCCGCCGCGGTGATGGTGAACGCCTCCACCCGGTTCACCGACGGGGAACAGTTCGGGTTCGGCGCCGAGATCGGCATCTCCACCCAGAAGCTCCATGCCCGCGGTCCGCTGGGGTTGCGCGAGCTCACCACCGCCAAGTACGTGGTGTGGGGCGACGGCCAGGTGCGGAGCTGACCGTGGCCGACCGTTTCGCGTCGGTCGCCGACGTCCAGGCGCGCCTGCGGGCGGTGGACTACCTCGCCGATGCCGAGATCGCCTCGGTGGTGTACCTCGCCGACCGGCTGGAGAAACCCGTCCTCGTGGAGGGCCCCGCCGGTGTCGGCAAGACCGAGCTGGCCAAGGCGATCGCGGCGGCGACGGGCTCACGCCTCATCCGCCTCCAGTGCTACGAGGGCCTCGACGAGGCGAAGGCGCTCTACGAGTGGAACTACAAGAAGCAGCTGCTGCGGATCCAGGCCGACCGGGAACACGAGACGGACTGGGCGACGGTGGAGGCCGACATCTTCTCCGAGCCGTTCCTGCTCACCCGGCCCCTCCTGGAGGCGATCCGGGCCGAAGACCCCGTCGTGCTGCTCATCGACGAGGTCGACCGGGTCGAGATCGAGACCGAGGCCCTCCTGCTGGAGGTGCTGTCCGACTTCCAGGTGTCGATCCCCGAGCTCGGCACGATCCGGGGTCGGCAGCGCCCGGTGGTGCTGCTCACCTCCAACAACACCCGCGAGCTCTCCGAGGCGCTGAAGCGCCGCTGCCTGTACCTGCACATCGACTACCCCGACCTGGAGCGGGAGAAGGAGATCGTGCGGGTGCGGGTACCCGAGATCGACGCCGCGCTCGCCGAGCAGGTCGCCCGGGTGGTGCGCTCGATCCGCCAACTCGACCTGAAGAAGGCACCCTCGATCTCCGAGACGATCGACTGGGCCCGCACCCTGCTGTACCTGGGGCACGTCGCCATCGACGACGAGCTCGTCGCCGACACCCTGCACGTGCTGCTGAAGTACCAGAGCGACATCGCCAAGGCCAAAAAGGAGCTCACCGGCGGCCGCGGCTCGACGCTGCCTCCCAGCCGAGGCTGACCCGGTGGCGCACGGGGGACGCGGGCACGCCGTCGGGAGCGGCGACCGGTCGCACACCGAGATCACGCCCGGCACACCGGGGGTGATGCTCGACGCGCTCGCCGGGTTCGTCCATGAGCTTCGCGCCGCCGGTCTGCCGGTGTCGATGACCGAGAACCTCGACGCGATGCGGGCCGTGCAGGAGGTGCCCTGGGAGGACCGGGACGCGATGCGGGCGGCGCTGGCGACGACCCTGGTGAAGCACCACCGGCACCGGCGGGCCTTCGACGTCGCCTTCGACGTCTACTTCGGGTTGCGGGCCCCCGATGCGGCACCCGACACCGGTGCCGAGGTGGGTGGCGGACCGGCCGCCGCCGGCGGCGGGGGCGACCCGCTGAGCGACGCCGAGCTCGCCGAACTGTTGCTCGCGGCGCTTCGGGCCATGGACCGGGACGCACTCCGGGACCTCGCCGCCCGTGCCGTCACCCGCTACGCCGGGATGGAGCCGGGTCGGCCCGTCGGGGGCACGTACTACCTGTACCGCACGCTGCGGCACCTCGACCTCGATGCGCTCGCCGCCGCGCTCACCGCCCGCCTCGCCGAGGGCGCCCAGGCCGGCGCCGACGATCTCGAGAGCCGCTTCGCGCGGGAGGAGGCCGCGGACCGCATCGCGCAGCTGCGCCGCCTCGTGGAGGCGGAGATCCGGCGCCGGCTCGTGGCCGACCGCGGGGTGGCGGCCATGGCCCGTACCCTCCGGGCCCCGCTGCCCGAGGACGTCGACTTCATGCACGCCACCCGGGAGGAGATGCAGGCGCTGCAGCGGGCCATCGAGCCGCTCACCCGGGCGTTGGCGGCCCGCCTCGCCCAGCGGCGCCGCCGGCGGCACCGGGGCCACCTCGACTTCCGGGCCACCGTGCGCCACTCGCTCTCCTACGGGGGGGTGCCGGCGGAACCGAAGTTCCGGCGTCCCCGGCCGCACCGCCCCGAGATCATGGTCGTGGCCGACGTGTCGGGCTCGGTGGCGAGCTTCGCCCGGTTCACCCTGCAGCTCGTGTACGCGATGGCCGGGCAGTTCTCCAAGGTCCGGTCGTGGGTGTTCATCGACGGGATCGACGAGGTCACCCGTTTCTTCACCGAGGCCGACGACCTCGCCGACGCCGTGCACCGGGTGAACACCGAGGCCGACGTCGTGTGGGTGGACGGGCATTCCGACTACGGCCACGCGTTCGAGGTGTTCGCCGAACGCCACCTCGGCGAGGTCACCCCCCGCACGTCGCTCATCGTGCTCGGCGACGCACGCAACAACTACCACGCGTCGAAGGCCGAGGTGCTCGGCGCCTTGCGTCGCAAGGCCCGGCGGCTCTACTGGCTCAACCCCGAGCCCCGGGGGTACTGGGACACGGGCGATTCGATCATCTCCGAGTACCTCCCGCACTGCGACGGGGTCTACGAGTGCCGCAACCTCCGGCAGCTCGAACGGTTCGTCACCGCCGTGGTCGAGGCGTGACCGGCCCGACCGGGGGCGGGTACCCGCGACGGGCACGCTCGAGCGGCGGGGGGTCCCACAGCTCCGGTGGCCGGAGGTCGGCGAGTTCCGGCACCCAACGGCGCACGTAGGCACCCTCGGGGTCGAACCGCTCGGCCTGGCGACGGGGGCTGAACGTCCGGTACGGGTTCGTGTCGGTCCCCGTGCCCGCCACCCACTGCCAGGAGAGGTTGTTGCTCGCCACGTCGCCGTCGACGAGATGGGCGAGGAAGTGGCGGGCGCCGAGCCGCCAGTCCACGCCGAGGGTCCGGGTGAGGAACGAGGCGGTGACGAGGCGGGCCCGGTTCGGCATGAAGGCCTCGGTCCGGAGCTGGCGCATGGCCGCGTCGACGAGCGGCACCCCGGTCCGGCCGTCCCGCCAGGCGGCGACCTCGGCCCCCTCGCCCCGCCACGCCGGGGTGGGCCCCCGCAGCTCGGACCAGGCCGCCTCCGGCCGGGCCGCCAGCACCTGGGCGAAGAAGTCGCGCCAGCACAACTGGCGTACGAACGCCTCTCCCGCCGGGTGCGCCGTCGCGCGAGCGGCGACCTCGAGCGGGGACAGGCACCCGAAGTGGAGGTCCGCGCTCAGCCCGGACCCGGGGTGGCCGTCGAAGCGGTCCCGGGTCTCGGCGTAGCGGGCGAGCCCCCGGGCGAGAAACACCC